>PPYE01482736.1_pt1 | contig 104362 bp, 86 predicted proteins | sample 1559881 | NCBI WGS metagenome assembly PPYE01 (sample SAMN08240022, study PRJNA423297) | Human gut metagenome, whole genome shotgun sequencing project.
AGGATAGCTTTGAACTTCTCTACCGCTTCCTTCATCTGAACATCAGACAAAACGGGAGTTAAAATGAAAACGGTTTCGTATTGATTCATACTATTCGTTAATTAAATTAATTAATAATGATTTTTTATTTGCGCGGCAAAGGTACGACTTTTCAATTAAGAAACCAAGACTTCCCATATATTTATGCAATAAAGATTCTTAAAAAAGAGATATTTATCCTCCAAACTCCTCTCTTCCTTGCTCATATATAGGTGAAATATCGTATATTTGCAAAGTTGTTTAAACAATAATTACATGATAGAACAATTCAATTTTGACATTCAACTGATATTTGCCATTTTAAACGGAAAAGTATCTGCCGCTATTAACAGAAAGCTGAGCCGGAATTTCCGATTAAACGACATGGAAATTACACCGGAGCAATGGACCGTGCTGCTCTACCTTTGGGAAAAGGACGGAGTCACCCAGCAGGAGTTGTGCAATGCCACTTTTAAAGACAAGCCCAGCATGACCCGGCTGATTGACAACATGGAAAGGCAACATCTGGTTATACGTGTACCCGACAGAAAAGATCGCCGGACCAATAAAATTCACCTGACAGAAAATGGAAAAAAATTAGAAGAAAAAGCGCGTTTCATCGCCAACAAAACATTAAAAGAAGCCTTACACGGACTTACATTAGAAGAATTAAGAATCAGTCAGGAAGTGCTTCGGAAAATATTTAACAACACAAAAGACTAAAAAGACGGAATCGTTCAGGCTTGCTATCCACAGCAAGAAGCATAAAAATCATCTCATTTGTCAAGCTTTTATAAAACGGCTTATATATATGCTCAATTTTCCGTTTTTTTTCACGAAATAATTTTTTGGATAAAAGAATTATGCTTTAATTTGTAACCATGAATAAATAAACCATAAAAAAGAAGACACACATGAAAAGCTTATTACAGAATTTAGGAGTGATATTGGTTATCATCGGTGCTGTGATTCTCATTGCAAGCTATGCAACAGGTAATGTGAACAACAATGCAGTATTGGGAGTTTCTTTGTTACTCGTTGTTGCCGGATTGATTTCATATATCGTCCTGAACAAAAGAATTACAGATTGATTTTTCAATCAAAAGCAATAAAAAAGCCTGAATTAAACATTCAGGCTTTTTTATTGCTTGCTTCCGAAACCACTTTACTCACCTTCCGGAGTAATCAATTTATATCCCTTTCCGTGAATATTGATAATTTCAATTGAATCATCTTCTTTCAGGTGTTTACGCAATTTGGTGATATACACATCCATACTTCTTGCATTGAAGTAGTTGTCATCAATCCAGATAGTTTTCAACGCAAAGTCTCTCTGAAGAATTTCATTTGCATGTGCACAAAGCAGACCTAACAATTCAGATTCTTTTGTAGTCAGTTTCGTCTGCTTGTCACCAATTGACAGAATCTGTTTCTGAGTATCAAAAGTAAAACGACCAATCTTGTACACTGTACTTTCACGGTTACGTTTTCCACGTACACGACGCAAAATTGCTTCGATACGGAATGTCAGTTCCTCCATACTGAAAGGCTTTGTTATATAATCGTCAGCACCGATTTTGAATCCCTCCAGAATATCTTCTTTCAGTGTTTTAGCCGTCAAGAAAATAATAGGAACTTCCACATTTGCCTGACGGATTTCCTGTGCCAAAGTAAAACCATCTTTCTTTGGCATCATTACGTCTGTTACTACCAAATCATATTTACTCTTCAGAAAAGCCTTGAATCCAACTTCTCCATCTGGAAAAAGATCTGCATTGTAACCTTTTGCCTGTAAATATTCTCTCAAAAGCATGCCAAGATTCTCATCATCTTCGCACAGCAAAATACGCAATTTGTCGTCCATATCTTATTCTTCTTTAAATAATGGTATAGTAATTATAAATTTTGTTCCTACATTTAATTCGCTTTCAGCCCGGATAGAACCTTTATGGTCTGCGATTATCTTCTTCACATAAGCCAAACCAAGCCCAAAACCTTTCACATTATGTAAGTTTCCGGTATGAACCCGATAAAACTTATCGAATATTTTTTTCAAATTTTCTTTCTTAATTCCAATACCGTTGTCCTCAATGGAAATACACAACTTTCCGTTTTCATTCCACGTCCGGATTTTCAAGGCAATGTCACGATCTGAACTCTTATATTTCACTGCATTATCCAGCAAATTGAATACCACATTGGTGAAATGCATTTCATCCACAAAAATCACCGGATCTTGTGCATTCAATTCCGCCTCCAGTGTGCCATTATTTTTCTCTACCTTCAAACGGAAGGTATTCACCACTCCATTAATCAACTCATGTGCGTCAATTTCCTTTTTCTTGAGTGTTACACTCTGTCGTTCAAACATAGACATCTGCAACACCTTTTCTACCTGAAAACGCAAACGTTTTGTTTCATCATTGATAACCCCTGATATATGCTTAAACATCACTGGCGATTTACCCACTGCCGGATCATTCAGCATTTGGGCAGCCAACGATATGGTAGAAATCGGAGTTTTAAACTCATGCGTCATGTTGTTGATGAAATCATTCTTAATTTCAGTCAAACGTTTCTGACGGAATATAATGTAAATCGTAAAAATAAATGTAATCAACAACACCACTGTAAAGATGATGGATGGAATCATAAACTTCACAGAACTGAATATATAATTATCCAGTGTAGGAAAAAAAATATTCACAAATCCCATCTTAGCAGGAGGATCTTTTTCAAAGAGCAAACGAGAATAGATTTTTTCATCGTCATGCACATAATCTGAACAACGGTACACCTCTTTCCCGTCCCGATCTGTCACCGAAAAATGATAAGGAATATCGATGCCATTATTAAACAGTTCCGTTTTCAGGAAGTGGTCAAGCTGTTTAAAGTTGACTCTTTCTTTCAGAGGCTTGTCACTTGCCGTATAAAGAATATTGTATACTACCTCATCCAGCAATGCGCGTTGATACACATAACGTTCTTTCAGAATCTCCTGCAATGCACGCGATGTTTGTGGAATAGTTCTTCCAGTAGATATAACCACTTTCGGTACATTCGACGGTCGGTTCATTATGGTCTTCAACTCAAAAGTAGAGTAAGTAGAACCATCGGGGGCGGTAATCGTATACTGATGATGTTCTACCACATTCTCGCCTGTATCATTCTTTTCCTGGTATTGTCTGGACAACAATGCCGCACGTTCCTGCGCTGCCACATCTTTCTCCAGATATTTTTTCGTTTCAACCAGTTCCAAGTTATGCACAGCCTTTCCCAAACTGCGGTTTACATTCTCTTCAAACTGACTACGCCGCATTTTGACCATCTCCTCAATATAACTTACCTGTAAATAAAGCAAGCTCAAAAAAGACAGTCCCATTACAACTCCTAATATCCAAATAGTCGATTTTTTCATACGGACAAATTTAACAACCTGACAAATACGACGCTAACAGATTAACAAGCTTTAAATAAGATTTTGTCGTATATTAACCATAAATCAAATTTTACCTGATAAAATCATCACTATCTATCATTTCCTACACTTGCATACTACAAAAATAATAGAATTTTAGATTAATAACAAATAAACAGAAGGTTTTGTTTAAGCTAAGTTAAACAAAAAAGCCGCGTTTTTTTAAGAAACACGACTTTTTTATCTATAAAAATCACAACTAATATTATGCTTCGTCCTTTTCTTGCTCTTCAAATTCCTTCATCAGCTTGGTCTGTACATCCGTTGGAACCAGTTCATAGCTGGCAAATTTCATAATGAATGAAGCACGACCTCCGGTCAATGAGCTCAAAGAAGTAGAATAGTTCGACATTTCTTTCAATGGAACTTTAGCACTCAACTTTTCATATCCCTTTTCACTGGTCATCCCCATAATCATACCGCGACGACCTTGCATGTCACTCATCACATCACCCAACTTGTCACTCGGAACGAATACTTCCACATCGTAAATCGGTTCCAAAATCTTCGGACCTGCATTCTTAAATGCTTCACTAAACGCATGGCGACCAGCCAACATGAAGGAAATTTCATTTGAATCTACCGGGTGCATCTTACCGTCGTACACAATAACACGTACATCACGTGCGTATGAACCAGTCAGCGGTCCCTGTTCCATACGACTCATGATACCTTTCAAAATAGCCGGCATGAAACGGGCATCAATTGCTCCACCAACCACACTGTTGACAAATACGAGCTTACCACCCCATTCCAAGTCGATTACTTCCGTACCCTTCACGTTCATCTTATACTCCTGACCGTTGAATTTGTACACTTCCGGAGCAGGCATACCTTCATAATAAGGTTCTACAATCAAGTGAACTTCACCAAACTGTCCGGCACCACCCGACTGTTTCTTATGACGATAGTCTGCACGAGCCGACTTAGTAATTGTTTCACGATATGGAATCTTAGGTTCATAGAACTGAATCTGCAACTTTTCGTTGTTTTCCAGGCGCCATTTCAACGTACGCAGATGAAATTCTCCCTGACCGTGTACCAGAATCTGACGCAATTCCTTAGACTGTTCTACAATCCAAGTCGGATCTTCTTCACGCATACGGTTCAATACCGCCATCATCTTTTCTGTATCGGCTTCATTTACCGGCTTGATAGCTCTCGTATACTTCGGATTCGGATATTTAATGAAATTGAATCGGTTCTCACAATCCTTGCCATTCAAGGTATTGCCCGTCTTCACATCTTTCAATTTTACTGTACAACCAATATCTCCCGCACGCAGTTCATCCACTTTTTCACGGTTGGCACCTGCACATACATAAAGCTGTGCCATACGTTCTTTCGAACCTCTGTCTGCGTTGCTCAAATCATCGCCTTCATGCACCACACCACTCATTACTTTAAAGTACTGTACATCTCCGATATGAGGTTCCACAGCTGTCTTAAAGAAGTAAAGTGAAGTAGGACCATTCGGATTGGGAGGAACAGGAACACCACGTGTATTGTGAACTACCGGCATTTCATCCACGAACGGTACCACATTACCCAAGAATTCCATCAAGCGGCGCACGCCCATGTCTTTACCTGCACATACACAGAATACCGGGAACATACCTCTGGCAGCCAAACCCTTACGAATACCTTCACGCATTTCATCTTCTGTCAGCGATTCAGATTCAAAGAATTTTTCCATCAGGCTCTCGTCGTGTTCAGCCGCAGCTTCCACCAGCGTCTTATGCCATTCCTGCGCTTTTTCCATTTCTTCTGCCGGAATGTCTTCAATAGTTGGAGCACCGCCGTCCGGTCCCCAAGAATATTTCTTCATTAAAAGTACATCAATCAACGAATTGAAGTCGGGTCCTGTACTGAGCGGATACTGAACCGGAACAACTTTAGAACCATAATTCTCTTTCAACTGTTCAAGCACATGGTCAAAATCGCATTTTTCACTATCCAACTGGTTTACCAGGAAAATCACCGGCTTACCCAGTTTTTCAGTATAACGGAAGTGATTCTGTGTACCCACTTCCGGACCATATTGCCCGTTCAATAACAAGATGGCTGTATCAGTCACATTCAATGCGGTAATGGCAGCTCCCACGAAGTCATCACTTCCCGGACAGTCGATAATATTCAACTTCTTTCCGTTCCACTCTACATGATACACAGTAGAAAATACCGAATATCCATATTCTTGCTCTACCGGGAAATAATCACTCACCGTATTCTTGGCAGTAATTCTTCCGCGACGTTTTATAATACCACTCTCATAGAGCAAAGCTTCTGTGAGAGTGGTTTTACCTGAGCCATCATTACCGAGAAGGGCAATGTTCTTGATTTCGTTTGTCTGATATACTTTCATGGTATTTCAAGATTTAGTTTAGTAACGAAAGGATATGCTTTTCATATCTCTTATTTTTTAACGAAGCGCAAATTAGAGATTATAATTCAGAAAAACAATAAAAAGTTTCGTGTTACTAAACTATGTTTTCAGACATACAAAATCTGTATTCCTTCTTTCCTCCCATAAATTATCCGTATCTTTACATCCGTAAAACAACTTCTTACAGTAGATTAATTATGGCTGGAATCTATCTTCATATCCCTTTTTGCAAACGGCGTTGCATTTATTGCGACTTCTTTTCTACAACAGAAAATGATAAAAAAAGTACATACGTACAGGCTATTTCCAAAGAACTTGAGCTGCGGAAAGACTATCTGGATGGAGAAATTATTGACACCATCTACTTTGGCGGAGGTACGCCTTCACAATTAGAAGAAAAAGATTTCATCCAACTTTTCGAAACCATCTATAAGATATATACCATAAACCCAAAAGCCGAAATTACGATTGAAGCAAATCCCGACGATCTGACACCTGAATACATAGCCATGCTGCGTACCCTCCCATTTAACCGGTTAAGCATGGGCATACAAACCTTCAAGGAAGATACTCTTCGTCTGCTTCACCGCCGGCACACGGCTGCTCAGGCTCAACAAGCATACCAACATTGCCGAGAAGCCGGTTTTCAGAATATCAGTATCGATTTAATGTACGGACTACCTGGAGAAACATTAGAAGATTGGCAAAAAGACCTTCAAACAGCCCTTCAGATGCATCCGGAGCATATTTCAGCCTATCACCTGATTTATGAAGAAGGTACTCCTTTATGGAAATTGAAAGAAGCACATCAAGTGGAAGAAACAGATGAAGATTTAAGTGTCTCCTTATTCAAAGAATTAATCCATACCCTCAAAAGTAACGGATATGAACATTATGAAATATCCAATTTCTGTCGCCCGGGATTTTATTCACGCCACAACTCCAGTTACTGGACAGGCAAAAAATACCTGGGCTGCGGTCCTTCTGCCCATTCCTACGACGGGACTTCCAGACAATGGAACGTAGCTTCCCTTTCTCTGTACATACAAGGTATTCAAGAAGGAACACCTTATCAGGAAAAAGAAGAACTTGATCTGTATACGCGCTATAATGACTTCATCATTACACGCCTGCGCACTGCTTACGGTATCCCCACCCATATACTGAAAGAAACATTTGGAGAAACCTTATTCGATTACTGCATGCGCATGGCTTCTCCTCACTTGAAACAAGGTTTTCTGACACTTGATAATCACATCATGAAACTCACAGAAAAAGGGATCTTTATTTCTGATGGAATTATGAGCGACCTGCTATGGGTAGACGATTAGAATATTTAACACTTTCCAGATAGGGGGATATTCATATTTGGGCGTTTTCATTACAAACCCCTAAAAACAACGCATTATGGAAACTCAAAAAGTTATTCTGCCCTTCTTTTACGCATTATTCCATGCTGGTTTCTCGTCAGAAGAAAACTCATCCCCTATTGGTTCACCACAAAAAGAATCGGCATTACATTCAGAATTAGCCCTCATTTCTTCAGAAGAATCTGAAAAGGAATAACCCCTACACACATTTTCTCTATCACACATTCACAAAAAAATTCCGGAATGAAAACCAGCTAACCGCTTTATTTCATTCCGGAATTCATTTTATTTTCAAAAGAATGTGCTAACGCTCTTCTTATTTAGCCAGACTGTATACAATGTCCATAATCTGCTTACCGATTTCATCAGCAGCTTCCATTGTAGAAGCTTCTGAATACACACGAATAATCGGTTCCGTGTTACTCTTACGCAGGTGAACCCACTTATCAGGGAAATCAATCTTCACACCGTCGATGTCATTGATTTCTTCATTCTTGTAAAGCTCTTTTACCTTCGCCAAGATAGCATCTACATCTGTTTCCGGAGTCAGGTCAATACGATTCTTCGCAATGAAATAGTTAGGATAAGTAGCACGCAATTCGCTTACTTTCTTTCCTTCGTGTGCCAGATGACTCAAGAACAAAGCAATACCTACCAATGCATCACGTCCGTAGTGAGATTCCGGATAAATCACTCCCCCATTACCTTCACCGCCGATAACCGCATTAGTAGCTTTCATCTTGGTTACCACATTTACTTCACCTACTGCAGAAGCATTGTATTCCATGCCGTATTTACGGGTTACATCACGCAGTGCACGAGTAGAACTCAGGTTAGAAACTGTATTACCCGGAGTATGCTTCAATACATAATCTGCTACTGTAACCAGTGTATATTCTTCTCCATACATAGCTCCGTTCTCACAGATAATAGCCAGACGGTCTACGTCGGGGTCTACCACAAAGGCTACATCACAAGTACCTTTCTTCATCAAGCCCATGATGTCACCCAAGTTCTTTTCCAGAGGTTCCGGATTATGCTGGAAGTCGCCCGTCGGATCGCAATACAATTTTTCTACATGCTGTACTCCCAACTGCTCCAACAACTGAGGCAATACCACACCGCCAACAGAGTTCACACAATCAATTGCCACACGGAAATTAGCCTTACGGATAGCTTCCACATCTACCAATTTCAACGCCAATACACTGTCAATATGTTTCTGATTGTATGTATTGTCTTCACGGTACTTACCAATATGTTCGATGTCTGCAAATTCAAATTCTTCAGCAGCAGCAATACGCAATACCTCATTACCTTCTGCCGCATTCAGGAATTCACCATGTTCATTCAACAACTTCAAGGCATTCCATTGTCTCGGATTATGGCTGGCAGTCAAAATAATACCACCGCATGCTCCTTCCATAGTTACTGCAAGTTCTGTAGTCGGAGTAGAAGCCAAGCCGATATTTACTACATCGAATCCCATTCCCATCAACGTTCCGCAAACCACATTTTTTACCATCTCACCAGAGATACGTGCATCACGGCCTACTACAATCTTATTTGATTTATTGGTCGTAGTCTTACGAATCAATGTAGCATACGCTGAAGTGAATTTCACGATGTCCAAAGGATTCAATCCTTCGCCGGCATGGCCGCCTATAGTGCCACGAATACCGGAAATAGATTTAATAAGTGTCATAAATAAAGGTTTTTAATTATTTAGGTTATCTTGTCATGTTATAGGTCAATTCATAAAAACATGGATATACAGACTGAGTGGCCGAAGAAGTACCCTGACTGTGAGGCACAATCAATTTTACGCGTGCAATTTTCTCCATATCATTGGTTCTTCCCGGTTTCAGATAACGCAGCGGAATCAACCAGCCAGAAGGAACGGCCACCGTTCCATACATACCATACATGCTAAAAGAATCATTGCGGGTAAATGAAGCAGAATACGACTCACCTTTAATAGTCAGTTTAAAATCTTCTCCTTTAATTATATAGGAAGGATTGGACACATGAAAATTAGCCAACAATGTATCTCCCGCTGTCATACCTAAGTCACTGCGTGTCTGAAGAGCTACTTCTACAAAACGTGTAACCATATCATATGTTCCCTCTCCCAGTACCTCTTTTCCTGGTCCACGATTATCCACATGCATATACACTCCACTTTCATCCAGCAGCACATATTCATTTTCTTTCGTAGTAGAGTCCTGTGCAGCAAAATCTGCCTCAGAAATCACCTTTATATCATTTTCCAAAATGTACTTATTAATGGCATCTGCTTCCTCTTCCTTCATTTCAGCGTAAGTCTTTCCGTTATTACAACTCTGCAGCGCCAACATTATCAGGGCGGTCACAGCCCACAACAAATAGTTCTTTTTCATCTTAATAAGCATGTTTACAGGGGCAAATGTAGTAAAATGTCTCAAAAACATCCTTCCTATTTTGTCCAATTATGTCTAATATTGTTCAAGAATAAAAATTTCTCACTAATTTTTCAATAACAAGCTCTCATATTTCACCAAAGCCTGCTTAAACAAGTCTACAGCCTCATCCATCGTGCCGTAAAACTCTCCTCCGGAAGCATTCAAATGCCCACCTCCATTGAAGAACTCAGCAGCTACCTGATTACAGGGGAATGCTCCTACCGAACGAAGCGAAACCTTAATCATATCCTTCTCGGTATCTTCGCGCAAGAATACCGAAAAGCAAACTCCCTTCATCTGGAGAGGAATGTTTACAAAGCCTTCCGTATCTCCTTTTACATAACGGAATTTGCCCTGTTCTTCCTTTGAAAGGCAGATTAAAGCCGCACGGAACTGAGGATATACCTGCATTTTCTCATAAAGCACATACCCCATCAGGCGAAGACGTCCCTCTGAATACGTATTGAAAACTTTACGATAAATATCATCTTTATCAATACCCTTGGAAAGCAGTTCGCTGATAATGAAATAAATCTCACGGCTATTGGAGTTATAAGTAAAGCCTCCTGTATCCGTCATCATTCCGGTATAGATACATTCTGCACCTTCCAAAGTAATGTCATCAAAACATCCCAGACGGCATATCAATCTAAAGATCAACTCCGAAGTAGAAGAAATCTCCGGATGTGAAATAGTCACCCGGCAGAAAGGTTCCGGATTCAGATGGTGGTCAATCATCACTTTTCTTCCCTGTGCCTCCCTTACTGCATCCGCCATCTGGTCAATACGCGACAACGCATTAAAATCAAGGCAACAGATTACATCAGCCTCGGCAATCAGTTTATCGGCAAACTCCGCATATTTATCATAACGGATAATATCTTTCGCTCCAGGCATCCAACGTAAGAAATCAGGAAATGCATTGGGTACAATCACATTCACCGTCTTACCATGTACAGACAAAAAATGATACAAGCCCAATGAAGAACCCAAGGCATCCCCGTCAGGAGAAACATGGGTCACAATCACCACTTTATCAGCCCGGTCAAAATAGGTCTCAACTTTATCAATATGAGCCTGAAGAATTACTTTTGACAACATATTCTTTTTCTTAAACTTACACTTTTGAAAGGAGCAAAAGTACAAATTTATTTTTATAAACTACAGCACAACGGAATAAGAACCTTGAACAGAAAGGTCTGTATAAGATATTTTAAGTAATTGACATTCCCTTATAAGCTTTTCACGGAAAGCATCATTCAGCGAGCTGTCCAAAATTACTTGCCGAATGGCAAACAGTTTGTCCAACTGCGAAAGGCTCCCTTTAAATCCCTTACAAATATATGCATACTCCAAAGGGAAACGCGATGAAGACTCATACGTTCTCCAGCGGGCATCATTCAACACTGCAATATGCATATTTCGAATACACAACAACCCCGTTTCAGAACGATGGGTGGAGACACAGTCTTTCTTACGGGTGTAGATTTCCGAACGGAAGAAATACAACTGTTCCGGAGCTTCTCCTGCATATTCCACACAAGACACCGCCACAAACAGATTACAAACCGCCAATAAACGAATCCAGTCGGAAGCCTTGCGGTGTATTCCGGATGCCCAGCAAAGATAAAGGCAAATAATCACTCCGGCCAGCAAACAGGCTTGAGGGGATGATAAATAAATGGAAGTAATCTGAGCCCCGGCCAGTTGCTGCACCCATTGCATGGATTCATTCAAGATTGAAGTACACCATTCCAATAAGGTAATCACCATATTTCCTGCCACAGGTATGGAAGCTAAGCATAATGCTATCAATGTCAGCACCAGTATTCCAGCAGCCAATATAACCACAACTAAGTTGGCCAGCAGGAAATAAGTAGGAAAATTTCCAAAATAATACAGAATAAAAGGTAATGTACCTAACTGAGCCGACATAGACAAGCTAAGTGTATTCCATACATAACGTAACACACGATTTTTAATACACAAGCCACGTGAAAACAAAGGATAAAACGCCAGAATGGAAAAGACGGCTGCAAACGAGAGCTGAAAACTTATGTCAAAAAGGAAAAACGGATTATATATCAACATCAGAAAAGCAGCCAATACCAGAGAATGCATGCCCGAAAAACGCTCTTCTGAACAAAATGAAGCAAAAGTATATAAACTATACATCACTACTGCACGTACCACCGACGAACTTAATCCGGAGATAAAGGCAAAGCCCCACAACAAGCAGACAACCAGCAAAGCCAGAACCTTGCGACCGTGTCTCAAATAAGTCAACGGATAGAACAGCCACAAAAGAACACACGAGAGAATTCCCACATGCAAGCCCGACAACGCCAAAACATGACTGGCACCTGCCGCGCTGTATACCGCTTTCAATTCAGGAGTCAGCTCACTTTTCTCCCCGATTGTCAATGCCGACACCACAGCCTGTACATCTTCCTCCAACCCCCAACTTTGATACACATCCACCACCTTTTGCTGACACACCTTTGCCAGCTGCATTACAGACAATGAATGAGGTTTTCCCGTACAGCGCCAGTTTTCCGCATAAGCCAGAGCCGTTCCGCTGATACCTTTTCGCAAAAGATAATCTCCATAATCAAATCCCGTCAGTTCCTTTTCAGAAAAAGGACGTGAAACTTTTGCATAAAAGCAAACACTGTCCCCACAAGCTAAAGGTCTTGACAAAGAATCCGGCATCCACGACAAAAGGATATTCCGGTCTACCCTTTTCCATTTTCCATCAGTCAACCGCTGTACATCTACACGCACTTCCGCCCGGAGTGTTTTTCCCCTGACTTCCGGCACGCTTTCCACTATACCTTTATATATAGCGGGATCTCCAACCCAGCTATATTGCACCGTTTCCCTCTGATGAAGTACTGATATTCCTCCCCACAAGAAAAAAGCCCCTCCGGCCACTCCGCCGAAGAGCCATCGCCACCGCCAACGGGAAAGCCAGAATACTCCCCCGCAAATACCTGCAAAAAGCAGCCATATCGCGGCCCCGTATTTCCACGAAAGATTTTCCGGCCACAACGTGTCGAATAAAAAAATTCCGGTTGCCAGACAAATAGTCAACCGGAACAAAGGGTACGCTATCAAAGAATGTAAGGTTCCCAATACTTACTCCACATATTTCAACTCCTGAATAGCTTTTATCATATCCGGCGCCTTAAAAACAGAACTGCCGGCCACCAGCACATCTGCCCCGGCACGTTGCAGCAAGGGAGCATTTTCCGGATTGACACCTCCGTCCACTTCGATAAGAGCAGAAGCCCCATTACGGGTTATCATTTCACGAAGTTGCTCAATCTTTTTAAATGTATTAGGAATAAATTTCTGACCACCAAATCCCGGGTTGACACTCATGAGTAACACCATATCCACCTCTGTGATAATATCCTCTAACACGGAGACCGGTGTAGCCGGATTCAACGTAACCCCCGCCTTCATACCTGCATCCTTAATCTGCTGAATGACGCGATGCAAGTGAGGGCAAGCTTCATAATGCACATTCATCATCATGGCTCCTAACTTCTTCACTTCCTGAATAAACTTTTCAGGCTGCACAATCATCAGATGTACATCCAGTGGCTTTTGACTAAGTTCCGCCACATATTTTAATACAGGAAAACCAAAAGATATATTGGGAACAAATACCCCGTCCATAATGTCCAGATGCAACCAGTCCGCCTTACTTTGATTTATTTTTTCCAAGTCACTCTTCAAATCAGCAAAATTTGCAGAGAGCAAGGAAGGAGCTACCATAATTTTTTCCATCGATTTATTTAGTTAATCAGATTCTTTTCAACAAAGATAAGCATCTTTTCTCATAAATCAACTATAAAAAAATTATTTGGTCACATTAAAACGCAAACCCAGTTGCAAATTAAAATTGAACGGATGTTCCTTTCGTATAGTCTCCACACCACTATGATCATCAAAATAATAAGCGACTCCCGGCTCCAGATACAATCCAAAACGTGAAGTAAAGTTTACTTGTGCTCCTGCAGCTGCGGTTACAGACCATTGAAGCGGATCCACATCTAATGAAGTATTTTCAGACGTACGATTTCCTCCATTTGTTACTGTCACAGTTTCCAAATTTCCAGATACACACTTTTCCATGACTCCTCCGACCGATGCATACACTGAAAGCCAGTTATTTTTCCAGATGGAACGATGCAGTTTAAGCGGAATACCTATATAATGCAATTTCTGCGTTTCCTCTACATAAGATTTAGAACCGGAACGAATATCAGAAGTTAGCAACGTATAGTTCAATCCCGTTTCCAGTGCCCAGTCTTCATGAAACTGCCAAGCTACCGTCAATCCTACCGTAACAGGAATATGATGCTTTACCGTTGTCTGAGGAGCCTGTATGGCATTCTCCAACAACACCTGACTATAAGCCAGCCCGTTATTATTTATCGGAGACATATTCAAATCTGAGGAAGTATAATAAGCCGAACGGGCTACAAAACTTCCCATTCCATCAAATGTATTTAAAGAACTATAAGGTGTATTTCCAGCACCAACACCCACAGAAAAGCCTGAAGATTTGTCCGACTTATTTTTCAGTGCCATGGCATTACGCTCCATCTGTTCCCGGTCAGCCGCGCGACTCTCTTTCACTTTCCGGCTTCTTTCGGCAGCACTAGTTTCTTCTAGCTCTTGCGGTCTTGCACTCTCCTTTTCTTCAACCGACTCTATCGGTTCCTCCTGTTCAGCCAATGCAACTGAAGCAGGGGCTACCTCTACTATTTCTTCCGGCACTTCTCCGGCAGATTTCTTAGAAGAAACATTGGCCAAAAGAGCCACAGGTTCTTTCTGGAAAGGCTCAGCATGCTTTACTTCAGCCACTTGCTCATCTAAAGAAGAAGTTTGCGCTGGCAAAGGCGTATTCTTCACCTCTACCGCCAGTTCCTGATTACGGAAGTCCGCTTCTGGAGAAGACCAGAACCAGTACGTCAGAGAAGACACCAGCAAGACCAGCACTGCCGCTGCTGCCTGCCACCGTCTCCATATCGGAATCACCTTCGGGGTCTTCGGCCCTTCCAGTTCCTTGGACAACTTGTCCCAAAGGCCCTCTGGAAGAGGCTCGGAATAGTCCTCCATCCGGTTACGTAAGTTATTAATCCATTCTTTCTCGCTCTTCATTGCCTATAATTTCTTTCTATATTCATTGATTTTCTTTGCCAATAAGGTCTTTGCCCGATAAAACTGAGAAGAAGAAGTATGCTCTGTTATTCCCAGCAACTGGGCAATCTCCTTATGACTCTTATCTTCAAACACATATAAGTTGAATACCGTACGATACCCATCTGGAAGTTCCGCAATCATCTTCATCAGCTCAGACTGAGGAATATCTCCCACATCGTCATCATCCTCCTCCGTATCAGGTAACTGCTCCATCAAGACTTCCTGCTGCGCCAATTGATTACGCTTCCGTAAATACCCCAACGCCTCATTCACCATCACACGCGAAAGCCACGCTTTCAAAGAACCGACGCCCTGATAGGTAAACTGTCCGATGGATTGAAAAATCCGGACAAAACCATCATGCAACACATCTTCTGCAGCCTCCCGATCACCTGTATAACGAAGACAAATGGCCATCAGCGAACCGCCATACAGCTCGTACAACTCCTTGCGAGCCTGATTATCTGCCAGCTTGCATTTCGACGCCAATTCTTCTTCTGTCATATTCAGCCTATCGTGCTTTTGTTAGTAAATGATGAATACACAAAAATACTGCACCTTTTTCTAATTAAAATCTTCATTAAAATGTTTTTAACAAAAAAAGATGCAGTATCCCTCAATCATTTTATTTATCTATACGTAAAAGCCACCTAAAATATGAAACGTACCAAATACATAACTTATTTGTTTTTATTTCTGTTATACGGATTACTTTCTTCTTGTTCTTTTGATCAGGAAGATTCACTTTTACTATCCTCAAATAGCGGAAGCTTTTCTACATTGGGGACCGTAATAGACACAGAACGAATCACTATAGACTCTGACACTTATGGTACCTTACTCCCTACAAACGTCAGCATCTTCACTGAAAAAAAGTTGAACATTTTAGGACAAAGAGTTTTACTGGAAATTTTATTTCTCAACGAGGACAAACGAAATAACACAGAAGACAAAGAAGTAAAAATTATCAGTCTTTACAAAGTGCTGACCAAAGACGCCAATATCGTCACGCCCGACGAAACAGATGCTGCTATTGATGAGACTTTCGGCAACGCTCCGATAGTTATCACTTCTTCCAGTATCAGTAAAGAACATCTGAATATCCAGTATGAAATCGGAGGAAATGACAGCGACATCAGTCACCGTATCAGTTTGTTGGTTGCACAGAACGCTCAATTGGATGAAAACGGATTACTGCCAGTGGAACTACGGCACAACCCTGAAACTGATTTGCAAATCAACCCGTTTTGGGGAGTCGTATCCTTTACGCTTTCCAGCATTCCACAATTTCAGGACTCCGCCTTCAAGGGTTTCCGCATCCTTTATAAAAACAAAGAGGGTGACGATACGCATACCGTCACCCTGCAAAAATAAATATCATAACACTCTTTATTCTACGAAAGAATCTTCCACGTAGCGATACCCGCGAAGGAAGTCAGCTACCTCCATTCGTTTCTTACCCGCCAGCTGCAAAGACAGCACTTTGACAAACCCGTCGGTAGAAGCAATCTGGAAATACGTTTTCTTATCGGTTACAATGCTGCCGGGTTTCAGATTATGTGCGACAAAGACTTTCTCCGTTTCAAAAATCTTCAATGCCAGCGGAGCAGCATCGCCCTGATGCAATTCCGTCCATGCAGCAGGATATGGAGAAAGACCACGTACAAAATCGTATACCTTTTTCACTCCGGCCTGCCAGTCTATACGACAAGTTTCCTTGAAGATCTTAGGAGCCGGACGAAGTTCCGTAGCAGCAGCCAGCTGTTCCTGTGGAATGGTCTTCACATTTCCTTCCAAAATGGCATCCACTGTCTTCACCACCAGGTCTCCCCCTAAGTGCATCAGCTTGTCGTACACAATCTCCACATTATCCGTATCCGCAATGGGCACACGTACCTGGTCGATAATCTCACCCGTATCAATCTCATGCTTCAGGAAGAAAGTGGTAATACCTGTTTCTGTTTCCCCATTGATTACCGCCCAGTTGATAGGAGCTGCACCACGATACTGCGGAAGCAAAGAGGCATGCAGATTGAATGTCCCCAGGCGCGGCATGTTCCATACCACCTCCGGCAACATACGGAAAGCTACCACAATCTGCAAGTCCGCTTTCAAGTCTCTCAGCTCAGTCAGGAAATTCTCATCCTTCAGTTTTTCCGGCTGAAGCACCTTCAATCCTTGCGACACGGCATATTGCTTTACCGGGCTCGGCTGAAGCACGCTGCCATGCCGTCCCATCGGCTTGTCGGGCATGGTGATGACTCCCACCACCTGATAGCCTCCTTCCACCAGCCGCTTCAAACTCTCCACGGCAAATTCAGGAGTGCCCATATATACAATTCGTAAATCTTTCTTCTCCATATTTCTTTTCGTTGTTTATTCTGCTGAAAAATCCACCATCACCTGACGATAAGTAGAAAGGATGCGCGATTTGGATACAAAACCGATGTACTTGTTGTCTTCGTCTACCACCGGCAAGTTCCAGGAACCTGTCTTATCAAACTTATCCATTACGTCTTCCATTGAATCCGTCGTTATAATAAAGGCCTTAGGTGTGACCATAAAATTCTCCACCCGATATTTATGATACAATTCCTGACGGAACATAATGTTGCGAATGTCGTTCAATATTACCAGTCCAATCAATTCATTGCGTGCATCTACCACCGGAAACAGATTACGGCCGGATTTCGAAATGGCCTTCACCATCTCCGCCAAATCCATGTCCGGACGAACCACCTGAAAATCTGTTTCAATAACGGTTTCCATACTCATCATCGTCAAAGCCGCCTTATCCTTATGATGCGTAATCAATTCTCCACTCTTCGCCAGACGCATGGAATAGATACTGTGGGGTTCAAACACGATAATAGTAAGGTACGCGCAGACCGACACAATCATCAGCGGCAGGAACAAACCGTATCCACCGGTCAGCTCAGCTATCAGGAAGACTCCGGTCAAAGGAGCATGCATGACGCCCGACATCAATCCCGCCATTCCCATCAGGGCAAAGTTCTTTTCCGGAATGTAGGTACCTCCCAACTGGAACTCATTGCACACATACGAGAATACAAAGCCGGCAATACATCCCAAGAACAAGCTCGGTGCAAAAATACCACCACAACCGCCGCCACCATTGGTCGCACTCGATGCGAATACCTTAAACAAAATTATCAACAGTAAATACACCACCAGCAACTGTGAGTCCCCATAGAAAAGTGAATTGTTCATTACCGTGTCCCATTCGGCATTCGACCGACCGTTAAGCAATAGTGAAATGGTGTCATAACCTTCACCATACAACGGTGGAAACAGGAAAATCAATATACTCAGCATGGCTCCTCCAATCAGGAACTTCACATACGGACTATTATAACGGCGAAAAATATTCTCAATCCAGTTCATGGAACGGGTAAAATACCAGGCCACCAGTCCGCAGAAAATGCCCAATGCAATGGCGTATGGAATACGTTCCAAAGAGAACGGATAATCCAGGTGAAACTGGAACATGGCTTCCGTACCTGTAAGCAGATAAGAAACAGAGGCTGCCGTCACACTGGTAATCAGCAAGGGAAGTAAAGAAGCCATGGTCAAGTCAATCATCAGTACTTCCAGCGTAAAGACCACACCGGCTATCGGTGCCTTGAAGATACCCGAAACCGCCCCGGCAGCTCCACATCCCACCAGCAGCATCAGTGTCTTGTGGTCCATACGGAAAATGCTGCCCAAATTCGAACCAATGGCAGAACCGGTCAGCACAATCGGCGCTTCGGCACCGACTGATCCACCACAACCGATGGTTATGGCCGAAGCGAAAACGGAAGACCATACATTATGCCGCTTGATACGGCTTTGCTTACGCGAAATGGCATACAGAATTTTGGTCACACCATGACTGATGTCGTCACGCACCACTTTTCGAATGAACAGTCCGGTCAGGAAGATACCTACCACTGGATACACCAAGTACAACCAGTTTACTCCTGTAGAATCAAAGTTTTCTGTCAGGAACTCCTTGATATACTCTACCAGGAACTTCAACAGACAAGCGGCCAGCGCCGTACAGATTCCTACTAAAAAGCTTAAAATCAATACAAACTGCTTGTCCTTTATATGTCTTTCTCTCCAACGGAGAAAGCCCTGGAGCAAGCTGTTCTTCTCGTCTACAACTTTCATGAAAGAAAAAAATTTATTCTCTAATAATTTTTACCACGCCCCCTTTGCCTAATTTGACAATGCTGGATGGTTTGGGATGACCGGTTTCTTCCCGACGGTAATCCACCACATAATCTACCGCCTGCTTGATTTCTTCCGTGATTTCACTGAACACGGCCGGTGCAGGCTGTCCGCTGATATTGGCAGACGTAGATACAATGGCTTTGCGGAAGCGGAAACAAAGTTGTTTGGAAAACTCCTCCGAGGTGACACGAATACCTACACTGCCGTCGGCTGCAATCAGATTCGGAGCCAGATTTCTCGCTCCATCGTAAATAATGGTCAAAGGTTTCGTAGTCATTTCAATCAAGTCCCATGCTACGGAAGGCACATCTTGTACATAAAAATCCACCTTCACCGGACTGTCTACCAGCACCAGCATCGCCTTGCTGTCAGCCCGCTGCTTTATTTCAAACACCCGCTTCACAGCCTCTTCATTTGTCGCATCACATCCTATCCCCCACACAGTATCCGTCGGATAAAGAATCACTCCTCCTTTCTGTAATACTTCGCAGGCTTTTTTAATCTCATCCTTCATCATATCTCTTTATTTTTTACTGTCAAAAAAGTCATCAAAACCATTTTACAAACAGCAAAAATACAAATGATTTTTAGGATTTCCCAAGAATGTTTTGTTTTTTTGCAGAAAAGCTATCCACTCATTCATGCACACCGAACGAAAAATTATCCACATTGATATGGACGCTTTCTATGCGTCGGTCGAACAGCGCGACCACCCTGAACTACGCGGAAAGCCCATCGCCGTGGGGCATGCAGAGAAACGAGGAGTGGTAGCTGCCGCCAGCTATGAAGCCCGTAAATTTGGCGTACGTTCGGCCATGTCTTCACAGAAAGCGAAAAAACTATGTCCACAACTGATTTTCGTGGAGGGGCGGATGGAAGTTTACAAAAGCGTTTCTGCACAGATACATGAAATCTTTCACGACTATACTGACCTCATCGAGCCTATCTCGCTGGACGAAGCGTTTCTGGATGTCACGGAAAACAAGAAAGGAATTCCATTGGCGGTGGATATAGCCAAAGAAATCAAGCTACGTATCCGCCAGGAACTTCATTTAGTGGCCTCAGCCGGTGTATCCTACAATAAATTCTTAGCTAAAATCGCCTCCGATTACCGAAAGCCTGACGGACTTTGTACCATTCACCCCGACCAGGCCGATGAGTTTATCCGCCGGTTGCCTATTGAATCTTTCTGGGGAGTGGGACCTATTACGGCCAAAAAGATGCATACCTTAGGTATTTATAACGGAGAGACCCTGCGTAAATGCTCGTTGGAAATGCTGCAACGGCAGTTCGGGAAAAACGGATTAATTTATTTCAACTTTGCCCGTGGTATGGACGACCGTCCGGTAGAAGCTGTACGCATCCGCAAATCTATCGGCTGTGAACATACATTGGAAAAAGATCTTTCGGCAGAAATGTTACTCATCATCGAACTGTATCATGTGGCACGCGAACTCACCGACCGACTGAAAGCCAAGGATTTTAAAGGGAATACCCTCACATTGAAAGTGAAGTTCGACGATTTTTCTCAAATTACCCGCAGTGTGAGTGTGGAACGGCCCCTCCAACGCCTGGAAGACATACTTCCACTGGCCAAACGGCTGCTGAAAGGAGTGGACTACAGTCAGCATCCTATCCGCCTGTTAGGCTTGTCAGTATCCAACCCGAAAGAAGAACACGAGTTAGCTAACGCTGCCAGTTCCACTCCTATCCAATTAAAACTGGAATTTAAAGAGAATTATATTTAAAATACTCCCCACGTAGAGAGCAACTCATACACATAAATCCAACCGAAAACTATTTCGAACTTTTAAACAAATCGGCAGGCAAAAAAAACGCAAGTACGTTCAATCTAAAACGCAAGTGCGTTTGACTTGAAACGCAAGGACGTTTGACCTTAAACGCAAGTGCGTTTTGAATTGAACGCAAAGGCGTTTTGAAAGACAAGAAAAGCGGCCCTTCAGGGAGGAGAAAAAGACGAATCTTGACGGGTTGTCGGGGTTGGCAGGCATTTTTATAAACTATATATACGCGGGGTGTGGAAAAATACAACGCTTATATTTTTCCACACCTGTATATAGAAAGTTTGAAAAACCGGTGACAACCCCGACAACCCGTCAAGAAAGTGCCTGAAACGGCATAAAAAAAGCGGTGCACATTCTCTGCCACCGCTCTTATTTACATTTTTTAAATATTAATGCGTATGTACTATCTCCGTAGGAGCCATTTCGGCATTACGCTTTTCTGTCTGCGTCACCACATTGCGTGCCAGCTCCATAAAGGCCATACCGGTCATAGAGTTTTCGTCGAGGGCAGCAGGTATTCCTGCATCGCCACTCTCGCAGATGCTCTGCACGATAGGAATCTGTCCGAGCAACGGCACATTCAACTCTTCTGCCAGACGCTTGGTTCCTTCCTTACCAAACAGGTAATATTTGTTTTCCGGAAGTTCTGCCGGAGTAAACCAGGCCATATTTTCCACCAGACCGAGAATAGGTACGTTCACCTTGTCGTTGGTGTACATGTTGATACCTTTACGCGCATCGGCCAACGCCACCTGCTGCGGCGTGCTGACAATCACGGCTCCCGTAATGGCCAATGTCTGCAACAAGGTCAGGTGAATATCGCTGGTGCCCGGAGGCGTATCCAGCACGAAATAGTCCAGATCACCCCAGTTGGCATCTGCCACCAACTGCTTCAGGGCGTTGCTGGCCATACCTCCACGCCAGAGTGTAGCCTGGTCGGGGTCTACAAAGAAACCAATAGAAAGCAACTTGATACCGTATTTCTCTACCGGCACAATCAAGTCGCGTCCGCCCACTTCTTCGGCATACGGACGGGCATCTTCCACCTGGAACATCTTCGGCACAGAAGGGCCGAAAATATCGGCATCCAGCAGACCGACCTTATAACCCAACTTAGCCAATGCCACAGCCAGATTGGCTGCTACAGTAGACTTTCCTACCCCTCCTTTTCCAGAAGATACCGCAATCACATTCTTCACCTGCGGCAGCATCTTGCCCGGTTCCGGACGAGCGGCCTGCTTGCTTTCGGTAGCAATCGTTACCTCTACCTCTTTCGATACATACGTATGAATAGCGGTTTCGGCCGACTTAACCACCGATTTCATAAACGGGTCGGTCGGTTTCTCAAAAATGAGCGAGAAACTCACCTTCATGCCGTCAATGCGAAGATTGTCGGCCACCATCTCCGCTTCTACAATGTTTTTTCCGTTACCCGGATAACGCACCGTAGCCAGTGCGTCCATAATCAATTTCGGATAAAGTGTCATATCTTTTTCAGTTTTGAATCATTTGCTTGTTTTCAATCCGCTGCGCTTGCTCCGGTTGTAGCTCCGGTAATCGTCCAGTTCAATCTCCACGTCCGGCTCCTGCAACTCACCTTCCTGCGGCAAGTGGAACTGGATGTACTTGATATTCAGTCCGCGGTCCAGCCACTGCTGTTCGTAATACGTACGGATGCTGAGAATGTCATCGTCCATACCGGAATGATACAAGTCGTCAGTCATAAATTCCACCGGAAAATGATTGGCTTCAATCATGTACTTCGTATAGGTAAACATGAAGTTACTGTCCGTCTTCAGGTGTACCAGTCCGTCCGGAACCAGGAAACGACGGTAACGGTTCATGAAATAAGTGGAAGTCAACCGCTTGGTAGCCTTCTTCATCTGAGGGTCAGAGAAAGTCAGCCAGATTTCGCTTACCTCTCCCGGGGCAAAGAAACGGTCGATGATTTCAATGTTCGTCCGCAAAAAGGCTGCGTTTGTCAATCCTTCTTTCAATGCATCGGTCGCTCCGGTCCACATACGCGCTCCCTTGATGTCGACCCCTATAAAGTTCTTTTCCGGATAGCGGCGTGCCAGCCCCACGGTATATTCACCACGTCCGCATCCCAATTCAAGCACAATCGGATGGTCATTCTTGAAGAAATCACGATTCCAGTTGCCTTTCATTTCGAACGGCACGTCATCTACCACCGAATACGGATATTCAAACACATGCGGATATTCCGCCATATCTGCGAATTTCGCTAATTTTCCTTTTCCCATATTTTCGTGAAACGTTTCCTTTAAATCCGTGCAAAGGTAAAGTTTTTCGGTGAAAAGGGAAACGAAAAAGGAGATTTACGTTTATATAACAAAATGATGATTATGAAAAGAAAGACCTTTTGGAACATACTTTTTCTCTTACTGACAATCGGCTGTACAAAGGAATCTGTTTCCATCAGATATAACGCATTCACGATTCAGGGGGGAATAATAAACGATTTCAACTCTCCTTCACGCGGCGGATCTTCTGAAACCCTGCCTGCTGGAAGCCGACTGACCTTCTACAGCCAAGGAGGGCTTCATGCCGACGAACTGCTGCTATCTTACAACGGAAGCACGTGGGAAGGAGAATCCCCATTAAAATGGGAAGACACGCAAGAGCCAGCTGACGGAATGTGTTTTTGTCCGCCACTATACCGAAGCCACCAGTCTTTTTATCCGGACGGCATCTTAAGTGACCAGCTTTACGCCCGAGCCACAGCCCGGCACGGAGAAAACATCCACCTATCATTCCAACATCTGTTTGCACGTGTGGTGTTCGATGTATCCAGACGGTTGAACAGCCAGATTAGCCAGATAGAATTCACCCCCTCTCTATCCGTCATCAGCGTTACCCCCGAATCCGGAGAAATCATTTGCCAGGAATCAGCCAACTCTCTATGTATGAAAAAAAATGAGCAGGGGAAATATGCGTTTCTGGTTCCACCAAGCAACTTATCCATCGACATTCGCATCCATATGATTACCGGCGAATGCTATAACAGCAGGCTGGAAGCATATTCTTTTGCTTCCGGACATGAATATACCTGTTCGATAAAATTAGCCGGTGAAGAAATAGGAATCTCCACAGTAGAAGACTTTATTGCTTTCACACACCTGATTAATGGAGAGACTTACGGAGAGAGAAGTTTGGAAGAATTTGGAGAAAAAACGGGAGAACGTATGACTTATCACCTGCTGAACGACCTGACCTTTACAGAAGAAGAATCGGCACGGGTACAAATGATTGGGAAATACGGAACGGCGACCAGTTCCGAAAAGAGACTATTCAACGATATTTTCGACGGGAAAGGACATAGCCTTAGCAATTTACATTTTACACAAACAGTAGATGGGAACCATTACGCCGGGCTTTTCAGTGGAATATCAGAAAATGGAGTCGTCAAAAATCTGATTCTGAACCAAGCCGTTTACAGCAAAGACAAAGACACCAGGAAAACCGCATTTTTAATTGGGCTGAACCGAGGAGAGGTGAATCACTGCATCCTCCGTGACTGCACCATTGAAAAGATAAATTCATCATTTGATTTCGGAGGACTATCTTACCAAAATGAAGGAATCATTATCAACTGCCACATAGATAAAATTTACCTCAACAGCAAGCTACAATGTGGAAGCAGCATAACACGTAATAATCAAAACGGTAAAATAATGAATTGCGTCGTTAGCAACTGCAACTTGCGTAAAGCCCAAGCCATAAGCGGATTTATATGTACCTTAACCAACAACGGAGAAATACAGAACTGCTATCTCAAGGGAAATGAAGGAGATAAAAATCATGCCATCTGTCTAAAAGCCACCGACGCTAAAATCCGTTGCTGCTATTATGAAAGATCATCCAGAACGCCGATAGGAAACGTCTCAGAAAGCAATCCTTCCGATTCCATCATATACTACGGCCACACCGCAGAAGAGAAGGGAATACTGCCAACCATACTCAACCAATGGGTATTCGACAGCGGAAAGCGGCTCTTCCCCCATCTTACCTTCTGCCTATGGGAAAAAGGAGAAAACCTACCCGCCATTCTGGTATCCCCATAATTTTTCTAAAAATAAAAAGAAGGTATCCATAAATATTGTATTTTTGCGGCAAATGCAAAAATTGAAACCATGAACAATAAAAAATTTATCATCACCATCATCATATTGGCCGTCATTGTAGCAGCAGTCTCTTTCTTTGCCGTAAATGAAGTCCGTAAAAACAAAGAAATGAGTCAGCTCTTTGCTGTGGAAAAACAAGAGATGGAAAATGAATACAGCACGTTTGCTACCCAATACGATGAATTGCAGATTCAAATCAATAATGACTCCTTGCGTGAAAAGCTGGAAAGCGAGAAGCTGAAAACCCAGCGTTTGTTAGAGGAACTGCGTCAGGTGAAAACCAGCGATGCAGCTGAAATCATGCGACTGAAAAAAGAATTGAAAACCGTACGGGCCGTATTAAGAAGTTACGTGATGCAGATAGACTCCTTGAATAAAATCAATGCAGCCCTAATGCAGGAAAACCAGGAAGTAAAGAGCAAATACAGTGCTGCTACTGCACAAATTTCCAACCTGTCAAAAGAAACAAAGAACCTGAATGAAAAAGTCACACTGGCGGCACAACTGGATGCAACCAACATTCGAGTACAGACCCTGAACAAAAGAGGACGCGATACGGAACGCGTAAAGAATATCAAGAAGATTGCGATTTCATTCACCATTGTGAAGAACATTACGGCACAGACAGGCAACAAAACCCTTTATGTACGTATTGCCAAACCAGACAACGAGGTACTGACCAAGAGCCCGAGCAACCAGTTCAAGTTTGAAGACCGCAACATCAGCTATTCTATTAAGAAATACATTGAATATACAGGTGAAGAACAGACTGTTACGGTATACTGGGACGTAGAAGAATTCTTGGCGGCCGGTACATACCACGTGTATATATTCGCCGACGGCAGTATGATTGGTCAGGGTTCATTCCGCATGAAATAATTTTCAGGAAAACATGAAAAAGCACATCAGTCACCTGATATACGGTTGGCTTGCACTTATGGGCCTGCTATCTTCCTGCGGAGAAGACCGCTCGGGAGAATACTATGCCCTGATTGCCACCAAGACATGGATTTACGAGGTGATGCAGGAAAACTATCTTTTTTATGAAGATATTCCGGCAGAAGAGAAGCTGGACTTCTTCAAGAAGCCGGCTGACTTTCTTACTTCAGCTGCTTCCCCGAAAGACCAGAAAAACGGGTACATATTTTCTCATGTAGACTCCGTACTTACAGCCTCACGTGCCACCAGCACCTATCCCTGTTTCGGTTTTGAAGCGGCCTTGGTACGTACTGAAGGAGGAACAAATGCGCTGAGAGTATTGTATACACAACCGAATTCGCCAGCAGAAGAAGCCGGACTGAAACGAGGTGACTGGATCATTGCCGTAGACAACCAGAAAGTATCCACAAGTGATTATTCTACTTATATTACCCGACCTACAAAAGCTTACAGTTTTACACTAGGAAAATATAATCCTTATCCGGAAGATGTGGATGACCCGGAATTCAACTACATAGAATTCGATACGCTAGGGGTAGTCCAAATGCCTGAGCCTCGTTATGTAGAAGAGCAGGATGTACTTAAATACGACATCATCTCCAGGGGTACACGAAAAGCTTTCTACCTGTTGTACAACGAATTTGGAGAAAGTACCGATGCACTCAAGGAAGTATTTTCACAACTGAACGGACAGCAGTTTGACGATATAATCCTGGACTTACGCTATAACCCGGGAGGATACGTAAAAACATCGCAGCAGCTTTGCTCGGCTTTAGCTCCCGCCACGGCAATGGGACAGCCTTTCCTGCACATGACTTACAATGACAAAATCAATAAAACGGAAACACTGAACTTCGAATCCAGTCCGCTGACCGGAGGAGCAAGTCTGTCTTATCAAAACCTGTATGTCCTCACCTCGGGCAATACAGCTTCTGCTTCTGAAATTGTCATCAACTGCCTGAAGCCCTATATGGAAGGCCGTTTGTATCAGGTAGGAACAGCCACTTTCGGAAAGAATGTGGCTCAAGAGCTGTTTCCCAATACAGAAGCTCCAGGCATTGAATTATGGCTTACCACTACTTACCTGAGCAATTCACAAGGATATTATGATTACTTCAAGGAGGGATTATTGCCGGATTTCGAAATAGAAGAAAACTATGGAGCTGAACTAGGTGATTTCGGTTCAGATGAAGACCAACTTATGCAACCGATTCTATATAGAATGGAAAACGGAAGCTTCCCGGTGGCTACCAACCCGGACGAATCAGAAGATGCTACGACTTCAAGCCGCAGCCGGGCTGCCAAGCATGTACAATTACTGGTTGACCCCATTGCCCAGAAGCCGCACCACAACCGGATAAAAAGATAAAAGCAACCGGTAAGACACATGCTCAGAAAAAATTTAAATTATTACTGATTCTTTTCAACAAAACGCTTTGACTATTTGTTCTAATGTCATACATTTGCAATGTTGCATAAGCAACCAAATAAAAAGTCAGCATCAGTAATGAAAAGAATTACAAGTTTACTCTTACTGCTTGGCGCAACTCTCAGCAGTTATGCCCAACAAGTACTTACTCTGGACAGTTGCCGGGCGCTCGCTCTGGCCAACAACAAAGAGCTGCGAATCTCACAGGAAAAAGTCAATGCCGCCCACTATGAGAAGAAGGCTGCATTCACTAATTATCTGCCTAAAATTGATCTTACAGGGGGATACATGCGTACGCAAAAAGAAATATCCCTACTCAGTGACGCACAGAAACAAAGCATCGGTAACATGGGTACCAATTTAGGGAATCAGTTGCAACAAGGTATGCAGTCACCTGAATTCCAGGCTGCCATGCAACAACTTGCTGCGGCAAACCCCGGACTGGCTGCCGGACTGCAAGGATTGCTCCCCGGTGCTGTAGCCGGACTTACGGATGGGCTGAATGCCGTAGGACAAGGTCTGGTGGATGCATTTCGTACAGATACCCGAAACATGACGGTGGGAGCTGCTACCCTCACCCAACCAATCTTTATGGGTGGGAAAATCATTGCCTACAACAAAATTACCAAATATGCAGAACGTCTGGCCGAATCACAGCATGCCACGGGTATGCAGGATCTTATCCTACAGACGGACCAGATTTACTGGCAAATCATCTCACTCGTCAATAAGAAAAAACTGGCAGAGAATTTTTTGGAATTGGTACAGAAACTGGATTCGGACGTGGACAAGATGATAAAAGAAGGAGTAGCCACCAAAGCCGACGGATTAAGCGTCAAAGTGAAAGTGAATGAAGCCGAAATGATGCTTACTCAGGTAGACAATGGCTTGAACCTTTCGAAAATGCTTTTGTGCCAGCTCTGTGGTCTTCCATTGGAAACCGATTTCCAACTGGCCGATGAAAGCATGAAAGACTTACCCCTTCCAAACACTTATACGGAGGCGAACGTCAGCACAGCCCTCAGCAACCGTGAAGAGCTGAAGAGTCTGGAATTGGCATCGGAAATCTATCGCCAGAAAGTAAATGTAGTTCGCGCGGATTTCCTTCCTTCTGTGGCTTTGACCGCCAATTATCTGGTGACCAACCCGTCGCTTGTGAACGGATTTGAAAACAAATTCCGTGGCATGTGGGCTGCCGGAATCGTCGTAAAAATCCCTGTATTCCACTGGGGAGAAGGTATCTATAAGGTAAAGGCCGCAAAGGCGGAAGCCAACATCGCCCGCTATAAACTGGAAGACATCAAAGAAAAAGTGGAACTCCAGGTGACGCAGAACTCCTATAAGGTAAATGAATCGACCAAGAAATTAGCTTTAGCCGAAAAGAACATGGAGAAAGCAGAAGAAAACCTGCGCTATGCCAATTTGGGATTTAAGGAAGGAGTCATTCCGACCAGCAACGTGCTGGAAGCGCAAACTGCCTGGTTCTCGGCACAAGCCGGAAAGATAGACGCACAGATAGACGTCAAAATGAGTGAACTTTATTTGAACAAATCAATGGGAATTTTAAAATAATACAGATATATGGAAAAGACTCAACGCAACAATATCATGCTGGCTTTCTTTACATTGTTAGCCGTAATCGTTATCGTCAGCATCATCGGATTCTTCACCTTAGGAAAAGGTCCTGAAATCATACAAGGCCAGGCTGAAGCCACAGAATACAGGGTATCGAGCAAGGTACCGGGACGTGTCCTGAAATTCTTTGTCAGCGAAGGAGATAAAGTGAAAGCGGGTGATACACTGGCTATTCTGGAAGCTCCGGATGTAATGGCTAAATTATCGCAGGCACAAGCTGCCGAACAGGCTGCACAGGCACTGAATGAAAAGGCCCTGAGAGGTACAAGAAGTGAGCAACTGCAGGCTGCATACGAAATGTGGCAGAAAGCCAAAGCAGGACTGGAGATTGCCGAAAAATCATACAACCGTGTGAACCGCCTGTACGAAGAAGGGGTAATGACCGCACAGAAAAGAGATGAAGCAAAAGCACAATACGATGCCATGAAGGCGACCGAACGTGCTGCCAATGCACAGTACACAATGGCCAAGAATGGTGCACAGCGCGAAGACAAGGCCATGGCTGCCGCACAAGTGGAACGTGCAAAAGGAGCTGTAGCCGAAGTTTCTTCTTACGTATCGGAAACCTACCTGGTGGCAGCTGCCGATGGAGAAGTAGCTGAAATCTTCCCGAAAGTAGGTGAACTGGTTGGTACGGGCGCTCCCATCATGAACGTAGCCCAACTGGATGACATGTGGGTGACATTCAACGTACGTGAGGATTTTCTGAAAGATTTCACTGTGGGCAACAAGATAAAGGCCTACGTTCCTGCCCTAGAAAAAGAAGCCGAATTCCAGGTGACAGTCATGAAGGACTTAGGTACGTATGCCGCATGGAAAGCAACCAAGACCACCGGTCAGTTTGACCTGAAGACTTTTGAAGTAAAGGCAAAACCCGTACAGCCTGTAGAAAATTTACGTCCGGGTATGTCTGCCATCATTGAAAAATAAATCCACATGTCGACAACCACCTATCAATGTTACCTGAAAGTGATGCGGAGAGAAATTTTCCGCATTGCCACTAAGCCGATGTACCTGTTCTGCATGGTCATCGCTCCGTTGTTCTGTTTCCTGTTTTTCACGACCTTGATGGAAAACGGGCTGCCGACCAATCTGCCTGCAGGAGTGGTGGACCTCGACAATACCGCCACGACACGCAACATTATCCGCAATCTGGATGCGTTTCAACAGACCCAGATTGTAGCGCATTACCCAAGTGTCACTGAAGCAAGACAGGCTGTACAGCGCGGAGAAATCTATTCGTTCTATTATATTCCGAAAGGAACGACCGAAGAAGCCCTTGCCAGCAGACAGCCTAAGGTATCTTTCTATGTAAACTATTCTTACCTGATAGCAGGTTCCTTGCTCTACAAGGACCAGAGAACCATGTCGGAATTAGCCTCTGCGGCTGTGGGACGAGCAACTTTATTAGCCAAAGGAGCCAGCGAAGATCAGGCACTTGCCTTCCTGCAACCGGTAGTCATTTCTACCCACGCCCTGAATAATCCTTGGCTGAACTACTCGGTATACCTATGTAATACCTTATTTCCGGGCATCCTGATGCTGCTTATTTTCCTGACTACTGTATATACCATTGGAATAGAATTAAAGGAAAAAACCTCCAAGGAATTGATGCAACTGGCTGATAACTCCATTGTAACGGCACTTATTGGGAAATTAATCCCACAAACCGTTACATTCTTTATCATAGCCACATTCTATAACGTGTACTTATACGGATTTTTGCACTATCCATGTCACAGCGGGATTTTCCCGATGCTGTTGGCCGGATTGTTGCTGGTGCTTGCCTCACAAGCATTCGGCGTATTCCTTTTTGGCTTGTTCGGTTCACTCCGTCTGGCATTGAGCGCAGCTTCTCTGTGGGGAGTCATTTCATTTTCCATCTCGGGATTCACTTTTCCGGTTATGGCAATGCACCCTATGTTGCAGGCATTGTCTGTATTATTCCCTTTGCGGCACTATTTCCTGCTTTACGTGAATCTGGCCTTAAACGGTTATCCAGCGATTTATGCCTGGCATGCGGTTACCGCCCTGCTGTTATTCATGCTCCTGCCTTTCTTTTTCCTAAAAAGAATCCGCACAGCCATGTTGCATTATGTCTATATCCCTTAACCTTTTGCGTTCATGAAAAAAGAATCGTTAAAACAAACCATAAAACAAGGCTTTGCAGGTCTCTTCCATATATGCAAGCAGGAACTGAAAGCTGTTTTCAAAGACCAGGGAGTGCTTATTTTCTTCTTACTCGTCCCTTTGGCCTACCCGCTGGTATATGCCTTTATCTATACCAACGAAGTGGTACGCGAAGTACCAGTAGCGGTAATCGACAATAGCAACACAGCACTCAGCCGCCAGTTCATCCGTACTATCGATGCAGGTGCCGATGTATGCATCCAGTCGCATTGCGCGGATATGGAAGAAGGGAAAAACCTGCTGAAAGAAACAAGGGTGTATGGCATTATCTACATTCCGGAAAGCTTCAGCAAGGACATCGCTTCCGGCAAACAGACCACGGTTAGTATTTACTGTGACATGAGCGGTATGCTATACTACAAAGCACTGGTATTGGCAAGTACCAACGCCTCACTCACATTAAATAAAAAAATCCAGATACAACGGATGGGAAATACAACGGAACGGCAGGATGAGGTCAGTACGGCTCCTATTGAATACGAAGACATATCCCTATTCAACCCACAAGACGGATTTGCCAGCTTCCTGATTCCAGCCGTACTTATCCTGATTATACAACAGACTTTATTGTTAGGTATCGGCCTTTCAGCAGGAACAGCCCGTGAAAACAACCGTTTTAAAGACTTGGTCCCCATCAGCCGTCAGTATCAGGGTACGCTACGCATTGTAGGCGGAAAGTCATTGGCCTATTTCCTGATTTATACATTAGTGTCTGCGTATGTGCTCTGCTTTGTACCGCAACTGTTTAATCTGGTACAAATTGCACAACCTATGACCCTGCTGGCTTTTGTGGTGCCTTACATCTTGGCATGTATTTTCTTTGCGATGACCTGCTCCATCTTTATACATCACAGAGAATCGTGTCTGATGATTTATGTATTCACCTCCGTGCCGCTCCTGTTTATATCCGGAATATCCTGGCCGGGAGCCGCCGTACCTACATTCTGGAAAGTACTTTCCTGGATATTCCCGTCTACGTTCGGCATCAACGGATTTGTAAGAATCAACAACATGGGAGCTACTCTTCCGGAAGTAATGCTCGAATATCAGGCACTTTGGATACAAGCTATCGTATATTTCTTCACAACCTGCATCGTCTACCGACAACAAATCATATTAAGCCGCAAACATGCCATGGAACGCCTGCGTATGTACCGACTGCGAAAATTGATTGCCAAGACATCCAAATAACCAAACTTTAGTTCTATTATCCGGCTTCGTAAATTTTACCAGGCCGGATAATTTATCTTTATTAACACCTGAACAAGAGTGAATACCCCAGAATACTCGTAGCTTTGCGAATATTTATAAACAAGCTTATGAAACACCTTATTTATATATTCGTCGGGCTGATATGTTGCCTGATTACATTACCTCAGGTGGGGGCTTCTCCATTGGAAAACAAGATACAGCGGTTCCGTATTACCATACTAAACACCGGAGGAGAGCCTCAACAAGGTATTATTCTGAAAGTGGCGGGATATAGCAACGAGTATATCAGTGATGAACAGGGCCTCATCGACTTTGAACAATCGACCAATGGCAATTATGTCCGCACTGCCAATCTTTACTTTCCAACAGATAAGAATAAAACAATCAAATCTTTACAGCTGGACAAAGCAGCACAAGACACGATTATCCGCATAGACCGTCTGGAAGATTTGGTACGATTCAAACAAAGCGGTAAGACATTACTGGTAAACGGTGTGCTGAAAGAAGGAAGCAAGCCTGTCCCCCAAGCAGAAATCAGCATCCAGGGGACTGGAAAACGAACTTTTTCTAATGCAAACGGCGAATTCAGCATTGAAGCGGACTATAGTCACCTGATTATGATAAGGGCAGAACGCATGGAAAACAAGTATCTCGACATCGAATCTTTCCTGCAGAACCCTAACCAGCCGTTAGAGATACGAATGACAAAGAAAGGAGCCGACCGGGTGTATCACGTAGTAGAGAAAATGCCGGAATATCCTGGAGGGATGAAAGCTTTCTTCAACTATATCAGAAGAAAGGCGCATACCACGGAACTGGCTGAGGAAACTCAGAAAGAGGGTGCAGTCATGATTCAATTCATTGTAGAAAAAGACGGTAGTATCACTTCTCCACACATCGTAAGAGGACTGGACGCACGTCTGGATACAGCCGCTCTGGACGCCATCATGGTGATGACCGACTGGATTCCAGCTCAGGAACATGGGGTTAACGTACGCTGTAAATATTCTGTTCCGGTTCCTTTCAAGAAACCGAAACCTGCTCCTCCTGTTGCAGCGCAACCCACTCCTAATACAAAGAAAGACAGCATTACGGTACCTTCTGCTCCAGCTGACTCTCTTGTTCAGGATACGATTCTACAGGTTATCCCTATGCCATCTGCAGACTCACTTACAACAGATACACTGATCACAGATACAACTTCAATAGTCTCTGCTGACAGTACAGTCATACAAAAAGAGATAGCGACACCATTGCCTACCTCTGAAGCCACAGAAGTCAAACCGAAAAAACGAAACTTCTTAGCTCGTTTCTTCCGCTGGCTGTTCGGCATCAAAGACAAGGAAAACACTCCCGCAGAGTCCAAGGAAGAAAAAACATCCGAAGTTGTACCTGAAGAAGGAATTCAGAAAGAAGAATAAATGTAAAACTTAAATAACACAGTCATGAAAAAACTTTTTGTACTTTTTTATGCGCTAATGTGCCTGGTTACTCTGCAGGCACAAAAGGTAACGCTACAGGATGTAGCCAACGGTACCTATCGCGCACAAAGTATACAGGGATTAAAACCGATGCTGGACGGCGAACATTACACCCAGATCAGCAAGGATCACAAACGAATCGTTAAATACTCTTTTAAGACTGGTAAGGAAGTAGCTACCATCTTTGACGTAGCCACTGCCCGCAACCACAAGCTGAAAAGTTTCGATGACTATATCATGTCACCGGACGAAAGCCTGATATTGATTCAAACGGAGACCAAACCGATCTACCGTCGTTCGTTCACAGCTGTATATTATATATACAACGTGAGAAACCGTACACTTGAACCCTTGTCAAACAACGGTCCGCAACAGGTTCCTTTGTTCTCACCCGATAGTCACCAGATTGCGTTTGTGCGTAATAACAACATCTACCTTATCAAACTGCTTTTCGGTAACAGCGAATCGCAGGTAACGAAAGACGGAGAGTACAACAAGGTGCTCAACGGTATTCCTGACTGGGTATATGAAGAAGAGTTTGGCTACAACTGCGCTTTCGATTTCAGCGCAGACAGTAAAATGATTGCATACGTCCGCTTCGATGAAAGCCAGGTTCCCATGTACTCTTTCCCATGGTATAAGGGTATGGCTCCGGAGAAAACAGAATATACCACTTATCCGGGAAGCTATGACTACAAATATCCCAAAGCAGGAGTCGTAAACTCCAAGGTTAGCGTACATTCTTTTGACATAAAAAGTCGTGTGACCCGTAAAATGGAACTTCCGGTGGATTCTGACGGTTATGTACCTCGCATCAAATTTACTGATGACCCGGAAAAGCTGGCCATCATGACATTGAATCGCCACCAGAACCGCTTCGACCTTTATATGGCCAACCCACGCAGTGCCATCTGCAAAGTAGCCATCCGCGACGAAGCAGAACAGTACATAAAAGAACAGGCCTATTCAGACATTGTATTCTATCCGGAACACATCGTCATGATGAGTGAACGGGACGGATACAACCATCTTTACCTGTACACCATTGGAGGAAACCTGGTGAAACAAATCACAAAAGGAGAATTTGAGGTAAAAGACTTTCTCGGATGGGACCAGAAAGCAAACGTTTTCTATTACACCAGCAACGAAGGAAGCCCTTTGCGCACTTCAGTGTACAAGATTGACGGAAAAGGTAAGAAGACCAAACTTTCTACACACACCGGAACAAACAGTGCGTTATTCAGCAAAAACCTGAATTATTACATCAACACCTATTCCAGTGCACAGACTCCTACCCTTATCACGCTGAACAATAACAAGGGTCAGGAAATGGTTACACTGCTTGACAACAACGAGCTGAAAAGCAAAACAGCGCAGCTGAATATGCCGACAAAAGAGTTTTTCTCTTTCAAAACCAGCGAAGGAGTAGAACTGAACGGTTGGATGATGAAACCGGCCAACTTCAATCCTTCCAAGAAATATCCGGTTATCATGCACCAATATAGTGGTCCCGGCTCTCAGCAGGTACTCGACAAGTGGGGTATCGGAAGCTTCGGCGACGGGGGTATGTTCGAAGCCGTAATGTGCGACAAAGGTTATATCATGGTCTGCGTGGACGGACGCGGTACAGGAGGTAGAGGAGCTGCATTCGAAAAATGCACTTACCTTTCTATCGGCGTGAAAGAAGCTACCGACCAGGCTGAAGCAGCTAAATACCTGTCTACTCTGCCTTACGTAGATGGAAGCCGTATTGGTATCTGGGGCTGGAGCTATGGAGGATACAACACGTTGATGTCAATGAGCGAAGGTTCCGGCGCATTCAAGGCCGGAGTTGCCATTGCCGCCCCGACAGACTGGAGATTCTATGACTCAGTCTATACCGAACGTTTCATGCGCACACCGAAAGAAAACGGCGACGGTTATCAGGCTTCTTCTGCTATTAACCGGGCATCCAAGCTAAAAGGAAAGCTGTTGCTCATCCATGGAAGTGCAGATGATAACGTACACCTGCAGAATTTCATGGAGTACAGTGAAGCATTGGTACAGGCAAACATCCAGTTTGATACACAGATTTACACCAACCGTAACCACAGTATCTTCGGAGGAAATACCCGCAACCACCTGATGAACAGAGTGGCTAATTTCTTCCTGCAGAACTTGTAATACTTCATTTTAGCAGATGACACCAGTCACAAGAAGCTGGTGCCATCTGTTTTTCTTTGTTCTTTTATCTTACCACTATGACACACATCAGAAAGCCTGATTGGCTAAAAATCCAGATTGGCACCAATGCCCGATATACTGAAACCAAACGCATTGTAGATACTCATAAGCTTCATACCATCTGCAGCAGCGGACGCTGTCCCAACTTAGGTGAATGCTGGGGAAAAGGCACCGCCACCTTCATGATTGGAGGAGCCATCTGTACCCGTTCCTGCAAGTTCTGCAATACACAAACCGGAAGACCTCTCCCATTGGACCCTGAAGAACCGCTCAGAGTGGCCCAGTCCATCCAGCTCATGAAGCTTGACCACGCGGTCATCACCTCTGTCGACCGGGACGATTTAAAGGATTTAGGTGCCTCACACTGGGCTGCTACCCTGATGGCCATCCGAAAATTGTGTCCTGACACCACCATAGAGGCACTTATTCCCGATTTTCAAGGCCACAGCGAATTATTGCAACAAGTCATTGAAACACGTCCCGATATTCTTTCACACAACCTGGAAACCGTCCGCCGTCTCAGTCCACAGGTCAGAAGTGTAGCAGATTATGATACCAGCCTGAAAGTTATCCGTCAGATTGCAGAGAATGGACTAAAAGCCAAATCCGGTATCATGGTGGGGTTGGGAGAAACCACAGAAGAAGTAGAAGAAACGATGGATGACCTGCTACAAAACGGCTGCCAGATACTGACCATCGGACAATACCTGCAACCAACTGCCAATCACTATCCGGTAGCAGAATACATACATCCAGAACAGTTCAAGAAATTTAAAGAAACAGGTGAAGCCAAAGGATTTGAAATCGTGGAAAGCGGTCCGCTGGTCCGTTCTTCTTACCATGCTGAAAAACATCTCCGCAAACAATGAACAATTTTCTTTTTCCAATTGTTGCAATTTTATCAACTGATATGCTCTTCGACTATGAATCTATTGCTCAAATACAAAGATAAAATTGTATCATTTGGATTGCTTCCTATCATTATCACACTGATAGGCATTCATCTGTTCCCAACAACCGCCATGTTGGGAGCAGGACTTGCTATCAGCATTGCGGGATTACTTTATGATGTGTTGCGCCTGAAAGGACTTAATTTCTTCCTTTTGCAGGGAACTATCGGAATTGGTGTCTGCTTCCTTTTAAGACTGTTCACCGGATATGAATACATTCCTAAGAACAGTCTGACTCCTTCATTGGAATTCATGCTGCTAATATGTGCCTTCATCCATGTGACGGCTCCTGAAATTTATCGGAATTTCTTGAAGAAATTTCATCTTAATTTCACTTCCTCTTACTTATTGGAAGCAAAAATAATTGTGATTTTTTCCAGTATCCATTTAATCATTTTGTTTTTTCTATACAACAAACTGACTCCCTTTTCCCCTGAAAACAACTTTGGAATCATTTATTTGATTCCTACACTTATTTACGTAATATGCTTGGTTATTAACATCGTGGGAATACAAATCGCTGCAACACAATCGCCACGAGAACAACACATCATACGGATTGTTCCTATCTGTAACGGAAAAATATATCTTACTCCGCATACAGAAAACACAGCAATTTGGGATGCCCCTATCATGATTTTATTTGATGGACCGTTAAGAAAAAGTCAGCATCACGCAAAGAGCCTGATAAAAAAACATCAGGCAAAATCCTCTCACACCACACATAAGAAAAGGTTTTTTCCAAGACTCATCCTCAGCTACCGTACCCAAGGCTGTACACCAGCTTTCATACAATTATATATACTTCCAGTCAGCCATGAAGATGAATTCAAATTCTCAAAAGGATACTTCTTTACTTGTGAAGACATCAGACAAAATCCGGAAAAGTTCAGTAACGAACTAAGACTTGAGTGTGACCGCCTGCACATGGTAGCCCAGATATGGAAAGAATTCAAATAAAATTTTATTTATAGATTAAGAAAATACAAGGAATCTTATTCAGTTCCGGTAATTTTCCCTTCCATTCCTTGACGGTTTTGGTTTGGATGAATTCTCCTTCACAAGTTATATTGGCCGCAATACACAGCTTCGTTTGCGGACGACAAGTTTTCAAGATGTCTTCCAACATCTTATGGTTGCGATAAGGGGTTTCGATAAACAATTGAGTTTGATTTTCGGAATAGACACGTGCCTCCAACTCTTTTAAACGACGCATACGGTCGGCCGGTTCTATCGGCAGATACCCATGAAAAGCGAAACTCTGTCCGTTAAATCCCGAACCCATTACTGACAAGATAATAGAAGAAGGTCCTACCAGAGGAACCACCTTAAAATTCCTTTTCTGGGCAATAGCTACCACATCAGCTCCCGGATCGGCCACAGCCGGACAACCAGCCTCAGAAATAACTCCCATAGAATGTCCCTCTGCAAGCGGGGCAAGATAGCCCGATATAGCTTCCGGAGAAGTATGCTTGTTCAATGGATAAAAAGTAAGTTTATCAATACAAATATCCGCATTTACCTTCTTCAGAAAACGGCGTGCCGAGCGCACATCTTCCACTATAAAATGCTTTATATTGACAATTATCTCCCGATTATAAGAGGGTAAAACCTTTTCGATAGCCGTATCACCCAAAGTAACAGGCAACAAATACAATGCAACTTCCATAAGGAATCTTTAAGTCAATCAGTTTAATTCTTTTATCATCCCAGAATAATCCGTACATTCCAGCAAACTTTTCATAGTCATTTCCGGATGATTCTTCATATATCGTTCTATAGCCTTCATCCCCAACCATATCCCCAAGAAAGGAGGAGTCTTTTCACCGTTAAACAGAAGCCGTGTGTTAGAAGATACATACGAGCGAATAATCATTGGGTCGGTAGTCTTCATGTAATGATTCTGGCGGATTTCCTCCCAAAGTTCTTTTTCGTGCTGTTCACACCATTTTATTTCTTCCTTTGAGTAGCCCAAAGCCGTTTTTCCACTTCCATTCCCTTCAAGAATAGTTTCTACAGTCCAGGCTATTTTCCCCCGATACAGCAGAATATCCATCAAAGAGCGATGACCTTCCTGCCATAAGAAAGGATACTGCCCCAACAAATAAAAGGTAAAACAATCAGACACAATGTATTCCGGAGACATCGAGCGTCGCTGGTTTGCGTAATAATATTTTTTATAGAGAGGGTAATCACTCCCCATGTATTTGTCCAAACTAATTCCCAAAATACTGTTTCCTACTACGATAGACTGATTCAGGGCTGAAATCTGCGTATAAATCTGTGGAACAGGCAACTCATAAATCTCTTTTTTCAAGTTGCTAAATCCCTGTGTCAGGCTCTGTTCAAAGCTACTCACGTCCTTAAACTTCTCTCTCGCATCTTCCATTAAATGTACCAATATGGAATCTGAGAAATAAGCGCACAAACGATTGTTCATGTCTACCATATCTACAGAACCCAAATCAAGCACTTCCTCTATCAGTAGACGAGTCTCCTGGGAAAATTCAGTATTCATCCGCTGCAAAGAAAAAAAACTATTCTGCACAGTTGCCTCATATTGCAAGCGGTCATATCGGGCTATCTTTATTTCTGAAAACGAAAAATCGTCTTTCTGCTTATCAGAACGACAAGCAGAAAAGACGATTATACTCAGTAATATAAAAATAAGCCGATACATTCAATATTATCCGTAAATTATATTGCCATTGGCATCTTTATATTCATCCAGCCCCTTTTCATAAGTTGCCATAGCTCTCAAACTCATACCTACGCTGGAGAAACCACCATCGTGGAACAAGTTCTGCATAGTTACTTTACGAGTCAGGTCAGAGAACATTACGATACAGTAATCTGCACATTCATCAGCCGATGCATTGCCCAAAGGAGACATACGGTTAGCAAAGTCGAACAACTTGTCCATACCTTTCACGCCCGATCCGGCAGTAGTCATAGTCGGTGACTGAGAAATGGTATTGATACGTACATGGTGCTCACGTCCGTAAATATAACCGAAGCTACGAGCGATTGATTCCAGCAAAGCCTTCGCATCTGCCATGTCATTATAACCATAGAATGTACGCTGTGCAGCTACATAACTCAAAGCTACGATAGAACCGTATTCATTGATGGCATCCAACTTCTTGGCAGATTGAATCATCTTATGGAATGAAACGGCTGAAATATCCAATGTCTTACTCAACATGTCATAGTCCAAATCGTCGTAAGTACGTTTTTTACGAACATTTGGAGACATACCGATAGAATGAAGTACAAAATCAATCTTTCCGCCCAATACCTCCATTGAACGCTTAAAGACATTTTCCAAATCTTCTACAGAGGTAGCGTCAGCCGGAATCACTTCACAGTTTAACTTTTCCGCCAAAGCAGAGACCTCACCCATACGTACTGCTACAGGGGTATTAGAGAGTGTGATAACGGCACCTTCTTCTACAGCCTTTTCTGCCACTTTCCAAGCGATAGACTGTTCGTTCAGTGCACCAAAAATAATACCTCTTTTTCCTTTCAGCAAATTATAACTCATATTATTTTCAATTATAAATTTGGGGCAAAGATACAAACTTTATTTACACTATTTACATTTATAAGGCCAAAATATTTAATCACGTGAAATTAGGCTCAGTTTTTTCATTGATAAAATCAAAAATTGCAAACGTATATCAAAGAGAAAGCTTATTTTTGCGTCTTGAATAAAAAAAGGTTTTTCATAATATTATTTAGGTTAGAATTAGATTTATTATCCTCCTGCATGTTCCCTGTGAAGGCAGCATGGTCAGGAGGATAATAGCAACAAAAAAACAGTCCCGACAACTTGCCGGGACTGTTTTTTTGTATTCAAAAGTAAATTAGTTTTCTTTTACTTCCCATCCCAATGCACTTGCACCCAATACAGCTGCATCTGCATCTTTCAACTGAGAAAGCAACAGTTTTGTTTTTCCTGCATAAATCTTCAGGATGTTGTCATCAATGGCTTTCTGGATCGGCTTCATGATGTAATCACCAGACTTAGCCAAACCACCAAACAATACGATTGCTTCAGGACTTGAGAAAGCGATGAAGTCAGCCAAAGCCTGTCCCAAAATACGACCAGTAAATTCAAAGATATCCTGAGCCAGCTTGTCACCCTTCACAGCTGCATCATACACATCTTTTGACTGAATTTCATCTGCCGGAATATTTCTCAGCAAACTTGGTTCTGTGCGCTGTACCAAGAATTCGCGTGCAGTACGAGCCACACCTGTAGCAGAACAGTAAGTTTCCAGACATCCTTTACGACCGCATCCACATGCACGGCCGTTGCGATCAACAATTACATGACCCAATTCACCGGCAAATCCGTCATGACCATAAACCAACTGCCCGTTGATTACGATACCACTACCTACACCAGTTCCCAAGGTAATCATGATAAAATCTTTCATACCACGTGCAGCACCGTAAGTCATTTCTCCAATAGCAGCCGCATTGGCATCGTTAGTCAGTGCAGTCGGAATACCCAAACGTTCTTCAAACATTGAAGCCAGAGGAATGATTCCTTTCCAAGGCAAGTTAGGTGCAAATTCAATAGTACCACTATAGTAGTTTCCGTTAGGAGCACCCACTCCCATACCTTTTATCTTTTCAGCTCCACCAAACTGCGAAAGCAGAGGGAGAAGTTTCTTACATACAGCATCAACGTAGTCTTCGATGTTATCATATTGCTGTGTTTTGACAGAATCAGAAGCTAACACATTACCACGTGAGTCAACTACACCAAAAACAGTGTTTGTTCCGCCAATGTCCATACCTACCACATAAGGTTTTTCCATGTTTATTGTCATGACATTTCTCTATTTAGGGTTAATTATCTACGGACAAAAGTAAATAATCAGTAAAAACAGAGCAAATTTTTAACGCATTATTTTTCGAAGCTTTCTACTTTTCTTATTTTTGCGAGACCTGATAAATGAACAAATTCACACAAACCAAATGATACGCTTAGAAAATCTACACAAAACTTACTACAACGGTACTCCCCTGCATGTACTAAAAGGCATTAACCTCCACATTAATAAAGGAGAATTTGTTTCCATCATGGGTTCTTCCGGTTCCGGAAAGTCCACTCTTCTGAACATCTTAGGCATCTTAGACAACTATGATTCGGGAGAATATTACCTGAATGATGTACTGATTCGCGACTTGAGCGAAAGCAAAGCCGCCGAGTACCGCAACCGTATGATTGGCTTCATCTTCCAGTCATTCAACCTTATTTCTTTCAAGAACGCCATGGAGAATGTAGCCCTTCCCTTATTTTATCAAGGTGTAAGCAGAAAAAAGCGCAACTTGTTAGCCATGGAATACCTGGATAAATTAGGGTTGAAAGAATGGGCACACCACCTTCCGAACGAAATGTCGGGCGGACAAAAACAACGTGTAGCCATTGCACGCGCATTAATTTCAAAGCCTGAAATCATTTTAGCAGACGAACCGACCGGAGCTCTGGACAGTAAGACTTCGGTAGAAGTCATGCAGATTCTAAAGGAACTGCACGAGAAAGAAGGACTGACCATCGTAGTGGTCACCCACGAAAGCGGAGTCGCCAACCAGACCGATAAGATTATCCATATCAAGGACGGACTGATAGAACGCATAGAAGACAACATTGACCACAATGCATCTCCATTTGGCAAAAACGGATTCATGAAATAAAACACCAGCCATGACAGAATTAATACAAGAAATCTACGGAACCATCATGCGCAATAAGTTGCGCACTCTGCTGACCGGCTTTTCCGTAGCATGGGGCATCTTCATGCTGATTGTATTATTGGGAGCCGGAAACGGCCTCATCCATGCTTTCGAAAACCGTTCAGAAGGAATGATTATGAACTCCATGAAAATCTATCCGGGCATGACCTCACAACCTTACAAAGGTATGAAAGAGGGCCGCAGCATTTACCTGAAAGAGAGTGACCGCGAACTTACTGCTACTTCATTTCCTGACCACATCATCCAAACCGGTGCCACCGTCAGCAAAAGTGATGTCATTCTTACTTACGGAAAAGAAGCTGTCAGCATCGGAATTAACGGAGTATTTCCCAACTATCCTTTACTTGAAGCCATCAAGATTAAAGAAGGACGCTTCGTCAATGCAAGCGATATGGAGGAACGGCGAAAAATTATCGTACTGCATGAAAAAACGGTAAAGAACCTTTTTCCTCACACTTCTCCCATCGGGAAATACCTGAACGCACAAGGCGTACCTTATCAGGTGGTAGGTATCTATACCGACCAGAACAGTTTTTCTCCTTCTGCTCTCGTGCCGTTCAGTACCCTGCAAACCATCTATCAGAAGGGTGACAGCATAGACAACATCACATTTACAACCAAAGGGTTGACAGATGAGCCGACCAACGAACAATTTGAAGCGGAATATCGGCAGGCTTTAGGGTTGAAGAAACAGTTCTCGCCTACCGATGAAGGAGCCATCTGGATATGGAACCGCTTTACGCAATACCTGCAACAGCAGACGGCCACCCAAATTCTGCATACTGCCATCTGGGTAATCGGAATCTTTACCCTGCTCAGCGGCATCGTAGGAGTGAGCAACATCATGCTGATTACCGTCCGCGAACGCACGCACGAATTCGGCATCCGCAAAGCCTTGGGGGCTAAACCCGCTTCCATCCTCTGGCTGATTATCTCGGAAAGTGTGACCATCACGACTTTCTTCGGCTACATCGGCATGGTGGCAGGCATTGCCGTGACGGAATACATGAATCAGGTAGCAGGCAAACAAACCATGGATATGGGGGTCTTTTCGATGACCTTTTTCGAAAACCCGACTGTAGACTTGTCCATTGCCATAGAAGCTACCCTGACATTAGTTATTGCCGGTACGCTGGCCGGACTTTTCCCTGCAAGAAAAGCTGCCAGAATCCGACCCATTGAAGCACTTAGAGCAGATTAATCATGAGACGATTTGATTTAGATACATGGGAAGAGATTCTTCTCACTATCACCCGCAACAAAACCAGAAGCTTCCTGACTGCCTTCGGTATTTTCTGGGGAATATTCATGCTGATTTCCCTGATGGGAGGTGCCAAAGGACTACAGCAAATGCTTTCGCGCCAGTTTGAAGGCTTCGCCACCAATTCCGGCTTTTTAGGCACAAACAAGACGAGCAAGGCCTACAAAGGTTTTCAGCAAGGCAGGTACTGGGATTTGGAAAACAAGGATGTGGAACGTGTGAGAAAACAGGTCAGTGAACTGGAAACCGTGACTGCCACACTGGCCAAATGGGGCATCAATGCCATTTATAATGAAAATAAAATCTCAGGTACGCTGAAAGGACTTTATCCAGAATACCAGAAAATAGAAGAACCGAATATCGTGTTCGGACGGTTCATCAATGACATTGACATACGCGACCAGCGGAAAGTCTGTGTGATTGGAAAGCGTATTTACGAGACCTTGTTCCCGGGAGGAGAAGACCCTTGCGGAAAATTCATTGAGGTCAACGGCATCTATTACCGGGTAATCGGGGTAAGCATGGCGGTAGGAAACATCTCCATACAAGGACAGTCCGAAACGTCGGTCATCATCCCGTTTTCCACCATGCAACAGAACTACAACTTCGGACAGAACGTGCAGCTGCTCTGCTATACGGCCCGTAAAGGATACTCCATCGGTGAAGTAGAGAAAAAGGTGGAGCAAGTGGTCAAAAAAGCACACCTGATTCATCCGGACGACGGGCAGGCCGTTATTCTGGTCAACGCTGAAGCCATGTTCAGCATGGTAGACAACCTGTTTTCCGGCATCCGGATTTTGGGATGGATGGTCGGCCTCGGTACCCTGCTAGCCGGAGCCATCGGTGTGAGCAACATCATGATGGTCACAGTAAAGGAACGGACCACCGAAATCGGTATACGCCGTGCCATCGGGGCACGCCCGAACGACATTCTGTCGCAGATTCTTTCCGAAAGTATGGTACTGACTATCCTGGCAGGTATGGCCGGCATTTCCTTTGCCGTCTTCCTGTTGAACCTGACAGAAATGGGAACCTCCACCCCGACCTCTCCCACCGAATTTCAAATCAGTTTCTGGCAGGCAATCGGTGCTTGTGCTCTCCTCCTGATTTTAGGACTGTTAGCCGGACTGGCTCCTGCCTACCGGGCCATGAGCATCAAACCCATTGAAGCCATACGCGACGAATAAATAAAACCACAAGACAAACAAAAAACCAAAGTTGATATGAAAAAGTACATCAAGATTATTTCGCTGGTGCTGATTGCACTCATCTTTATCGGCACATTTGTATTCCTTTATCAGAAATCGCAGCCGAAAGATACGGCCTACGATATTCTCCACACCAAAACCACCGACTTGGCACAAATCACCGTGGCTACCGGAAAAATTGAGCCACGCGATGAGGTGCAAATCAAACCGCAGATTTCCGGTATCATATCCGAAGTCTACAAGGAAGCCGGAGAAACGGTGAAAAAAGGAGAAATCATCGCCAAAGTCAAGGTAATCCCCGAATTAGGTTCGCTCAACTCTGCCGAAAGCCGTGTGCGCCTGGCCGAAATCAACGGCCGTCAGGCAGAAACCGACCTGGAGCGTATGGAGAAGCTTTACCAGAGCAAACTGGTAAGCAGCGAGGAATACGAAAAGACTTTATTAGCAGCTAAACAAGCCAGAGAAGAACTTCAGGCAGCCAAAGACAACCTGGAAATCGTGAAAGAAGGTATCACCAAAAGCAGTGCCTCCTTCAGCAGCACGCTGATTCGTTCTACGATTGACGGACTGATTCTGGATGTCCCCATCAAGGTAGGTAACTCGGTCATCATGAGCAATACGTTCAACGACGGTACCACCATCGCCACCGTGGCCGATATGAGCGACCTCATCTTCAGAGGAAACGTGGACGAAACAGAAGTGGGACGTATTCATGAAGGAACTCCTGTAAAAATCACATTAGGAGCCTTGCAGGACATGAAATTCGATGCCGTACTGGAATACATCTCTCCTAAAAGCGTAGAAAATAACGGGGCCAACCAGTTCGAAATCAAGGCCGCCATCACGGTGCCCGACAGTATCACCATCCGCTCCGGCTACAGTGCCAATGCGGAAATCGAACTCCAGCGGGCCAACAATGCCCTGACCGTACCGGAAAGTGCCATCGAATTCAGTGGTGACTCTACTTTCGTATATGTACTGACGGACAGCGTACCGACCCAGAAGTTTACACGCCGTCAGGTACAGACCGGTATCAGCGACGGAGTGAATATCGAGATTAAAAGCGGGCTGAAAGCCAACGAATCGATTCGCGGACTTAAAAAAGAAATGTAAGCCATGAAAATCAATACCAAATTACTGACAGCACTGAGCATCAGCATGCTGTTGGCCAATGGCACACAAGCTCAGGAGGCATGGGACTTGACTCGCTGCATCGACTATGCCATTGCTCATAATCTGACCGTCAAACAACAGGAAGCCGCACGCGACAAAAGCGAAGTGGAACTGAACACCGCCAAATGGAGCCGCCTGCCCGACCTGAACGGTAGTGCCTCTCACTCGTTCAACTTCGGACGAAGCTTGCAGGCCAACAATACGTACCAGAGTATCAACACACAGAACACCGGCCTCAACCTGAGTACGAGCGTACCCTTGTTCACCGGTATGCAGATACCCAACAACATTGCGCTCTCCAAACTGAACCTGAAAGCGGCTACCGAAGATTTGAACAAGGCCAAAGAAGACATCAGCATTGAGGTAGCCTCTGCTTACTTGCAGGTGTTGTTCAACGAAGAACTGGTCAAGATAGCCCGGCAGCAGGTAGAATTAAGTCAGGAAATGCTGGCACAAAAGGAAGCCTATTTCAAAAATGGAAAGGCATCTGAAGCGGAATGGTATGAAGCCAAGTCGCGCGTGGCACAAGACCAGTTGTCGCTGGTGCAGACTGAAAACGACTACCGTCTGTCTCTGCTCGATTTAAGCCAGTTGCTGGAACTGCCCTCTCCCGACAATTTCCGGATTGTCTCTCCCGACATCCAGCCTGAGCAGTTGTTCGGTACACTGACTCCTCCTGCCGAAATCTACAGTCAGGCCTTGCTGACCAAGCCGTCCATCAAGGCTGCACAATACCGTCTGGAAGGAGCTGCACGCAGCATCCGCATTGCACAAAGTGCCTATTATCCGCAACTAAACTTCGGAGCCGGACTTGGAACAAGTTATTATAATGTATCGGGAAGAGAAAATCCGAGCTTCCACTCTCAGCTGAAAGATAATTTCAGCCAGTATGTAGGACTCTCGTTAAGCATTCCCATCTTCAACCGACTGAGTACACGTAACCGCGTACGCACGGCACGCCTTGAACAGACTACCTTAAACTGGCAACTGGAGGAAACCAAAAAGAAACTTTACAAGGAAATCCAGCAAGCCTACTACAATGCCGTCAATGCAGAAAGCAAATACCAGAGCAGTCAGGTGGCAGATGAAGCAGCTGAAGCCTCTTTCAAGCTGATGAAAGAAAAATACATGTACGGAAAAGCAAACGCTACGGAATACAACGAGGCACTAACCAACTGGATGAAAGCGGTGTCCGACTGTGTACAAGCTAAGTACGACTACCTGTTCCGTACCAAAATACTGGATTTTTATAAAGGAATTCCCCTCACATTGAAATAGAATAATATCCTACATATCAGCAAGTTGCAAACTTTTAATCAAAACGCTTGAATTCCTCCTGAAAAACGCACTTGCGTTTGAAGGAAAACGTACTTGCGTTTTGATTAAAATGCACTTGCGTTTCAAGTAAAACGTACTTGCGTTTGAATCGAAACATACTTGCGTTTTAGCGTAAACGTAAAGGCGTTTTTTATCCGAATAAATCCGGAATAATTTCCGGCAAATATCCGCTTCGGATTCGCCACTCCTGCGGGTACAAGTTATTGGCACGGTTACCGATATTCTTGGCAAATCCTAATACCTGACCTTGATAAGTAAGTGTCACATACCCTCTCGACACTTCCGGTGAAAGTACTACCGCTTCTTTCCGCAAATAAGCAATGGCCTGTGAGTAAGTCAGTTCAGCCATCGGAAACGACTCTCTCTCAAAAACAGTGCTCATAGCCAGGGCATGCGAAGGCTGCCAGTCCTTTCCCTTTAACTCTCCTAAAGAAATTCCGGCATGCAATATGCGCAACTGGCTCTTCAGCAGGTCATACGTATCTTTATAGGCAGCAGGAAAGGCCATCGTTTCACTGTCATTTACTTCAAACACATAGTCTCCGGCTCCCTGCACCCAGGCTTTCATTTCCTTTGGCACTTGAAGCGCAACCACCTTACCTCCTCTTCCTTTTTTGGAAGCCTTCCCACCGGTCTTTGTCCGCACACTCACCGCGGGTTCATCCGCTGTTTTCCGCAGCACTGCCAAAAACAGACCTTCACCCGTAGTCTTATGAGGCAGGAAACGGTAAACCGGAAACTCCGTACCAGTCAGATTTCCCGTAATGCGCCAGTCCGGCTGCGTCTCCAAAGGAAGTACCTCTGCCCCAAGTTCTTGAGCAATCCATGCCACATTATCCTCATTTTCCTCCCGATTGTATGTACATGTGCTATAAATCAATAAGCCTCCGGTCTTCAGGCAAGGCCATATATCCCGTAAAATACGGCGCTGACGCTGCCAGCAGGTATCCACATTCTCTATGCTCCACTCCTGCACGGCCACTTCATCCTTGCGGAACATTCCTTCACCCGAACAGGGCACATCTGTCAGAATCACATCGAACAGCGGTCCTAACTCTGTAAAATCAGCCGGATTATTATTGGTTACAATCACCCCCGGATTTCCCCATTTTATCAGATTCTCAGCCAGCACCTGCGAACGGTTGCGCATCACCTCATTGGCCACCAGCAAGCTGCCTTCCGGAAGTACGCTACGGGCCAAGGTAGATTTTCCTCCCGGAGCCGCGCACAAATCGAGCATCGTGACCGGCTCGTGCACATACTGACGCAACGCCTGTTCAAGGAACATGGACGAAGCTTCCTGCACATAATAGCAGCCCGCATGAAACAAGGGGTCGAACGTAAACGACGGACGACCGGACAGGTAATATCCTTCGCGACACCAGGGCACAGAGGTGCTTTCCTGCGGAACAAGGTCACATTTATCGGTATTCATACGAATACTGACAGGCGTATCTTTTTCCAAAGCTTCGGTCAAAGCAGCAAACTCCGCATCTCCCAGCAACTCACGCGTACGGAGGATAAAATCAGAAGGTAAATTCATGTTTCCAGCAATTGATTACGGCGGCAAAAATACAAAAAAATTAGCTACCTTTGCACAAACAAAAAAATCCAATCATGAAACAATATCTCGATTTGTTGCACCGCATCCGTACGGAAGGAGTACGAAAAGAAGACCGTACCGGAACGGGCACCATCAGCGTGTTCGGACATCAGATGCGCTTCAACCTGGAAGAGGGCTTCCCGCTTGTCACGACCAAGAAACTTCACTTGAAATCCATCATCCATGAACTGCTCTGGTTCTTACAAGGAGATACCAACGTGAAATACCTGCAAGAAAACGGAGTCAGAATCTGGAACGAATGGGCAGATGAAAACGGCGATTTAGGACACATCTACGGTTACCAGTGGCGTTCATGGCCGGGTTATGACGGCAAGTTCATCGATCAGATTTCGGAAGCCGTGGAAACCATCAAGCATAATCCCGACTCACGACGCATCATTGTCAGTGCATGGAACGTGGGCGACCTGAACAACATGAATCTTCCGCCGTGTCATGCATTCTTCCAGTTTTATGTAGCCAACGGCCGTCTCAGCCTGCAAATGTACCAGCGCAGTGCCGATACCTTCTTAGGGGTACCTTTTAATATTGCATCGTATGCCCTGCTGCTGCAGATGATGGCACAGGTAACCGGCTTGAAAGCGGGCGACTTTATTCATACACTCGGCGACGCTCATATTTACCTGAATCACCTGGAACAGGTAGACCTGCAGCTCACCCGTACCCCGCGCCCCCTGCCTACCATGAAAATCAATCCGGACGTGAAAGATATTTTCAGCTTCCACTATGAAGATTTTCAGTTAGAGAATTATGACCCCTGGCCTCACATTGCCGGAAAAGTATCTGTATAAACATTAAAACCCTCAGACATGACACTATCCATCATTGCAGCCATCAACCAGAAAAGAGGAATAGGCTATCAGAACAAGTTGCTCTACTGGCTGCCTAACGACTTAAAACGCTTCAAGGCACTGACTACCGGACATACCATTATCATGGGACGCCACACGTTTGAATCACTTCCGAAAGGCGCTCTCCCCAACCGAAGAAACGTGGTACTCAGCCGCCAGGAACTGCACTTTGAAGGTGCGGAATGTTTTCACACACTGGCCGATGCCCTGCATACCTGCAAGGAAGACGAGGAGGTATTTATCATCGGGGGAGCTACTCTCTACACGGAAGCACTCCCATTGGCCGACCGCCTGTATCTTACGGAAGTAGACGATGAGCAGGCACCCGCCGATGCCTTCTTCCCAGAAGTAAGTCCGGAGTTATGGAAAGAAAAAAGTAGAGAATGCCATCCGACAGACGAAAAGCATCTCTACTCCTATAGTTTCGTAGATTACGAATGTACGCAAAAATAAGCGTCGCGATTTTAATCCTCATCATTCGCCAGATCCATTATCGGCATCTGGCGCTTGATAGCTTCACGGAAAGAAATAATTGTTTCCGAACGCGACAAGCCCAACGGTTGAAGTTTATCGTGGATAATTTCCAGCAAGTGATGATTGTTCTTTGCATAAATCTTGATGAACATGTCATACTGCCCTGTCGTAAAATGACATTCCACTACTTCCGGAATAAACTTCAAAGCTTCCGTTACAGTGTCAAACTGTTCCGGATCCTTCAAATACAAACCGATGTAAGCACAGGTCTCATAACCTATCTTTTCCGGATCAATGATAAATTCTGAACCCTTCAGAATTCCCAGGTTCGTCAACTTCTGAATTCGCTGATGAATAGCGGCTCCCGATACATTACAAGCACGTGCTACTTCCAAGAAAGGAATACGTGCATTGCCTGCAATCATACGCAGAATTTGTTCGTCTAAACTGTCTAATTGATGATGTCCCATCTTCTATGTTTTTGTATTCGTGCAAAGATAATACTTTTTCTTCATATAATTTCAACATTTATTACTTTTACATGCCTTTAATCATGAACTTTACAGAATATCCATCATTTTTCATCAAATATTTACAATATCAGCCATGCATTTTTTTAATTTTGCAATTTCCAAATAGCAAAGAAAGAGTAAAAAATGACTACAAAAATAGCGAGAAGCGGCATTCCTCACCGATGCATCTTCTCGCTATTTCATTATAACTGATACGAATTAAAACTGGAACAAAGCAGTCAGTACGATGCGGTTATTCTTTACCAGATGGGTGTTGGTCACCCGTGCCTTGTCGGTATAATCGCCATACCACGCGCCGGTCCAAGTATATTCTGCTCCGAACTTCCAGTTCGGGCGATTGTAAGTCAATTCGGCCCCCAGTGTATTCAACTGGTCGATATTTGTTCCTGTACCCAATATTCCAGTCACATTTTTCGATGCTCCCAAGTTTTTGAGATACCCGGCAAATACTCCGCCACGGAACTTGCTTCCATACATCATATTTACCCAAGTATGCGATACACGCAAAGGAGTGTACTCCTGTTCACCCGTGCGAGAGTCGGTACACGTAATACCATACCCGCCAATTGTACTGGTTTGCGTCAGGTTTGACCCTAACACGCTCTTGGCTGCCAGCAAGAAACGGCGGTGCACATATTTCACATGCGCCTCAGCTGAAACTCCTGTCACGCGTTCACTCACCTTATATATATTATTATTGTATTCCGACTGTGTACGGGGAGACATGGAAGACACATGCACACCGGCTCCGGCAAGCAATCCGGGACGATTGTAATCCATGCCCAAATAAAACTCGGGCAAGCAACCGTTCTTCATAAAGCTCTGACTCTTAGTCGTAGTAACGGCTCCTGCCTCGTTTGAAGAAGGACCTACCGACAAATATTGAGACTGCCATATAGCAGCAGCGGTCAGTTTGAAATTTTTGTTTGTAAACCGATAGCGAACCTGCGGTGCACGGCTGAACGGCTGGTAAGGTGCTCCCATGTTCAAGTTCAGAATTTCAGGAGCCACATCTCCATACAGAGGATGCCATGTTTGTCCAACCAACAGGGCTGACTTTCCCCAATCAAGGTTGAAATACACGTGACGAATACGGAACAAAGAATAAGTGGTACCCGAACCACGGAAATCGACTTCCACCTTTGCCGAAGTCTTTGCCTTTCCCAAGGCAGGTCCGGTCACATCCACTCCCAATCTGGTGTACAATGTATAGAAGTTACCATCCGGTTTGGCATTCAAATCCTTTCCATCCGCATCAGGAGCTACATCCTTAGGATACATGTAAAAAAGTCCGTCGACAGTTTCTGAGTTGGAACGGCTGTTATAGAATAAGTCGGTCCGCACCTGTCCATAAAATTTATAACCAAAACCTTCTTTCTGAGCCATTACCCCTGCCGAAGCGGCCATCATGACCCACATTAAAAAGCATCTTTTTTTCATTTGAAATTACTTTTACCTTTACAGCCCGCAAAATTATACATAATCTACAGAACAGCCAAACAATTCTTTATAAGGAACGTATCCGGCGGAACCAGCATACAAACAAAACCGCAGCCACCAGTGCACAACACAATCCGACAGGATAAGCCACTTCGGCCGACAAGGCCAGCCCTTCGGGAGCAATGAGAATATATGTGGCACAAACACAAGTCATAAACAGAGCCGGTATCAAAGTTACCCAATAGTTTTTCCGTGCACAAACCAGCCAGACCGTAATGGCCCACAAAGTAAAGACAGACAAAGTCTGATTACACCAGGCAAAATATCGCCAGATAATCTTGAATCCTTCCGCATCTCCAAAGCTGTACACCAACAACAAGATGGTAACCAAGAATATGGGGATACAAATGAAGAGACGCTTAGCGATAGAGCGCTGCTCTACATGAAAAAAGTCAGCCACAATCAGACGTGCCGAACGCAAGGCGGTATCACCACTCGTAATAGGAGCTGCCACAATTCCCAATATGGCCAAAATGCCACCGAATGCCCCTAACCAGTCTTTTGAAATATCTGTAGCGACCTTGGCTCCGGAATAAGCCACTCCGGTCACTTTATCCACAATACCGTTCTCCTGAAAGAAATAAGTCGCTGCTGCAGCCCAGATAAGTGCCACAATTCCTTCCGTTACCATCGCTCCATAGAAAATCGGACGGCAGTGCTTTTCATTTGTAATGCAACGCGCCATCAAAGGCGACTGGGTAGCATGAAAACCGCTGATGGCTCCACATGCAATGGAGATAAACATCATTGGGAAAATCGGGTTCTTCTCGTACTTCGTACCAAATCCCTCCCACATTTCAGGCAAGGCCGGACTTTTGACATACAGCATAACAAGGATGCCTACAGCCATAAACAACAAGGCAAAGGCAAATAAAGGATAAATACGTCCGATGATTTTATCAATAGGAAGCATGGTCGCCAAAATGTAATACAAAAAAATCACGACCATCCAGAAATACACATCCAGCGCAGAAGGAGTCATACCGGCCAGCAGCTCTGCAGGTCCTGAAACAAATACCGCACCGACCAGAATCATCAGCAAAACAGTAAACACGCAGGCCACCTTTTTAGTCCGGCTTCCTAAATAACGACCGATAATTTCCGGAAGGCTTTCTCCATTGTTACGCAACGATAAGGTACCGGACAAAAAATCGTGTACGGCTCCGGCGAAAATCGTACCGAACACAATCCACAAATAAGAAGCCGTACCAAACTGCGCCCCCATTATCGCTCCGAAAATAGGTCCGAGCCCGGCTATGTTCAAAAACTGAATCATAAAAATTTTCCATGTGGGAAGGGGAATAAAATCCACCCCGTCGGCCATCGTCAAAGCCGGCGTTTTACGTGTAGAATCAGGAGCAAACAAGGAATTGACGTACTTTCCATAAGCCCAATATCCCACCACCAATAATACCAATGCGAGAGTAAATGTTATCATATCTATCAATTTATCTTTTATTATCGCGCAAAAGTAATAAAAAGAAACAAACCGTTACTGTTTCCCAGAAAAATTTACTCTAAAGCCATCATTCTTTCATCTCTTCTTCCGGCTTATCATCTTCTTTCTCTACATATCCGTAATTTATATGTATATTTGCACAAACATTTAAAAGATATGCGCATACTATTAATCGGTTTTCTATTTATAAGCAGCTTGCTTTCCTTACAAGCTCAGCCTAAAGAGGAAATACGCGCCACCTGGCTGACCACTCTTGGAGGAATGGACTGGCCTACACGGAAAGCGAATTCGGCCAAGGGAATTGAAGCCCAGAAAAATGAACTGATCCAGCAACTTGAAGCCTTAAAGGCAGCTAATTTCAATACCGTACTTTTTCAAACCCGTCTTCGGGGAGACGTTATCTACCCTTCTGCAATTGAGACCTTTGCAGAAAGTCTTACAGGACATACCGGAAAGAACCCCGGATATGACCCACTGCAATTTGCAATAGAAGAATGCCACAAACGAGGACTGGAACTTCATGCATGGCTGGTATGTATTCCTATCGGAAACAAGCGCCAAGTAACGCTGTTGGGAAAGAACTGTGTAGTAAAAAAACAACCAGCGCTCTGCAAGCAGTTCAACGGGAGCTGGTACCTTGACCCCGGAAATCCAGGAACAGCCGATTACCTGAGCCGGATAGCCAGGGAAATCACAAGTCGCTATGACATTGACGGCATCCACCTGGATTATATCCGCTATCCGGAGCAGGGAGAAAAGTTCCCGGACAAAGATACCTATCGGAAATATGGAAAAAAACAGGAGCTCAAGCAATGGAGACGGGATAATATTACGCATATTGTCGCACGAATTTACGCGGAGGTAAAGCAACTGAAGCCGTGGGTGAAAGTCAGCAGTTCCCCCATCGGGAAGTTCAACGACACACGACGTTATTCATCCTTTGGCTGGAACGCATACAGCACAGTATATCAGGATGCACAAAAATGGCTGAATGACGGTATTCAGGATGCGCTTTTCCCCATGATGTATTTCCAGGGAAATCACTTCTACCCTTTTGCACTCGACTGGAAAGAAAACAAGAATGATCGTTGGGTCGTGCCCGGACTGGGAATCTATTTTCTTCACCCTAAAGAGCAGAACTGGAAAATAGATGAAATCATACGCCAGATTTATTTCTCCCGAAGAATTGGATTGGATGGACAGGCTTATTTCCGTAACAAATTCATGCTGGAGAATACCAAAGGAATACTGGACGAACTGACGAACCATTTTTACGCCTACCCGGCAGTAGTGCCTCCCATGCGATGGACAAAAGGCAATCCTCCTTCTCAGCCGACTTCGCCTTCTTTGGTATTAAAAGGAAACAATATCGAAATGAGCTGGAAGGCATCCCCATTTTTGCCGGGAGGAATCTATTACCGGATTTATGCATCTGCCACTTATCCGGTAGATACAGAGAAGGCTCAAAACCTGATTATTACACGTACGGACAGCTGTCAATATACCTTTGTGTCGGATTTGTCTACAAAGGGAGGTATCTACTGGGCAGTTACAGCCGTAAACCGTTTTGGATATGAAAGCACCCCACTGGCTTTAAACGTACCGGCTAAAGACAATCCTGTGATTTATTACGGAAGCTTTCCGGCTATCCCAAGCGGATATATACTCATTGTGAGTGACGCCACAGGCATGGAGATTCTACGTACAGTCCAGCCGGAGAAAGACATTCCTCAGAAAACGGGAAAAGGCTTTTTCCGATTCAGCCTGTTAGCTCCTGACGGCACAATTACCCCTGCCGGAGTGACGGTGTACTGATTTTATCCCGAAACGCATGGTAATAAAAGGAATAATCACTAAATTTGCACATTCAATTGAAACAAACAAACTTACTATACTCATGAGCAATCAACGATACATGCAGCGCGGCGTATCTGCATCTAAAGAAGATGTACATAACGCTATCAAGAACATTGACAAAGGTATTTTCCCCAAAGCATTCTGTAAAATCATTCCTGATATTTTAGGAGGTGACCCGGAGTACTGCAACATCATGCATGCCGACGGAGCCGGAACAAAGTCTTCACTGGCTTATTTGTACTGGAAAGAAACCGGTGACTTGTCTGTATGGAAGGGTATCGCACAGGATGCATTGATTATGAACATCGATGACTTGTTGTGCGTAGGAGCGGTAGATAACATCTTGGTATCTTCTACCATCGGCCGTAACAAGCTGCTTGTACCGGGAGAAGTGATTTCTGCCATCATCAACGGAACAGATGAGTTGCTGGCTGAACTTCGCGAAATGGGTGTCGGCGTATATGCTACAGGTGGAGAAACTGCCGATGTAGGCGACCTGGTTCGTACGATTATTGTAGACAGTACGGTAACTTGCCGTATGAAACGTGCCGATGTCATCGACAATGCCAATATCCGTCCGGGTGACGTAATCGTCGGTCTGGCTTCTTATGGTCAGGCTACTTATGAAAAAGAATACAACGGCGGTATGGGAAGCAATGGTCTGACCAGTGCCCGTCATGACGTGTTCAGCAAATACCTGGCTGAAAAATATCCGGAAAGCTACGACAAGGCTGTACCAGAAGAATTGGTCTATAGCGGTAAACTGAAACTGACGGATGCCGTAGAAGGCTCTCCACTGGATGCTGGTAAGCTGGTTCTTTCTCCGACACGTACTTATGCACCGGTAGTTAAGAAATTGCTGGATGCCCTGCGTCCGGAAATCCACGGTATGGTTCACTGCTCAGGTGGTGCACAGACAAAAGTGCTGCACTTCGTAGGCGACAATTGCCGTGTCATCAAAGACAACCTCTTCCCTGTTCCTCCTTTGTTCCGTACAATTAAAGAACAAAGCGGCACCGAATGGGACGAAATGTACAAGGTATTCAACATGGGACACCGTCTGGAAGTTTACCTGTCACCGGAACATGCGGAACAAGTAATTGAAATCAGCAAATCGTTCAACATCGACGCACAGATTATCGGACGCATCGAAGAAAGTGACCACAAGGAACTGATTATCCGTTCTGAATTTGGAGAATTCAAATATTAACGACCTAACATAAATGGGCGCAGGGAATTCATTATCAACCTGCCCCATTATATTATATTTATGAAGCCGCAAGAAAAGAAAGGATGTCTTACAGGAATCGGGCTACTCGTTTTATATTGTATCCTTACCTATCTTAGCATGAAATTTGACTCCCCAATTCTTAAAACGATAAGTTTCGGAATACCAGGATTCGCCTCTTCATATGTTTTTGGGAAATACTTTGGTATTAAAGATTTTCAATGGAAGACCCAAAGAGATTTACCTCTTATCTTGCTTGGATTCATAGTATTCATTTTCTTTACTTGGATAGCCTATGGTAGATTATGGTAAATATCTACCCTTTCAATAACCCAACAATATAAGCATTCCACTTGAATGGCAGAAAACAATACATTATTAGAAAAATTAGAAGGCTTGGTTTCACGCTTTGAAGAAGTGTCTACACTAATTACAGACCCAAACGTGATAGCAGACCAGAAACGATACGTCAAACTGACCAAAGAATACAAAGAGCTGGGCGACCTGATGGCTGCCCGCAAGGAGTATCTTCAATGTCTCAACGGATTGGAAGAAGCCAAAATGATGATGAGCGAAAACGATCCGGAGATGAAAGAAATGGCTCGTGAAGAAGCGGCTGCTTGTGAAGCTCGCATTCCGGAACTGGAAGAAGAAATAAAATTATTGTTAGTACCGACAGACCCGCAAGATGACCGAAATGCCATTCTGGAAATTCGTGGTGGTACAGGAGGTGATGAAGCTGCCATCTTTGCCGGCGATCTGTTCCGCATGTATTCTAAATACTGCGAATCGAAAGGATGGAGACTGGAAGTTTCCAGTGCCAACGAAGGAGCTGCGGGTGGTTTTAAAGAAATCATCTGTTCGGTGACAGGTGAAAAAGTGTATGGTACACTGAAATATGAATCAGGTGTACACCGCGTACAGCGAGTTCCTGCCACCGAAACACAGGGACGCGTACATACCTCGGCTGCATCGGTAGCCGTACTTCCTGAAGCCGAACCTTTCGACGTAGAAATCAACGAAGGTGAAATCAAATGGGATACTTTCCGAAGTGGCGGTGCCGGAGGTCAGAACGTCAATAAGGTAGAATCTGGCGTACGCTTGCGTTATAACTGGAAGAATCCGAATACCGGCGTCGTAGAAGAAATCCTTATAGAATGTACGGAAACTCGTGACCAGCCAAAGAACAAGGAACGTGCCCTCAGCCGTTTGCGTACCTTTATCTACGACAAGGAGCACCAAAAATACATTGACGACATCGCTTCCAAACGTAAGACAATGGTAAGTACCGGTGACCGCTCGGCCAAGATACGTACCTACAACTATCCACAAGGACGTATCACCGACCACCGCATCAACTACACCATCTACAACCTGGCGGCCTTCATGGACGGTGACATTCAGGACTGCATTGACCACCTGATTGTGGCTGAAAATGCAGAACGATTGAAAGAAAGTGAATTATAAATACGCGTGTACCATTTTATCCCTACGCGCGCACCAAAGGAATACATTATTATCATTAAAATAAACGTGTCATGAACAAACAAGAATTATTTGAAAACATCAAAAAGAAAAAATCTTTTTTGTGTGTAGGACTTGATACTGATATAAAGAAAATTCCGGAACACCTTCTGAAAGAAGAGGATCCGATTTTCGCATTCAATAAAGCAATCATCGATGCAACAGCTCCCTACTGTATCGCTTATAAACCCAACCTGGCTTTTTATGAAAGCATGGGCGTGAAAGGTTGGATTGCATTCGAAAAAACGGTTGAATATATTAAGAAAAACTATCCAGACCAGTTCATCATCGCTGATGCAAAACGTGGAGACATCGGCAACACTTCTGCCATGTATGCCCGCACTTTCTTTGAAGAACTAAATATTGATTCTGTCACTGTAGCTCCTTACATGGGAGAAGACAGCGTGACTCCGTTCCTTACTTATGAAGGGAAATGGGTTATCCTGCTGGCTCTGACTTCCAACAAAGGCTCACACGATTTTCAATTGACTACCAATACGGAAGGTGAACGTCTGTTCGAAAAAGTATTGCGTAAATCACAGGAATGGGCTAACGACCAGAACATGATGTATGTAGTAGGTGCTACTCAGGGACGTATGTTCGAAGACATCCGTAAAATCGTTCCCAACCACTTCCTGCTGGTACCAGGTATCGGTGCACAGGGTGGTTCACTGGAAGAAGTCTGCAAATATGGTATGACTAAGGAATGTGGATTGATTGTCAATTCAAGCCGCGCCATTATCTATGCAGACAAAACAGAAAACTTTGCCAATGTAGCTGCGGAAGAAGCCAAAAAGGTACAGCAGCAAATGGAAAAAGAACTCGCTGCTATTCTCTAAGAAACAATTAATTTCCATATACAAAGAAGTACAAAGATTCTCAACAGGAATTTTTGTACTTCTTTTTTATTGTACAAAAAAACAAGTTCCAAACGCACTTGTATACGATACCAATGAAAATTAATGGTCGTTTCAGGCAAATAATTGTTTTTTTTCACGGATATGTAAAAAAAAAATACGTAATTTGCATAATTAAGTAGTAAGTATGCTTTTTCAGGCAACTAAATATTGAAGAACAACCAAGGAAAACCAAGGAATTAAAGATAACTAATATGGAGTTCTCAGCTAAGCAAATTGCGGAATACATCCAGGGAATTATAGTTGGTGATGAAAATGCCACAGTACACACCTTTGCAAAAATAGAAGAGGGTGTACCGGGAGCATTATCCTTTCTATCCAATCCTAAGTACACTCATTACATCTACGACACGAAATCTTCCATTGTACTGGTAAATAAAGATTTCGAACCTGAACATGAGATTCAGACCACACTTATCAAAGTGGATAATGCATACGAAAGTCTGGCCAAACTTATGGCGTTATATGAAATGAGTATCCCCAAGAAACAAGGTGTAAGTCCGTTAGCATCCATTGCAGAAAGTGCCAAGATTGGAAAGAATGTGTACATCGGTCCATTTGCGTGCATCGAAGACGGGGCTGAAATTGGAGACAATGTATGCATACATCCTCAGGCCACCATCGGAAGCAATGTGAAAATAGGTATGAACACTATTATTTATCCTCATGTAACCATCTATCAGGATTGCAGAATTGGGAACAATTGTATTCTTCACGCCGGAGCCGTAATCGGAGCCGATGGATTTGGTTTTGCTCCGGGAGCAGATGGCTATGAAAAGATTCCACAAATAGGAATTGTGGAGGTGGAAGACAATGTAGAAATTGGTGCCAACACTTGTATTGACCGTGCTACAATGGGGCATACACTTATCAAACAGGGAGTGAAGCTGGATAATTTGATTCAGGTTGCCCACAATGTGGAAATTGGGAAACACACCGTTATGGCATCACAAGTAGGAATTGCCGGTTCTGCCAAAATTGGCGAATGGTGTATGTTCGGAGGCCAGGTGGGGGTTGCCGGACACATCAAGGTAGGAGACCATGTCAATGTAGGAGCACAGTCTGGTATTCCAGGAAATACAAAATCAAACACTACATTAATGGGCTATCCAGCAATAGACCCGAAACAGTTCGCACGTTCTGCAGCTATCTATAAGAAACTACCGGATATGTACGTAGAACTCGGACGCCTGCAAAAGGAAATTGAAGAATTAAAAAAACAACTAAATAAATAAACCCATGTTGAAACAACAAACCTTAAAAGGCAGCTTTTCACTCAATGGAAAGGGACTCCATACGGGAGTTAAACTGACCGTTACGTTCAATCCTGCCCCAGAGCACTACGGGTATAAGATACAGCGAATCGATTTGGACGACCAGCCCATATTGGATGCTGTAGCAGAAAATGTGGTAGACACAACCCGTGGAACAGTTTTAGCAAAAAACGGGGTAAAAGTTAGTACCGTAGAACATGCGTTGGCTGCATTATACGCAGCAGGTATAGATAACTGCTTGATTCAAGTTGACGGACCGGAATTTCCTATTTTGGATGGAAGTGCCAAAGCATACGTAGAATGCATCAAGCGTGTAGGCATCGAAGAACAAGCTGCTCCGAAAGATTATTACATCATCAAGTCAAAGATTGAGTTCCGTGATGAAGAAACAGGTTCTTCCATCATTGTGCTTCCTGATGACAAGTTCAGCGTCAATACACTGATTTCATACGACTCCAAAATATTGACCAACCAATATGCTACGTTGGAAAATATGGAATGCTTCCCTACAGAAATTGCTTCTGCACGTACATTCGTATTTGTCCGTGAAATCGAGCCGTTGCTGAATGCCGGACTCATCAAGGGAGGTGATCTGGATAATGCTATCGTTATCTACGAAAGACAGATGACCCAGGAAAACTTCGATAAGTTAGCAGACGTGATGGGAGTTCCTCACATGGATGCCAGTCATTTAGGATATATCAACCATATTCCATTGGTATGGCCTAATGAACCTGCACGCCATAAACTGCTGGACATCATCGGTGATTTGGCCTTAGTAGGCAAACCTATTAAAGGTCGCATCATTGCTACACGTCCGGGACATACCATCAACAACAAATTTGCCCGTCAGCTTCGGAAGGAAATCCGTATGCACGAAATACAAGCTCCGGTTTACAACTGCAACGAAGAGCCTTTGATGGATGTAAACCGCATTCGGGAATTACTTCCTCATCGTTATCCATTCCAGTTGGTAGATAAAGTAATTGCTATTGGAGCCAATTATATCGTAGGAATTAAAAATGTAACAGCTAACGAACCATTCTTCCAAGGCCATTTCCCGCAAGAACCTGTAATGCCAGGTGTGTTACAGATTGAAGCAATGGCTCAAGTGGGAGGTTTGCTGGTTCTGAATTCAGTAGACGAACCGGAAAAATACTCTACCTACTTTCTGAAGATAGACAATGTGAAATTCCGTCAGAAAGTAGTTCCAGGTGATACTTTAATTTTCAGGGTCGAACTGATGGCACCTATCCGTCGAGGCATATCTACCATGAAAGGATATGTTTTCGTAGGTGAAAAGATTGTCTGCGAAGCTGAATTTATGGCACAAATTGTAAAAAACAAGTAACATGATCAGTCCTTTAGCATATATAGACCCAGAAGCTAAAATCGGGAAGAATGTAGAAATCGGTCCTTTTGTTTTTATTGACAAGAATGTAATCATTGGTGATAATAATGTTATTATGCCCAATGCCAACATCTTGTATGGTTCCCGTATCGGAAATGGAAACCGTATTTTCCCCGGAGCGGTAATTGGAGCCATTCCACAAGACCTGAAATTTCATGGAGAAGAAACTACTGCTGAAGTTGGAGATAACAATACCATCCGTGAAAATGTAACCATCAACCGTGGTACAGCAGCCAAAGGTAAAACCGTAGTAGGGAATAACAACCTGCTGATGGAAGGTGTACACGTGGCTCATGATACGATTGTGGGAAACGGATGTATTATTGGTAACCAGACCAAGATGGCCGGAGAAGTGATTATCGATGACAACGCCATCGTAAGTGCTTCTGTACTGATGCATCAGTTCTGCCGTGTAGGAGGCTATGTGATGATTCAAGGAGGATGCCGTTTTAGTAAGGATATTCCGCCTTTCATCATTGCCGGACGCGACCCGATTGCTTATTGTGGTATTAATATCGTAGGCTTGCGACGCAGAGGGTTCTCCAACGAATTAATCGAAAACATCCACAATGCCTACCGCATTATTTATAATAGCGGTAAAATTGTAGCAGATGCCATAGAAGAAATCAAGCGAGAAGTTCCCATGAGCAAAGAAATTGAATACATCATTTCGTTCGTGGAAAACTCACAGCGCGGTATCATTCGATAAAAAAGATTTTGTATATTTACCCCATCAACAAAAGACTAAAAGAAAATGGTATACAAATTTAGAATCATATCTGACGAAGTTGATGATTTCTTAAGAGAAATCCAAATCGACTCTGAAGCTTCTTTCTACAACCTGCACGAAGCAATTCTGAAATCAACCGGATACAAAGATGACCAGATGACTTCTTTCTTCATCTGTGATGATGACTGGGAAAAAGAAACAGAAATAACGCTGGAAGACATGGGAAGTGGTAACTCTGAGGAAGATACTTACATCATGAGAGAAACTCCTCTAAGCGAATTGCTGGAAGATGAAAAACAGAAAATGATATATGTGTTTGACCCGCTTGCTGAACGTGTATTCTTCATCGAACTTTCAGAAATCATCACTGGAAAAGATTTGGACAAGGCAGTATGCACTCGTAAAAACGGAGAAGCTCCTCAACAGACCATCGATTTTGATGAACAGATGAATACAAACGCTGCACTCGACCTTGACGAAAACTTCTATGGCGATCAAGACTACGACATGGAAGACTTTGACCCGGAAGGTTTTGACATCAACGAAGGAAGCGGAAATCCTTATGATGAAGATAAATATTAAAAAGAGCTGACACGTAGTTACATCAGTTTGAAACAATATAAGAAATGTCATCCTGGGTCTGACTCAGAATGACATTTTCTTTTTTCCCTACCGACCTATCCCCACATACAAATGAAAAAGCCCGTCCTTATCGTACTTATTGGTCCTACCGGTGTAGGAAAAACAGAATTGAGTCTTTCCATTGCCGAAAAGTACCACACTTCTATCATCTCTTCAGATTCCCGTCAGCTGTATAAAGACCTGAAAATCGGTACAGCAGCTCCGACTCCTGAGCAGTTAAAGAGAGTGCCTCACCATTTTGTAGGTACTCTTGAACTGACTGATTACTACAGCGCAGCCCAATTCGAGGCGGAAGTACTAAAGAAGCTGGAAGAGTTATTCAGGACTCATCCGGTAGTAGTGATGACCGGAGGCTCCATGATGTACGTTGACGCCGTCTGCAAGGGTATAGACGATATTCCTACGGTAGACAAAGAAACACGCGAACTGATGTTGCGCCGTTACGAAAGTGAAGGTCTGGAGCAACTTTGTGCAGAACTGAGGGTGCTTGATCCGGAATATTACCGTATTGTAGACCTGAAAAACCCCAAGCGAGTGATTCACGCACTGGAAATTTGTTATATGACGGGAAAAACCTACACTTCATTCCGCACCCGCAACACCAAAGAACGTCCGTTTCAAATCATCAAAATTGGCCTTACACGGGACCGTGAGGAACTATATCAGCGCATTAACCAGCGCGTGGACGAAATGCTGAAAGAAGGATTGCTGGAGGAAGTCAAAAGCGTATATGCCTATAAGCACCTCAATTCACTCAATACCGTAGGCTACAAAGAGATATTCAACTACCTGGATGGAGAATGGGAGCTCTCCTTTGCGATAGAAAAAATCAAGCAAAACTCACGCATTTATTCCCGAAAACAAATGACTTGGTTCAAGAGAGACCCGGGAATCACGTGGTTCCACCCTGCACAAACGGAAGAAATTATGAAATTCCTGGAAGAACGAATCAATCAGGCGTAGCCGGTTGATTATCTTCCAGCAAGAATTCTTTCCGGAACATATCCATAAACAGAAGAAACAATGACACGAGCAACGGACCAAATATCACTCCCATAAAGCCAAATAAGGGAAGACCAGCCACTACACCGAAAATTGTAATCAACGGATGTACATCCGCCATTTTCTTTTGAAGCAGGAAACGAATCAGATTATCGCATTGTGATACAATGATAGCTCCATATCCCAACATCATCAGAGCGTTCACCCAGCTTCCTACAATCAGGAAGTAGATGGTAATCGGTACCCATACCAAAGCGGTACCCACCAAAGGAATTACCGAAGCAAAAGCTGTCAGCATGGCACTTAGAAATGGGTTAGGAGCATCACAAATCAAATAGCCTCCTAACGATATAAATCCTTGGATAATGGCCAGCAAAGGAATTCCAATGGCGTTGGAACGCACCATCAGCTGTACCTTCTTCAACACTTCAATCTTATTCTCGGCTTTAAAAGGCAACAATGTAGATATATAGTGCTCCATGGATTTCCCTTCGTAAAGCATAAAGAACAACAGCATAATGGCTACGCACAAATTAACGAACAAATCACTCACCCCACTCATCACCGACTGCCCGATGGAGGAAGCCTGTGACACAAAGAACGAAAGACTCTTCTCCGACAAAATATCGAAGCCCGTACGGTCTTTGATAAAATCAATCACATGCCATGCCGGACGAATGATGGCCTCCGTATCAAAATGCATCTTCGAAACTTGGCTCACCAAAGCCCAGCTAAACAGAGAAAGTGGTATCAGAATAAAAAGTGTCACTCCAATTGTCACCAGCCATACAGCCAATGCCGGCTTCATCTTGGTCTGAAGCCAGAAAGTGAAGTTACGCAACAGCAAATAAAGCGTAAATCCTCCCAAAATACCGTTCATAAACGGCTGTGCCTGGCGGAACAACAGATAACCCAGTCCAAGGATAAAAACAATCAGTGAATATTTCCAATACCTTTCTTTCATAATTTTTTAATTTATACTGTCACACTAATTCTCCTTTGCTTCTTCTTGCGGAATACGGAAAGCCGTGTAAAGTTCCAGCACTGCAGCCACTGTCAGGCATACAATCCATTCGTTTCGTTTCCACAGCAGCATGATTACCCCTGTCAACACCAGCAACATAGCTCCCAAAAGCTGCTGACGGCGCAAACGACGGATAATGACATTCTTTCCTTTATAATCGGAAACCAGCTGTACGTAGGCAAACAAGCAAGCTCCTGCCAGATACACATACGGAGCCCATACCAGTCTTACGAACTGTAATGCCAGACCAATGAACAATACAATAGCCCCTACTGCAGCCAGTTTATCCTTCATCTTCGATTCCATCACTTATCTTCTTCAAAAATAAAAATATCCTCATTCTCTTTCTTCATCAGGTACTTCTCACGAGCCACCTTCTCCAGTGCTTCTTTATTCGAGGTAATCTCCTTCAGCAATTTGCTGTCCTCCTCGTACTGCTTCCGGTAACGCTCTATTTCTGCATTCAGCTGATGAATCTCACGCTTATGCGCAATGCGGCGTATCAGACTATTTTCATCCAACACTCCGATAATCAACAGAAAAGCACCGATGGTTACCCAATACTTATGCCTTCCTATAAAAACCCATATATTAGCCAATTTACCCATAAAATACACACTTTATTGCCCCTTGCAAAGATAGAAAATATTTCCTAGCAAGCCCATGACAAGAAAGAGATTTTATGTACATTTGCAGAAATATCAAGGAATCAAACAAAAGAATCGACACATGGAAAATTATATCGTATCGGCACGCAAATACCGTCCCTCTACTTTCGATACCGTAGTGGGGCAACGTGCATTGACCACGACCCTGAAAAATGCCATTGCCAATCATAAACTGGCGCATGCCTACCTGTTCTGCGGTCCGCGAGGAGTAGGAAAGACCACCTGTGCACGTATCTTTGCCAAGACCATCAACTGTCTTCACCCGACCAGTGAAGGAGAGGCATGCAACGAATGTGAATCATGCAAGGCTTTCAACGAACAGCGTTCCTATAATATCCATGAGCTGGATGCAGCCTCCAACAACTCAGTCGAAGACATCCGTTCCTTGATTGAGCAAGTACGCATCCCGCCCCAAATCGGCAAGTACAAAGTGTACATCATCGACGAGGTACACATGCTGTCTACCGCCGCATTCAATGCCTTTCTGAAGACATTGGAAGAACCGCCTCAGCATGCCATTTTCATTCTGGCCACCACTGAGAAACATAAAATTCTTCCCACCATCCTGAGCCGATGCCAGATTTACGACTTCAGCCGCATCACGGTCAACGATACGGTGGAACACCTGGAGAACGTAGCCCGCAAGGAGCACATCGAAGCAGAACCGGAAGCCCTGAATGTCATTGCACAGAAAGCCGACGGGGGTATGCGTGATGCCCTCTCCATCTTCGACCAGGTAGTGAGCTTCACCAACGGGCACATCACCTACCAAAGTGTGATTGAGAACCTGAACGTACTGGACTACGAATATTATTTCAAGCTGACCGATTTCTTCCTGGAAAATAAAGTAGCCGAATGCCTGCTCACGTTCAATGATATTCTTCGAAAAGGATTTGACGGCAACCATTTCATCACGGGGCTGACTTCACATTTCCGAAACCTGCTGGTAAGCCGCGACCCGTCTACCCTGCAACTGCTGGAAGCTGGTGCTTCTATCCGGGATCGATACCAGGCTCAAGCGCAGAAATGTACGCCACAGTTCTTGTACAAAGCCATGAAACTGTGCAACGACTGCGACCTGAGTTACCGGCAAAGCAAGAACAAACGCCTGCTGGTAGAGCTCACCCTTATTCAGGTGGCACAACTCACAGCCGAACCGGAAGATGCCGGAAGTGGGCATGGCCCTAAGAAACAGTTATCTCCCGTCTTCCATACGGCACAAGCCAGCCAGCCTGTAGCTCCACCCGCACAAGTGCCTCCGGCAGCTACAGCTCCGGTCTATCAGCCAACTCCTCAGCCTCAACCGGCGGCAGCAAGTGCACAACCTTATACAAGCACCTTGCAGCAACCGGAAGTACCCAAAAGCAGTCCACTGCCCAAAGTCAGTACGGAAAGAAAGGCACCGGTCATCAAAGCCGGCAGTTTAGGCATGTCTATCCGCAAGACACAGACGGCCTCTGCAGAGCCAGCTGCACGAACAGCATCCAATGCGCCCGTGCAACAGCCCGTGGCAGAGACATGGGAGGATTACATGTTCAATGAAAAAGACTTAGGCTATTACTGGCGTGAGTTTGCCAGTCTGCTACCTAAAGAAGAGGCTGCCAATGCCGGACGCATGATGAATATGCACCCTCACCTGCTGGCCGACCAACAGACATTTGAAGTAGCGGTGGACAATGACATGGTTCAAAAATACATGCAGCAACTGGCACCGAAAATAGAAGCCCACCTGCAAGAAAAATTGCATAACCGCAAAATCAGAATGACTACACGGGTAAGCGAAGCCAACGAAAACGTGCGTGCCTATAGCCACGTAGAGCGTTTTCAGATGATGAGCAAAAAAAACCCCAGTCTACTGAAACTCAAGGAAGCCCTCGGTTTGGAACTTTCCTGATACCGAAGTATCCATAAAAATACGGGCGGAGAAACATTCACATGCTGTTTCTCCGCCCGTATTCTTTTATATTTCGGCAAACTCCGGCTTACAAATCATGATTCTTCATCCGATACTCAGCCAGTTCTTCGTACTTTGTTCCCGGACGACCGTAATTACAATACGGATAAATGGAAATACCGCCACGTGGAGTAAAGATACCCGTCACCTCAATGTATTTCGGATCCATCAGTTTAATCAAGTCTTTCATAATGATGTTCACACAGTCTTCATGAAAATCGCCGTGATTACGGAAACTGAACAAATACAGCTTCAAGCTCTTGCTTTCCACCATCTTCACATCCGGCAGGTAGCTGATACGAATTTCCGCAAAATCCGGCTGCCCCGTAATCGGGCAAAGACTGGTAAACTCCGGACAGTTGAAACGTACCCAATAATCATTCTCCGGATGTTTGTTTACAAACGATTCCAGCACTTCAGGCGCATAATCCTGCTTATATACCGTTTTCTTATTACCCAACAAAGTGAGTTCGTCTTTTCTTTCCATACTTACTTATTTTGTTTTGAAGCCAAATATTTTTCCAATCCCTCACGGCGCAATTTACAAGCCGGACAATGTCCGCACCCGTCACCCGGAATTCCATTATAACAAGTCAGTGTCTCATTTCGAACCAAGTCAAGCACTCCCAGTTCATCGGCCAGCGCCCAAGTCTGTGCCTTGTCAATCCACATCAGCGGTGTATGAATCACAAACTGTTCTTCCATGGCCAGATTCAGTGTCACGTTCAGCGACTTAATAAATGAGTCCCGACAATCGGGATACCCGCTGAAATCCGTCTGCGACACCCCCGTCACCATGTGATGGATGCCTTTCTCACGCGCATAAACTGCTGCAATGCTCAGGAAAAACAAGTTTCTTCCCGGAACGAACGTATTCGGAAATGAATCTTTCGGTTTTTCCTCATCCATGTGAATAGACGTATCCGTCAGAGAGTTTTTTCCCAGGTGTCCGATAAATGACACATCCATGACTTCAAACTCTACCCCAGCTTTCCGTGCAATTTCACGCGCCAGTTCCACTTCCTTTTCATGCTTCTGTCCGTACAGAAAGCTCAGTGCATATACTTTCTCAAAATGTTTTTTTGCCCAGAAAAGACAGGTCGTAGAATCCTGCCCGCCGCTAAATACGACGAGGGCTTCCTTATTATCCGCCATATTCCTTAAATTTCTTTAATTCTTAACACATTATACGAGATATGCTCGTCATATACATCTGTATCATCCACCCGTTTGATGTACTTCACTACACGAACGGTTACTGGCAGTACAATCACTTCATACAAAGTCTTGAGTACCACCTGCACCAGCATCATCTTGGCCAGTTCACTCACCGGCATCAGTCCGCCAAAAGCCAGCGGAAAGAAAATCAGCGAGTCGGCTCCCTCTCCGGCTATGGTCGACAATACGGCACGGGCAGAAAAATTCTTTCCGTGTGAAGCCACTTTCATGCGGCTCATCACATACGCATTGATAAACGAACCAACCAGAAAGGCTGTCAGACTGGCCACCGCAATACGGGGAGCCATGCCGAATACGAAATTGAAGCTTTCTTCTCCCTCCCAGAACGGAGCAGCGGGAAGAGCCACTGCCAACTGTCCCATGGCCACTACCATGAAATTCATGAGGAAGCCCATCCAGATAATCAGACGCGCCTTACGGAAGCCCCACACTTCGGCAATACAGTCATTAATAATGTAAGAAATCGGGAAAACAATGAGTCCGGCAGTTACGGAAATCGGACCCAGCTGTACGACTTTGGTTTCTAACAGATTAGCTGCTACCAGGCAGACACAAAACACAATGCCCAAAACCATAAAAGGCACTGATACGAGATTTTCTTTTTTCATCGCTCCTGTTTTTTACGTGGTGTTCTAGAATACACGACCGCTATTCACGGCATCGTATGTAAATGTTCTCTTTTTAATCGGGCGCAAAGATACAAAGAAATTTCGGGATTAAACCCCATTCCTCTCCAATTATCTTACAAACCTGCGGCAAATATGTGGCAGACATTTGTTTCTTTTTTATGTTTCCCGATGCAGAACCCTATGTTTTCCTTACGAGAACCCTATGTTTCCCGGTGCGGAAACATAGGGTTCGCATAAAGGAAACATAAAAAGAAGAACAACACCCCAAAAACATCACCAGTTCAATCCTCAAATACCGTTTTCTTCTCACACTTACAGAAAAAACAAATAAAAATCGTACCTTTGTGAATAATGTATCTAAATTTATTCCACACTATGGCTCAAATACATATCAATCAGAATACATGCATACGCTGTAAGAAATGCGTCAGAATATGTCCCTCTGCTCTGTTTACCCTTCAGGAAGATAAAGGTATTGAAGTGAATGCCGATGACTGCATCAGTTGCGGACACTGCGTGGCCGTTTGCCCGACCAACTCCATTGAGCACGCTGATTTTCCACCCGAAAAGGTTCATACCATCGACCGTAGCCAACTTCCCACTGCCGACCAGGTGGAACTGCTCATCCGGTCCCGCCGCTCGAACCGTGCGTTCTCCAAAGAAAAAGTTTCGGAAGAGTTGTTACAGCGCATCATAGAGGCTGCCCACCGGGCCCCGACGGCAACCAATGCACAAGAAGTCAAAATGGTATTGGTCACCCGTCCGGAAACCTTGAAGGAGGTCAGCCGTATCACCATCGGCACTTTTATGTCGATAGTAAACTTGGTGGAAAATCCGTTACTGAAATTAATACTGAAACCGCTCATGCCCTCTGCCTATCGCTACGTGCCGGTGTTCAAAAGGCTGCATGAAGAATTTGAACGTGGCAACGACGGAATTTTAAGAGGAACCACGGCTGCCATCTTTTTCTATACCGATAAAAAAGAACGTTTCGGATGTCAGGACTGCAATCTTGCCTACCAGAATGCTTCGCTCATGGCAGAAGCAGAAGGAGTCTCACAGTTCTATACCGGATTCGTGTGTAGTGCAGCAGGAATGGACCGGAAAGGAAAGCTACAAAAGCTGTTAGGTATTGAAGGTACCGTTCATGCCGGCATCGCATTAGGCATGCCGTCTTTCCGCTTCGATAAATACATCGACAAAAAAGAGATGGTATTGAAACGTATTGATTAAACCGCCCCCCCCATGACAAGAAACAACCTGCTAAGCGAAAAGCTGAATTATACGGGAGCCAGCCATACGCCGACTCACCTGTATTTCTGTACATACAACACAGAAATTCTGGAATTTCATCAGGGAGCTTCCATCAAAGAGTTTTCTCCTTTCATTCGGCCGGATGCCATCAACTGGGTACAGATTCACGGATTGCAGAATACAGAAATCGTGCAGGAAGTCTGCGATTTCTTCCACATCGACTTTCTTACCACACAAGATATTCTCAATGCGGAGCATCTGACAAAAATTGAAGAGCATGACACCTACAATGTGGTCATCCTGAAACAGTTATCGGTAGACGAAGAAAACACGTACACTCCCCAACAACTTTGCATTGTGCAGGGAAGTAATTTCGTACTTACTTTCATGGAGCACGACAGCGATTTCTTCAACGAGATTCACACGGCACTGAAAAACAATACCCTGAAAATCAGAAACCGCCAGTCAGATTTTCTGCTGAGCGTCATGCTGAACAGTGTTATGGCCAGCTTTATGTCTATCATATCCCGAATGGAAGACCAGCTGGAAGACATGGAGGAATCATTGCTGTCGCCGGAAACCAGAAGCGGACTGACATTAGAGGATATACAGCCCTATCGAAAGGACGCTCGCCTCATCAAGAAATGCATCCTTCCGCTTAAAGAGCAGATGAGCAAGCTGTTTCATGCCGACAACGTACTGCTTCATAAAGCCAACCGTCCGTTCTTTAACGATGTAAACGACCATCTGCAATTCGTACTACAGACTCTCGACGGCTGCCGCGACATGATTTCGGCCTTGGTAGACCTTTATCTGTCGAACAATGACCAGCGGATGAACAACATCATGAAACAACTCACCATCGTATCGACTATCTTCATTCCGCTGACATTCCTGGCAGGTATCTGGGGAATGAATTTCGAATGGATGCCCGAACTGGGATGGAAATACGGTTACCTGATGGCCTGGGGACTGATGCTGGTTACCGGCATTGGAGTATACCTGTTTTTCAAGCGGAAGAAATGGTATTAATCACAAACTATTCACCTAAATTATTCTACACAATATGCGAAAAAAAGAACTTTATCAGAAAGTCATCGAATATTTCCAGACGGCCATGCCCGTAGCCGAAACGGAACTACACTATAGCAACCCGTTTGAACTGCTGATAGCTGTCATACTCAGCGCACAATGTACCGACAAGCGGGTCAACATGATTACCCCTCCCCTGTTCAGGGATTTCCCTACTCCCGAAGCTTTGGCTGCCACCACTCCGGAAGTAGTATTCGAATACATCCGCAGCGTGAGCTATCCCAACAACAAGGCCAAGCATCTGGTAGGAATGGCGCAGATGCTGGTACGTGATTTCCAAAGTACCGTGCCCGACACACTGGAGGAGCTGATTAAATTACCCGGTGTAGGACGCAAAACGGCAAATGTAATCCAGAGCGTGGTATTCAATAAGGCTGCCATGGCAGTCGATACCCACGTGTTTCGCGTAAGCCATCGCATCGGACTGGTTCCCCGCACGTGTACCACTCCGCTGGCTACTGAAAAACAACTGGTAAAATACATCCCTGAAGCACTTATCCCGACCGCACACCACTGGCTGATTCTCCACGGACGTTACGTTTGTACGGCACGTAGCCCTAAATGTGAGAAGTGCGGACTGAACGGGATTTGTAAAGAGTCTTTGAGAAGCAACAAACTCTAATATAAAACAATTACATAACCCCAATCGCATCACTTTCTCTACATAACATTCACAAAAATATATTTGCATTTTCTACTCCCATTTTATATGTTATAAATATATAAAAACATCCAATATTCTATTTTTTTAAATAGTTATTTATATATTTGTATTGACTTATTAAAAACTTAAGTCAATTTATGTTTAATCAAATATATTAACTATGAAACTTCACATTGGAGGAGTAAGTCTATTCCTAGCTCTAAGTGGACTACCATCAGGAATAGCAAACGCCCTAGACACAGGCGTACAAAATCTAAGTATCTCACAACAAGAAAGTATTTGTAAAGGAGTCGTAAAAGACAGCAAAGGAGAAACTATTATTGGTGCTTCCGTTGTAGTAAAAGGAACCTCGAATGGTACCATTACCGACTTCGATGGTAATTTCTCTTTGTCAAACGTAAAAAAAGGAGCCACTATTCAGATTTCTTTTGTAGGATTCAAATCACAAGAAATCGTATGGGATGGTTCTTCTATTTCCGTAACATTAAAAGAAGATACTGAAGTGCTGGATGAAGTAGTAGTAATCGGATATGGTGTACAGAAAAAAGCGGATCTTACCGGTTCTGTAGCCAATGTCAGTGCTGAAAAACTGAATACACAGAGTAATGCTACTATCGGGCAAGCACTACAAGGAAAAATTGCTGGTGTAGATATTGTTTCACAAGGTGGGGCCCCAGGTGGTAGCACACGTGTCATGGTCCGTGGTATCGGTACTTTGAACAATTCCGCCCCTTTGTATATCGTGGATGGCATGTACATGTCTGGAATTGACCATATCAATCCAGGAGACATTGAAAGTATCGACGTTTTAAAGGATGCTTCTTCTGCAGCTATTTACGGTTCACGCGCCGCTAACGGTGTTGTAATTATCACCACTAAAAGTGGAACAAACACAGACGGAAAACCCATCATTGATTTGTCTGCCAACGTAGGAGTTACAGCACCATCCAAATATCTGGACATGCTTGATGCTGCGGGATGGGCAGAAGTTACCACCATTGCTCGCGAAGCTGCTGGATTAGCTCCTCTAGAAATGGCTACCGATTTGGCTTCCAAGCCCAACAATGATTGGCAGGATATCATGCTCAACCCAGCATTAATGCAAAACTATAACCTTTCAGTAAAAGGAGGAGGAAAATACGCAACTTATTATAACAGTATAGGATACACTAATCAAGACGGTGTAGTAAAAGGAACCAATTTCCAGCGTTATACTATGCAAAGTAAGGTTGATTTCAAAAAAGGTATCTTCCAAGCTGGAACAAACATCATCTTATCATACGACCAAGATAAACCTTTGATGTCGGATATCCGTGGGGGAATGATTGGTCACATTATACAATCTGTACCAACCTTGGAAAAATACAATCCAGACAATATAGGAGGATATGGTAGCATGTATGGTGATGTAACCAATCTTACTCATCCTCTTGTAATGGTAGATGAAAATCTGATGGATAGAAATCAAGATAACATAAAGGTTTTTGCTAACGCTTATGTATCGGTAGAACCAATAAAAGGTTTAAAATACAAATTAAACTTTACCCCTGATTTTCAGTTCTATAGGAATAGCAGTTATACCGGTTTATTTGACTGTGGATTAAGTAAAAAAGAACTAACGTCTATTTCTGACCAACAAAGACGTACTCGTAACATCCTTGTCGAGCACTTGTTGACATTCGACCGTACATTTGGAAAACATAAAGTATCATTATTGGCAGGATATTCTTACCAAGACACACAAGTGCGTTGGTTAGAAGGTTCAGCCCAAGGCATGCCGGAAGGTATCAAAGAAATAGATGCAGCTTCTCAGGGTTTTGCAACTAAGGGAAACCTGACAAGAAGCGTACTAACCTCTGTCTTGGGGCGAGCCTTCTATTCATACGACAACCGTTATCTTATCACCGCAACGATACGTCGAGACGGCTCTTCAAAATTTGCTTCGTCCAACCGCTACGGTAACTTCCCGTCAATTTCTTTAGGTTGGAACATTGCTGAAGAAAAATTTATGAAAAACAATGTACCTTGGCTTGAACAATTGAAGCTTAGAGGAGGTTACGGTGTATTAGGTAATCAGGAAATTTCAGATTATCAATTTGTTTCAGTTGTAACTTCTGGAATCAATTATCCTGATGGAGATGGCGGGCTTATTTTAGGAGCTTTCCCTAAAGACTTTGCCAACCCGAATATCAAATGGGAAGAAACATCCATGACCAATATCGGTATTGACTTCCTGGCCTTACACAACCGGCTAAGCTTGACTGCCGACTGGTATGTAAAAAATACTAAGGATATCTTACTGAGTGTGCCTATTCCTATTTCCACAGGTGGTGCCAATGACCCAGTTCGTAACGCAGGAAAAATTCAAAACAAAGGTTTTGAATTTAACATCGGATGGAATGATTATATCAATAAAGATTTGTCATACGGTATAAACTTTATCGGCAGCTTTAACAAGAATGAAGTTATCAATATGGGTACCGACTCACAGGTTATCAACAGTGGCGCAACCAATCAGAATATTAATACTTGTAAAACTCTTGCAGGTTATCCAATTGGCGGTTTCTGGTTAATTCCTGCTTTAGGATACTTCAATAACGCAGAAGAAGTACAAGCATATCAGAAAGACGGTCAATTAATTCAGCCGAGTGCTGAACCTGGAGATATTAAATTCCAAGATACCAATAATGATGGGAGTATTACAGATGATGACCGTGTTTACTGCGGAAGTCCTTTCCCAAAATTTACCTATTCTATCAATGCCAATTTAACATATAAGAATTTTGACTTTTCTATAGGGCTTCAGGGGGTAACCGGAAATAAAATTTACAACGCTACCCGCCAGACACTTGAAGATGTAACGAAAGGTACTAACTTCCTGGCAAGCTGCCTGGATTATTGGACACCGGATAACAAGGATGCTGCACATCCACGTTTAATCTGGACAGACCCGAACCGTAACACACGTGCCGAATCAAACCGTTATCTGGAAGATGGTTCTTACTTCCGTCTCAGAAATATCCAGATTGGATATACCTTCCCCAATTCATGGTTCAAGGGAGTGGTACAAAAAGCACGTATATACGTGAATGCTGAAAACTTGTTTACCATCACTTCGTACACAGGCTACACTCCTGACGTAAATGCAACTAGCGTTTACTCACGTGGATTTGACGAATTTATCTATCCATCTAATCGAACTTTCATGTTAGGATTAAATGTTACATTTTAAATAAAAATATTTATGAAAAAGCTATATACATTAATAACCTGTACATTACTCTCAGCAGGTTTAACCTTCACCTCATGTGAAGACATGCTTGATCAGGTTAATCCCAACAAGCAAACAGAAGATACTTTCTGGAGAAATGAAACCGATTTTGAGCTAGCATTAACCTCTTGTTATACTCCACTAAAAAATGCATTGGGAGGAGGATATTATGGAACACGTGGAGTGATGTTAAGGATATGCCGTGCTGATGAAGTAGAATTCCGCAATGACATCAGCGAAATATTCCAGGCTATGAACTTTACGAATACAACCTCCAATTCATTGACACAAGGTATGTTCTACCAGTTCTATAATGCATTATATAGAACCAATTCTATCATGCAGAAATTGGAAGAAAAAAAAGGAGATTTCTCTGAAGATTTTATTAACAAAGTAAAAGGAGAATGTCTTTTTATCCGTGGTTTCTATCTTTTCCAATTAGGCAAAGAATTTAAAGATGCTCCACTGCGAATGACAGCCTCACAAGAACCTTCTACATTTCCGTTGGCCAAATCCAGCCAAGCGGATATTTGGGCACAAGCGATTGCTGATTTGACAGAGGCAGGCAGACTTCTTCCTCTTAAAAATGACGTAATAGGAAAACCAACCAGAGGGGCAGCTTATGCTACTATTGGAAAAATCTTGGTATATCAAGAAAAATTTGATGAAGCTATTGATGTATTAGAACCGCTTACCAAATCTCCGTACACATATAAATTGGTTGACGATTTTTCCTGGAATTTTGATGAAGCACATGAACATAACGAAGAAAGTATTTTCGAACTACTTATGGAACAAGTGGGTGGAACCGACATTTGGGGAAATGGCGAACTGGCTAATTCTACCCAAACCAATACACGCCCACGAGAATATGCAGCATCAGAAGTCAGTGGATGGTACGAAGCCAATCCTACGCAACAAATGATGGATATATTCAGGAAAGAGCCAGACAAAAATGGCAATGTAGACATTCGTGCACGAGAATCTGTAGCATGGAACTATCCTGGCTGTATGTATTACCAAAAAACGTTCCAGGAAGTCTTTGGACCAAATAACAAACTGGATACTTACTGGATTTTAAAATACCAAAATTCAAAAACGATGACAGCCGAGTCTGATCCTCCAAAATCTTCTATCAATGAAAGAGCCATCCGCTATGCTGACGTTATCTTATTGTTAGCTGAATCTTATTTAAAAGGAAGCACCAAGAAGAACTTAGATACGGCTATTGGATACTTAAATGATATCAGAAGACGAGCTAATTTGAACGACTACTCCGGACCAAAGACAGACGAAGGAGTATTTGCAGATTTGGAACATCAGCGTGCTATAGAATTCTTTGTAGAAGGTGAACGTTTCTATGACCTGCGCCGCTGGGGTTTACTGGAAGAACGTATAAAAACTTGCAACGAAGTGAGATACAGACAGCTCATAACCGGTCAGACTGGTAATACCAACAGATACTACTATTATCCGATTCCGGCAAAAGAAATTGAAACAAACGATTTATGTACGCCGAACGAAGGATGGTAATCTTAAAAAGTGCTGTACGATAATGTACAGCACTTTTTTAATCTTATATTTGTCAGACAAAATAAAACCTCAGATTCACCATGAATAAAATATCGCTTATCCCATTTTTGTTGTGTGTCCCCCCCTTTTCATCACATGCCCAAAATACACAGCAACCCCACATCGTGCTTATTCTATGCGATGACATGGGATTCTCCGATTTAGGATGCTACGGCAGTGAAATCTGTACCCCCAATATTGATAAGTTGGCTCAAGATGGCATACGCTTCAGTCAATTCAAAAATACGGGAAGAAGTTGTCCAAGCAGGGCAGCCCTACTTACCGGCAGATATCAGCACCAAGTGGGAATGGGATGGATGGCAGAAGTGGACGAGCACCGCCCGGGATACAGAGGACAAATAGATAAAGAATACCCGACCATCGCTGAAATTATGAAAGCAGGAGGATATCATACTTACATGAGCGGGAAATGGCATGTTACTACCACTGGAGGATATGGTGCTCCCAACGGCAGTTATCCTGTGCAAAGAGGATTCGACAGGTATTACGGTTGTCTGCACGGGGGAGGAAGTTACTATAAACCTGACCCGGTATACAATGATTTAAAAAGAATCACTCAACTGCCCGACGATTATTACTACACAAAAGCCATTACCGATTCTGCAGTAAGTTTTATCCATACCCATGATACCGACAAGCCCATGTTCTTGTATCTGGCCCATTATGCACCTCATCTGCCTCTTCAGGCTCCAGCAGAGTATGTTGAAAAATGTATGGACCGATATAAAGTAGGATACGATGTGTTACGAAAACAGAGATTTGAAAAACAAAAGAGCCTGGAACTTATTCCTGCCAATATGGAATTGCCTATCTTCAACAAAGAATTCAACGGTAAACGTCCGTCATGGAATGAATTGACACCAGAACAGCAAGAGAAATGGATAAAGGACATGGCTACGTATGCTGCCATGATTGAAATCATGGACGAAGGTATCGGACAAGTCATAAAAGAACTCAAAAAGAAAAACATGTATGAAAACACAGTGTTTCTCTTCATGAGCGACAATGGAGCTACCAACGAAGGAGGATTTATTGGGCAGCTGATGTCTGACCTGTCAAACACTCCCTATAGAAGCTATAAGAAGTGGGTATTTCAAGGTGGAACCAGCAGTCCGCTGATTCTTTGTTATGGTAATAAGAACAAGAATCTACAAAAAGGAAAAGTATGCAATCAGCCTGCCCATATCATTGATATAATGCCTACTTGTATGGCATTGGGAAACGTAGCATATCCCAAAACATTCTCACATGCAGACCTACCAGGGACAAACCTGCTTCCGGCTATAACCGGCCAATCCATTCACAAGCGAACGCTGTACTTTGAACACCAGAGTTCATGCGCTATCATAGAAGGCAACTGGAAACTGGTAAGGGCCGACAGAAACAGTCAATGGGAACTGATAGAACTTGACAAAGATCCATTTGAAACACATGACCTCTCTGCCACATATCCAGAAAAGGTAGAGGAACTGGAAAGTAAATGGATTGAATGGGCAAATACACATAAAGTTTTCCCTTTAGAAGATAAAACATGGACAGAAAGAATCAATTTCTATCATAAAAAGAATTCCTATCAAAAAGGAGATTATTAATTATTAACCTTAAAAACAAGTCATATCGTATGAAGAAACCATTTTTGGACATTCGAACTGCCCTATGCAGTTTGATACTCATGATTACCCAATTAGGATTTGCCCATCAACCGGAATTCTCTACAGCCGGTTTCTTTGAGCTTCCTAACACCGGAAGAACCGTTTACAGCATGAATCCCGCATGGCGTTTGCATAAAGGCAGTGCGGATGGAGCCGAACGTCCGGATTTCAATGACAAGGAATGGAATCTGGTCTCGCTCCCTGACGGCATAGAATATGTGCCTTCCGAAGCCAGTGGCTGCATCAATTATCAAGGCGAGGTATGGTATAGAAAACACTTTACCCCGGAAGAAGCATGGAAAGGTAAACAACTCTTTCTGCATTTTGAAGCCATTATGGGAAAATCCAAGGTATGGGTTAACGGACAACTGGTAAAAGAACACTTCGGTGGCTTCTTGCCTGTCATCGCAAACATTACTGAATACCTGCGCTACGGACAAGACAATGTGATAGCAGTATGGGCCGACAACAGTAATGACCCGTCTTATCCTCCCGGAAAGCCACAGGAAGCACTTGATTTTACCTATTTTGGGGGAATTTACAGAGACTGCTGGCTCATTGCACACAACGACATATTCCTTACCGATCCTAATTATGAAAATGAGACTGCCGGCGGAGGATTGTTTGTCTCCTTCAACCAGGTATCTGAGCAGTCTGCCGATGTAAAACTGGATGCACACATCCGGAACATGTCCGGAAAATCATTCTCAGGAAAGGTAGAATACCAACTGTTTGACACCGCACAGAAGCTGGTTGCTCAGGCGGAAAAAGCATTCTCTGTAAGCAAAGGAAAAGGACGGCAGACATCCCTTGTTCTACATGTGAACCAACCTGAATTATGGGAACCTGACTCTCCTACATTATACCAGCTTCACGTCATGATAAAGGATAAAGCAGGAAACATCATCGACGGATACCGCCGCCGTATTGGAATCAGAAGCATTGAGTTCAAGGGGAAAGACGGTTTCTGGCTGAATGGAAAACCTTACCCTTACCCATTAATTGGTGCCAACAGACATCAGGATTTTGCCATTATCGGTAACGCCCTGTCAAACAGTCTTCACTGGAGAGATGCCAAAAAGCTTCGTGATGCAGGATTAAGGGTCATCCGCAACGCACATTATCCACAAGACCCGGCATTTATGGATGCTTGTGATGAGCTGGGACTGTTTGTCATTGTCAACACACCTGGATGGCAGTTCTGGAATGATGAACCCATCTTTGCACAAAGAGTATACAGTGACATCCGCAACATGGTCAGACGCGATCGAAATCACCCTTCTGTCTGGATGTGGGAGCCGATTCTCAACGAAACATGGTATCCGGAAGATTTTGCCAAGAATGTAGTAAGTATTCTCCATGAAGAATATCCCTATCCTTATTGCTATGCAGGCTGCGATGTCACCGCTAAAGGACATGAATATTTTCCCATTCATTTTACACATCCTGTCAATGGGGCTGGAGGAGCATTTAACACATCAGACTTAGACCCTAACATCTCGTATTTCACCCGTGAATGGGGAGACAACGTAGACGACTGGAATTCTCACAACTCTCCCAGCCGGGTAAACCGCGCCTGGGGAGAAGTTCCGATGCTGATACAAGCTCAAGGATATGCTAAAACAGATTACCAGTACACTTGTTACGATGCGTTATATCGTAATCCACGCCAGCACATGGGAGGATGTTTATGGCATTCTTTTGACCATCAGCGCGGGTATCACCCAGACCCGTTCTATGGAGGCATCATGGATGCGTTCCGCCAGCCCAAGCTGTCCTACTACATGTTTTGCTCACAGCGCCCGGCCGAAAAAAATGAAAAACTGATTGCCGAAAACGGGCCAATGGTTTTCATTGCCAACGCCATAACTCCGTTCTCTCCCAAAGATGTAACCGTATATAGTAATTGTGAGGAAGTACGCCTTACCTGTTGCAAAGGAGGAAAACAATATATCTACAAAAAGGAAATCAAAGGAGAAGGTATGCCTTCACCCGTCATTACTTTCAACAATGTATGGGACGTAATGCACGACAAAGCGTTGGCCAGAGCCAATAAACATGAAGAATCATATCTGCTGGCAGAAGGTTTTGTCAACGGGAAACTGGTAGCAACTCATAAAGTTGTTCCTACCCGACGTCCTTCTAAAGTAATTCTTTGGGTAGACAACGAGCAGACAGAAACCACGGCAGACGGTTCTGATCTGATTACCGTCGTAGCAGCAATTGCTGATGACAACGGAAACATCAAGCGGCTAAACAACTATCATATTCAGTTTGAGATTGAGGGGCCAGGTGAACTGGTAGCCAATAATGAAACCTTTACAAATCCTCGTGCCATCCAATGGGGAACTGCTCCGGTATTGGTTCGTGCCAAAACACAGGCTGGAGAAATAAAGGTAAAGGCATCGGTTGTATATAACGGTATACATACTCCTGCACCGGCTGAAATCACTATTCAAACGGTAGAAGCCACACATCCGCTTATTGCTAACTCTAATGAGCTGAAGCTTTTACAAAATCAGTCAAAGAACGGCAAAAGATTTATGCCACTCAATAAGGTAAGCCAGGAAGCACAACAGCAAAGCCGACTAAAACTGAAAGAAGTAGAAAAACAACAAAGCGATTTTGAATAAACAGTATTTTCAATAGGATGATACTTTTGCAGACTTTTATCAAAATAAGTATCAATATTTTAAGTAACAAGATAAAATTCTGTAGTATCTAATGCAAGATAATATATAACCAATTTATTTGTGCAATAAAAAATTATTACACAAATAAATTGGTTTTTCAAATGAATATTTTATTCATGCCAATCAAATCTATATTCAATAAAGATGAAAAGAATTACAGTTATTTTATTTCTTATTTTTATATTCACTAAATCATTCTGTAATAACAAATTACATTATGATACGATATGCTATGCCAAACGTAGTGGTATTGAGTTGAATATAGAATTAATATCCTCTTACAAATTTAACCATAAAATGCCCGCCATAATATTTTTTTATGGAGGAGGCTGGATAAAAGGAAATAGAGAGCAATTTAGACCTCACGCAAGATATCTGGCCCACAAAGGCATTATAGCTATTCTCGCAGATTACAGAACTAAAGAACAGTGTAATGCAACCCCCTTTAATTGCGTGGAAGATGCAAAATCAGTAATACGTTTCGTAAAAAATAATGCCGATAAATTTAATGTCGACACCACTAAAATAGTAGCAGCAGGAGGTTCTGCCGGTGGACATTTAGCTGCATCATGTGCTTATATTTCCAATTATAATCATCTTAAAGATGATCTTTCAATCTCTCCTCGACCAACAGCATTAGTACTATTTAATCCCGTTATTGATAATGGGAAAAACGGATTTGGCTCTGATACTATCAAAAAAAACTATATGACATTTTCTCCACTACATAATATCAAAAAAAACAATGCACTACCGACATTATTTATGGTGGGAGATAATGATAAACTTGTTCCCTTAAAAACTGCTCAAAAATTTAAAGATTTAACAGAAGAAAATGGCGCTATCTGCATACTAAAAGTATATAAAAAACAAGAGCATGGTTTTTTTAATTATAAACCTAATAGTAATAATAAATACTATAAAATCACACTGAAAGAACTGGAATCTTTCCTTTGCAAATTAGGCTATTTACAAAAATAAATTTACACGCTATATGATCATGTTTAAACGCTATAATATCTATAAAATAATCATTGTATATACATATTTAATTACCCAAATTCTTTGCATAGAAGCACAGATATTACCTTTTCCCAATTCATATTCCAACTATTCTGATACTTTAAAGATTAACAATATAGTAAGAATCTCAGGTCATATCCCCAACAACTACATAAAAAATGTCTTAGAACAAGATATCTTTAAAGGTATTAAAGTTACCTATACAGCTTCTCATGGAAACATATCTTTTCAAAATGACAATCTATTACCAGCGGAAGCATACAATATTGACATTAACAATAAAGGTATTATCATTAAATCATCATCATTAAATGGATACATATACGCAATCCAGTCACTTCGACAAATTGTAATCCACTCATCACCCAATACTAGAAGTTTTCAGTTCACGTCAATAAAAGACAAACCTCGCTGTAAATATAGATCTTTCATGTTAGATTCAGGACGCCAATATCAAAAGATTGAAACCATCAAAAAATATATTGACTTAATGAGTTTACTAAAAATGAATTATTTTCACTGGCACCTAACTGAAGGATTAGGATGGAGAATAGAAATTAAACGCTACCCTAAACTAACCTCAATAGGCTCTAATGTCGCTCGTGGAAAAGAACAACAAGGATACTATTCTCAAGCAGAAGTAAAAGAACTCATTATTTATGCAAAAGAAAGAGGCATTACAATCATACCTGAAATAGACATTCCAGGACATTCAGAAGCGGCATTAGCATCTTATCCTTCTTTAGGCTGTACCCAAGATAGCATTATCATACCAGAAAATGGATTTACAGATCAATTGTTTTGTGCTGGAAATGACTCTACTCTTCTTTTTTTAAAAAACGTATTCCTAGAAATATGTAACTTATTTCCATCTCAATATATTCACATAGGAGGAGATGAAGCCCCAAAAGGAAAATGGAATACATGCTCGCTCTGTCAAAGTAAAATACAAGAACTAGGCTTAAAAAACAGTAATCAGCTACAGTTATGGCTTATGATACAAATTGCAGAATATCTAAAAACTCAAGGGAAATATGCCATCTGCTGGGAAGACGTTATACATCATGATTTTACAAAAGAACTACCTAACAATCTTATCATTCACTGGTGGAATTGGAGAGGGCATAAGGATGAAGCCTTTAATAAAGCTTGTACACTGGGAATTCCTGTAATATGCGGGACAAATTATTATACCTATCTAAACTTCCCGGAAAAACCTTGGAAAGGATATGCACAAGATAGAACTTCCAGCGTATATGACGTATATTATAGAAATGAATCTATATCAAAATTAAATCATAAGAACACTTTAGGAATGAGCTGTTGCTTGTGGACTGATTATGGTTTAACCGAGGACTTATTAAATCAAAGATTATTTCCTAAAATATTCATATTAGCAAACCAAATGTGGAGTAATTCCACCATAACCTTAAATGATTTTCTTACAGTTCTTATTAAAAAGAAGAAATTTTATTCTCCATTAGGATATACATACACCATAAATCGTTACTCAAAAAGTGATTTCAATAAATCAACAACGCCATAACTTAAAAAAAATAATGGCATGCAAAGCAACTTACCCAAAAGCTTTACATGCCATTATTCTATTATACTACAAAAACTCAAGTCAGATAATCCAGTTCATTCCGCATGCTCACCAGCTCCTCGCGGATACGCTTCAAACGCTCTACCACATTGGCCGTCTGCATGGTTCCTTCCTTGTTCTGCCGTAACCGCTGCCTGGCGCCAGATAGCGTCAACCCCTTTTCTTTCACCAGATGATACACCAGGCGAATGTTCTCAATATCTTCTTTACGATACTGGCGTACATTTCCCCCTGTTTTCTTAGGAGAAATCATCGGAAACTCTTTTTCCCAATAGCGCAGCAATGATTCATTCACATCAAACATTTTTGCCACTTCGCTGATGGAATAATAAAGTTTCAATTCTTTATCTGTTTTCAAAGCCATAACAAGCAATTCTTTTTTAATCAAATACACGACCGTGGTTAGCAGCCAGTTCAATCATCTTTTCGTAATCGTCAGCATTCAAGTCCATGAAATAATAGTTCACTGGATTGACAATCTTTCCCTTTACACGCACTTCATAATGTAAATGCGGACCGGTGCTCTTTCCCGTAGAGCCTACCTGACCAATCACTTCTCCACGTGCCACATTCTGACCCACTTTCACTTCAATCTTATTCAAATGAGCGTAACGGGTCACATAACCAAACCCATGGTCAATGATGATACAATTCCCATACAGTCCATCCCATCCGGCTTGCTTTACCCTACCGTTTCCTGTAGCATATACCGGCGTACCGATATTGGCAGAGAAGTCCATCCCTGCATGAAACTTCACGGTTTTATAAATCGGATCAACACGCATGCCGTACCCCGAAGCAGTCTGTTTCAGATTCTTGTTTGAAACCGGCTGGATGGCGGGAATACAGGCCAGCATCTTGTCATGCTGTTTACAGAGCCCCACCACTTCGTCGAAAGATTTGGACTGGGCATAAATCCTCTTCTCCAAATCATCCATTTTCTGTAGTGTATGGATAACCAGACGGCTGTTGGCCATGTCCATCAGTTCATTATAACGTGCATTATTTGCGGTAGCCGAACGCTGCTCATCCGGTAACGGGTCGGCCTGCATCATTACGCGATAGATGTTGTCGTCACGTTGCTGCAGGCGTTGCATCACTCCTTCCGCCTCATCCAGGCGAGAAGAAAGAATGGCATATTGCGACAAAAGTCGGGAGTTTTCCGTACGAAGGTCTTTTTCCGAAGGAGAACCGAAAATCCACAACAGCAGGATAAAACTGCCTGCCCCCAGTCCCATACCGACAAAGAGTTGACGTAGGTAACTCAAAGCCCGCTGGCGCACGGTGGGATAAATACGGTCGTAAGTACGAGTTTTCGGATTGTAGATATAATAGACTTTACGCATGTGGTTCGATTTTGGAAATTTTTAAGCAACAAAACATCAAGTTTTTGCACCAAACATACAGACAAAAATAATAAAACCAATTATCTTTGCAAATCAATTTTGAGAATATTAACTACAAGACAATATAACAATTATGTTGACAGCAAATGAAATCCGCGACTCATTCGTGAAATTCTTTGAGTCGAAAGGACATCAGATTGTGCCTTCTGCACCAATGGTTATCAAAGATGACCCTACCCTGATGTTCACTAATGCCGGTATGAACCAGTTCAAGGATATCATACTTGGAAACCACCCTGCTAAATACAAACGCGTAACCGACTCACAGAAATGTCTTCGTGTGAGCGGAAAACATAATGACTTGGAAGAAGTAGGCCACGATACCTATCACCACACCATGTTCGAAATGTTGGGTAACTGGTCATTCGGCGACTACTTCAAGAAAGAAGCCATCAGCTGGGCATACGAATACTTGGTAAGCGTACTGAAGCTTGACCCGAAAGATTTATATGTCACTGTGTTCGAAGGTAGTCCAAGCGAAGGCATCTCACGTGATGACGAAGCTGCAAGCTACTGGGGACAGTTCTTCCCTGAAGACCACATCATCAACGGAAACAAGCATGACAATTTCTGGGAAATGGGTGATACAGGTCCTTGTGGTCCGTGCTCTGAGATCCACATCGACTCTCGTTCTGCAGAAGAAAAAGCAGCTGTTCCGGGACGCGAACTGGTAAACAAGGATCATCCGCAGGTTATCGAAATCTGGAACCTGGTATTCATGCAATACAACCGTAAGGCAGACGGAACTCTGGAACCGCTTCCTGCGAAAGTAATTGATACCGGTATGGGATTTGAACGTCTGGTACGTACACTACAAGGAAAAACATCCAACTATGATACAGACGTATTCCAGCCTATCATCAAAGTGATTGGTGATTTGTCCGGTAAGAAATACGGAGATGATGAAAAGACAGACGTGGCTATGCGTGTAGTTGCTGACCACATCCGTACCATCGCTTTCTCTATCACTGACGGTCAGTTGCCTTCAAATGCAAAGGCTGGTTATGTTATCCGCCGTATCCTGCGTCGTGCTGTTCGTTACGCTTATACATTCCTCGGGCAGAAACAGGCATTCATGTACAAGCTGGTTCCGGTGTTGATTGAAAACATGGGCGGTGCTTATCCTGAACTGAAAGCTCAGCAGGCTTTGATTGAAAAAGTAATGAAGGAAGAAGAAGAATCATTCCTCCGTACACTGGAAACAGGTATCCGTCTGCTCGAAAAGACAATAAACGAAACCAAAGCTGCCGGCAAGACAGAAATCAGTGGAGTGGATGCCTTTACACTGTATGATACATTCGGATTCCCATTCGACTTGACAGAACTGATTTTGCGTGAAAACGGTCTGACTGCCGACGTAAAAGGCTTCGAAGCTGAAATGCAGAAACAGAAAGAACGTGCCCGCAATGCTGCTGCAGTAGAAACCAGCGACTGGGTTACACTGAAAGAAGGTGAAACAGCTTTCGTCGGTTACGATTATACAGAATATGAAACCAGTATCTTGCGTTACCGCCAGATCAAACAAAAGAACCAGACTCTCTACCAGATTGTATTGAGCGAGACTCCGTTCTATGCAGAAAGTGGTGGTCAGGTAGGTGATACCGGTGTATTGGTAAGCGAATTTGAAACTATCGATATCATTGATACAAAGAAGGAAAACAACCTTCCAATTCACATTGCCAAGAAACTTCCGGAACATCTGGAAGCTCCGATGATGGCATGTGTAGATACAGACAAGCGTGCTGCTTGTGCTGCCAACCACTCTTGTACGCACCTGCTGGACGAAGCTTTGCGTCAGGTATTAGGTACTCACGTAGAACAGAAGGGTTCTCTGGTAACTCCTGATTCACTGCGTTTCGACTTCTCTCACTTCCAGAAAGTGACTCCGGAACAGATTCGTGAAGTAGAACATCTGGTAAATGCCAAGATTCGTGAAAACGTACCTTTAACTGAATACCGTAACCTGCCGATTGAAAAGGCTAAGGAACTGGGTGCTATCGCCCTGTTCGGTGAAAAATACGGTGACGAAGTACGTGTCGTACAGTTCGGTTCATCTATCGAATTCTGTGGAGGTACACATGTATCGGCTACTGGAAAAATCGGTATGGTAAAAATCATTTCTGAAAGCTCTGTTGCTGCAGGTGTACGCCGTATTGAAGCTGTAACTGGTGCGAAGGTAGAGGAAATGTTCGATACCGTACAAGATACAATCAACGATTTGAAAGCACTGTTTAACAATGCACCCGATTTGAAGGCTGCTATCTCCAAATACATTGAAGAAAATGCCGGCTTGAAAAAGCAGGTGGAAGAATTCATGAAGGAGAAAGAGATTGCCGTCAAGAACAAGCTGATTGAAGGTGCTAAAGAAATCAATGGCGTAAAGGTTATCAAAGCTGTACTTCCAATACCAGCTGATGCGGTAAAAAACATTGCTTTCCAGTTGAAAGGACAGTTCACGGAAAATCTGTTTGTAGTCATCGGTAGTGTATTCGAAAACAAACCATTGCTTACTGTAACCATGAGCGAAGACCTGGTGAAAACCGGCTTAAATGCAGGTCAACTGGTACGTGAAGCTGCTAAACAGATTCAAGGCGGCGGCGGTGGTCAGCCTCATTTTGCCACTGCTGGCGGCAAGAATCCAGATGGATTGAATGCTGCAGTTGACAAAGTAATTGAACTGGCTGGATTCTAATTTTCAGCAGACTATATCAGTACTTTTTTTTACATCCCCCTTATTTGCCTAAAAATGGGCAAATAAGGGGGATTTTTTTCGTACTTTTGCCCACATTCTACAAGTATACAGCTTATGCCTCAAGATAAATATACGCTTATGACCACGACACCAGTGCCTCGCCTTATCCGGGGACTGGCCGTTCCAACCATCATCAGTATGCTGGTCACTTCTTTCTATGTCATGGCCGACACCTATTTTGTCGGGAAAATCAATACCCAGTCTACTGCGGCTGTAGGCATTTCTTTTTCCATCATGGCCATCATTCAGGCATTCGGTTTTTTCTGCGGACACGGTTCGGGTAATTTTATTTCCAGAAGATTAGGTGCACGCGACTACCGCAGTGCGGAAAAGATGGCGGCTACAGGCTTCTTTAGTGCATTCCTCATCGGTTGTGCCATTGCGCTTGTCGGTCTGCTTTTTCTGGACCCTATCTGCCGGGCATTGGGTTCTACCCCAACCATTCTTCCATACGCCAAAACCTATTTAGGAATTATCCTGTTGGGAGCCCCTTTTATGGCCTCCTCTCTGGTACTCAACAACCAGATGCGATTCCAAGGGAACGCCGTTTATGCTATGATTGGCATCATTGTGGGAGCCGTGCTCAACATCGGACTTGACCCGTTATTAATATTCGTATTCAACATGGGAATTGCAGGAGCCGCCTGGTCGACCTTCATCAGTCAAGTATGCAGCTTCACCATCCTGCTTTTCATGGACCGGAAAGGAGAAAATATCCGTATCCATTACCGGCACTTTACTCCGACTCCCGCCTATCTGAAAGAAATCGTATACGGAGGAAGTCCTTCTCTCTGCCGTCAAGGACTGGCCAGCGTGTCAACCATTCTACTGAATGTAGCAGCCGGAAACTTTGGAGATGCCGCCATTGCCGGAATGTCCATTGTAACTCGCATCTGCATGTTCATCAATTCCTTTGTCATCGGTTTCGGACAGGGATTTCAGCCGGTATGCGGATACAACTATGGAGCAGGGTTAAACCAACGGGTCCGTCAGGGATTCTGGTACTGTGTGAAAGTAGGCGTTATCTTTTTAGCCATCTGTTCCCTCATCGGATACATTTATGCCCCAGGAATAGTCTCCTGGTTCCGGAAAGAAGACCCGCAAGTTATCGCTGTAGGAGCCGAAGCCCTACGCTGGCAACTCATCACGCTCCCATTAGGAGCCTGGGTGATACTGTGTAACATGCTGCTACAAACTATCCGCCAGCCTCGTCGGGCCGTCATTCTTTCCTCCTCTCGCCAAGGTTTGTTCTTCATCCCCTTGATACTAATTCTACCTTACTTTCTGCAGTTGCAGGGTGTGGAAATGTGTCAGGCCACAGCCGATTTATGCTCTTTCCTGTTAGCGCTTCCCCTTACCATTCCGGTACTGAAATCACTGCGCATAGACAGAACTTCCATAAAAGAAGGAGACGCATGATATACGCAACCTTCCCTATTCGTCTTTTCTTCGATAATCATTAGGAGTCATTCCTGCCATGCGTCGGAAATACTTGCTGAAAAATGACGCATTGGGAAAATTCAACTCATCGGCAATCTGATAAACCAGCTTATCCGTGTGACGCAACATCAGCTTGGCTTCCTGCATTACCGCCTCATTTACCCAGTCCATCACCGTGCGTCCGCTGGCCTGACGAACCAGTGTACTCAAATAACGCGGTGTCAGAAAAAGCCGGTCGGCATAAAACGTAATGCTCCGCTCACGAGCCGCATATTTATTGACCAACTCTAAAAAACGATTGAAAACGTCCTCCTGCCGCGTGTGTTGCTGCCTTTCAGTAGATTGACTGCTTTTCCTGACAAAATCCAGTTGATGAAAGCACAGAGAAATCAAGCTCTGCACGGAAGCTCTCGGAAAAGGTTGGTCGTGCACCACTTCCCATAACAAGGCAAACAACTGCTCCATGCGCTGCACTTCCTTCGCAGTTAAAGACAGATGCAAAAACAATCGCCCCTGCAAATAAGTCTGCAACAAATCCTCTTTCTGCCAATTCTCCATCAAACTGTTTGAAAAAGCCAGCATAGCCAAATCTAAATCGGGAGATACATAAAGAAACTCAAACACCGTCCCGGGAGACACCGCCAGCAAATCGCCCGCCTTAAATTCCACTTCACGAAGATTGATACGCAGCCGAAGCGTCCCCGTACGAAAATACACCACTCGCCCCTCGGTCAACCGATAAGGCTGTCCTTCCATCGGGATAAAATGAATTACATCGGCTATTCCCTGAATGGAACAAAGCAATCCCAATTCGGAAGTAAGAAAGCGGGAGGTGTTCGTTCCTTCCCCCACATGTTCACGCACTTTTTTCAACGCCAGCAGCAACAGATGATTCGATTTCATTTGACACAGTGTGTTATTTTCCCGCAAAGATAATATTTCAGGCCTTTTTTACGATATAAACAAGTATTTATCGAACAAAAAGAACATTCCGTCACACATATAGGACCGAAAGATTACCCCAAACCCTCTATCTTTGCCATACAACCTTTTAATAAATACCCAACGCCTATGATACGAACATTTCTCCTATTGTGTGCATGGAGCCTGAGTGTGATAAGTCAGGCACAAATCACCTTGGAAAGTTGCAAGCAGCAGGCCCGTGAAAACTATCCGCTGGTACGACAATACGACTTGATTCAACTGTCCGAACAATATACGCTCTCAAATGTGGCAAAAGGCAATCTGCCCCAAATCAGCATAAGTGGAAAAATATCTTATCAAAGTGAAGCTACTACCTTTCCTTTCGAGATTCCAGGATTGGGCATGAAGGGACTACCCAAAGACCAATATCAGGCATTGATTGAAATCAAACAGAATATATGGGACGGAGGAAAAATCCGCAACCAGAAAGCTCAGGTCAAAGCCGAAGCCGAAGAACACGAGCGACAGCTTGATACCAGCCTGTATGCACTGGAAGAAAGGGTGAATCAGGTGTTCTTCGGTATCCTGTTACTGGACGAGCAACTGGCACAAAATGTATTATTGGAAGAAGAGCTCGCACGCAACCAGAAAACGGTGGAGGCTTACCGGATAAACGGCACAGCCAATGAGGCCGACGTAGACGCGGTAAAGGTAGAGATTCTTCAAACCAAGCAGCAACGTATCCAGTTGGAGAACAACCGTATGGCCTATCTGCGTATGCTGTCTTTACTTACAAGAAATGAACTTCCAGCACAAACCCGGTTAGTACGTCCAACCCTTGTGGAAACGAATACATCTGAATTCAACCGTCCTGAACTACGGTGGTATGAAGCACAAGAACAGACTGCCGCTGTACAACGAAAGGGATTGCAAACGGGTTATCTTCCAGCTTTTAGTCTTTTTGCGCAAGGAGCCTATGGCAATCCGGGACTGGATATATTGAAAGACAAATTCAGAACCTACTACTTGGTCGGAGCCCGGTTTACCTGGAATTTCGGAAGCCTGTACACTCTGAAAAACGACCGGAAAAACCTGGACAACCGTATCCAGCAAATTAGAAATGAACGCGACTTATTCTTATTCAACACACACTTACAACTGGCAGAAGAAGACGGCACCATCCAAAGTCTTCGCCAGCAAATGAAAGAAGACGAGGAGATTATCCGATTACGGGAAAACATCCGACGGTCTGCCCAGGCCAAAGTAGCAAACGGCACGATGAGCGTCAGTGACATGCTGAAAGAAATTACAGCCGAGAATCTCGCGCGCCAAACCAAAGCCGCACATGAAGTGCAATTGCTCATGCATCTACACCAAAGAAAACACCTGACCAACTAACCCGTTTCACACTAAAATACTCAAGCGTATGAAAAAAAGATATGTATTTCAAACTCTGCTGCTGATTTGCCTGACTGCCTGTGGGTCCAAAGACGAATTTGATGCTACCGGCACCTTCGAAGCGACAGAAATCGTAGTATCTTCCGAGGCTAGCGGGAAACTTTTTTACCTGAATGCGGAAGAAGGTATGCACTTTACACAAGGAACCGAAGTCGGACTGATTGATACGGTGCAGCTTTATTTGAAGAAACGACAGCTGGAAGCGCAGATGAAATCGGTAGAGAGCCAGCGCCCCGACATCCACCGGCAAATAGCTGCCACAAAAGTACAGATTGCCACGGCACAGCGGGAACGCGACCGGGTGGAGAATCTACTTAAAGCACAGGCTGCCAACCGTAAACAACTGGATGACTGGGATTCACAATTGGCGGTACTCAACCGACAACTGGAAGCGCAACTTTCTTCGCTAGGGAATACCACCGCCAGCCTGACAGAACAAAGTTCATCAGTCGCCATCCAGGTGGCACAAGTGGAAGATCAATTAAAAAAATGTCACATCACCGTTCCCATCAACGGAACCATCTTAGCAAAGTATGCCGAACCCAGTGAACTGGCTACAGTAGGAAAACCGCTGTTCAAGATAGCCGATATGGAGTATATCTTCCTGCGGGCATACCTCACCTCTTCACAGTTGGAGTCGGTGAAATTAGGCAACGAAGTCACCGTTTTTGCCGATTTCGGCAATGCACAACTCAGGAATTACCCCGGCAAGATAGTCTGGATTTCCGAAGAAGCGGAATTTACGCCCAAAACCATCCTGACCAACGATGAACGGGCCAACCAGGTATATGCCGTCAAAATAGCCGTAGAAAACGACGGACACATCAAACTGGGCATGTACGGGAAAGTCAAATTCTGAAAACCGAGAGTGACATGAAAAACCTTATCGAAGTCAGTTATGTAAGCAAAAGCTACGGAAAGGTGCAAGCCCTGCGCGATGTATCCTTTAGCGTAAAGCAAGGAGAACTGTTCGGCCTCATCGGTCCAGACGGAGCCGGAAAAAGTACCCTGTTCCGCATCCTGACCACCTTGCTGCTGCCGGACCAGGGAAGTGCCCGGGTACTGGATGCAAATGTACGGGCCGATTTCCGGACGATACGGCAGAGCGTAGGTTACATGCCGGGGCGCTTCTCCTTGTATCAGGACCTCACGGTAGAAGAAAACCTGCGTTTCTTTGCCACCATATTTCATACGACTGTTGAAGAAAACTACGAGCGGATACGCGCCATTTATGAACAGATTGCCCCCTTCAAGCAGCGTCGGGCAGGTGCATTGTCGGGAGGAATGAAGCAGAAACTGGCTTTATGCTGTGCACTGGTTCATGCGCCGAAAGTCCTCTTTCTGGACGAACCAACTACCGGAGTAGACCCCGTTTCACGCCGGGAGTTCTGGGAGATGTTAGCACATCTCCGACAGGAAGGCATTACCCTTGTCGTATCCACTCCTTTCATGGACGAAGCCTTGCGGTGCGACCGGGTGGCGTTTCTTTATGAAGGAGAAATTAAAGGCATCGACCGTCCGGAAGCCATACTGAAGCAGTTCAGCGAGATTCTATGCCCTCCCGGCCTGCAACGAAAAGCCGTCAATAAACATACTCCGCCCATTATCCAGGTGGACAACCTCGTCAAACGATTCGGCTCGTTCACGGCCGTCGACCATATTTCATTTTCGGTACAACGGGGAGAAATCTTCGGTTTCTTAGGAGCTAACGGGGCCGGAAAGACTACTGCCATGCGCATCCTGTGCGGGCTCAGTCTTCCCTCCGAAGGAAAGGCTGAAGTGATGGGTTTTGACGTACGGACACAAAGCGAGGAAATCAAAAAACAAATCGGCTACATGAGCCAGAAATTTTCACTTTATGAAGACCTGACCGTACGTGAAAACCTCCGTCTGTTCGGAGGTATCTACGGTGTCAATGCCAAAGAAATCAGCAAGCGTACGGAAGAAACCTTACAGCGTATCGGACTTTACGAGGAACAGCATACCCTGGTCCGTTCGCTGCCTTTAGGATGGAAGCAACGGCTGGCCTTTTCTGTAGCTATCTTCCACCATCCGGAACTGGTTTTTCTGGACGAACCGACCGGAGGAGTCGACCCGGCTACCCGCCGTCAGTTCTGGGAACTGATTTATCAGGCTGCCGACCAGGGGATTACCATTTTTGTCACGACGCACTACATGGACGAAGCTGAATATTGCGACCGTATCTCCATGATGGTGGACGGACATATTCGGGCACTGGATACTCCCGACGGACTGAAACACCGTTTTGATGCCCGAAACATGGACGAAGTCTTCCAGAAATTAGCACGTGAAGCCCAACGAGGAGAACATGCTTTTACTCACATGCAAACGGAACAGCCATGAAACAGTTTATCGCTTTTGTCAAAAAAGAATTTCACCATATCCTGCGCGACCGACGTACCATGCTGATATTGATAGGCATGCCGATTGTACAGATTATCCTTTTCGGCTTTGCCATCTCGACCGAAGTGCGCAATGTACAGACTGCCATCCTTGCACCTTCCCTCCAGACGGATATACGGAAAGTGATAGAACAACTGGATGCCAGCGAGTATTTCACGGTGAAATATGTCGTCCAGTCACCCGACGAAATCGAACGGCTGTTCCGGCGCAACCTCATAGAACTGGCCGTAGTCTTTCCCTCCGACCTGCATCGCCTGCGTTTTGATTCGGAAGAGATACAGATTTTAGCTGATGCCACCGACCCGAATCTGGCCGTCACACGGAGTACGTATGCCCAGACAATTCTGAGACAAGCCATGCACACCCTCCGACAAGCTACAACCACCCCAGCCTACTCACAACCGGATAAGCAGCCTGTCATGATGTACAATAAACTGCTCTATAATCCGCAGATGAAGAGCGCCTATAACTTTGTACCGGGAGTCATGGGATTGATTCTGATGCTGATTTGTGCCATGATGACCTCCATCTCCATCGTACGCGAAAAGGAAACAGGCACGATGGAAGTCCTGCTGGTCTCTCCCGTCAACCCGCTGTTCATCATTCTGTCGAAGGCAGTTCCCTATTTCGTGCTTTCCCTGCTGAACCTGACAACCATCCTGCTGCTCTCCGTTTTTGTGCTCGACGTACCAATAGCCGGAAGCCTGCCTGCCCTGTTAGGCGTATCCCTATTGTTCATTTTCGTATCCCTGGCATTGGGATTGCTTATCTCCTGCATCACCCATACGCAAGTAGCTGCCCTGTTAGTGTCGGCCATGGTACTGATGATACCCACCATCATCCTGTCGGGCATTATCTTCCCGATAGAAAGTATGCCGGGCATTCTGCAGGTTCTCTCCTGCCTTATTCCCGCACGCTGGTACGTAGAAACCGTCCGCCGGCTGATGATTGAGGGTGTACCACTGGTATATGTATGGAAAGAAGTGACAGTGATGTGCCTCATGGCAGTGGTACTGATTACGGCTACTGCCCGCAAGTTTAAGAACCGACTGGAATAAACCGCCAAGCCTATGATGTTACGTTACCTGATAGAAAAAGAATTCAAGCAGTTGAAACGCAACAGTTTCCTGCCCCGCCTCATCCTGCTTTTCCCCTGCATGATGATGCTGGTTATGCCCTGGGCTGCCACATTGGAAATAGAGAACCTGCGCATTGCCGTCATCGATAACGACCGCAGCCCTTCTTCCGAAAGACTGGTACACCGCATCGAAGCTTCCCGTTATTTTCAACTGACGGCACTTCCTCCGTCCTACGCACAAGGCCTGCAAGCCATCGAGAAAGACCAGACCGACATGCTACTGGAAATTCCACGCGGCTTTGAGAAAGCGCAAGCCAACGGACAAAGTCCAGCGGCACTCATTGCAGTCAATACCGTCAACGGCACGAAAGGCGGACTGGGCAGCGCTTACCTGCAACAGATACTCAACCCGTCTTCTTCGCAAGATTCTGTCCGCTACCGGTTCAATCCTTACCTGAACTATAAAGTATTCATGGTTCCTGCACTGATGACTATGCTATTGATTACACTTTGTGGATTTCTGCCAGCTCTAAACATTGTAAGTGAAAAGGAAGCGGGTACCATCGAACAAATCAACGTGAGTCCGGTCAGCCGCTTTACCTTCACCCTTGCCAAACTGTTGCCTTATTGGGCCATCGGGTTTGTGGTACTGAACCTGTGCATACTGTTGGCCTGGCTGGTGTACGGATTAACTCCGGTAGGAAACGTGCTGACCATCTACCTGGCCACCCTAATTTTCGCACTGGTCATGTCGGGACTGGGGCTGGTCATATCCAATTACTCTTCTACCATGCAGCAGGCCATGTTCGTCATGTGGTTCTGCATGCTGATTTTCATCCTGATGAGCGGACTGTTTACCCCCATCAGCAGCATGCCGGAATGGGCACAAGGCATCACCTATCTCAATCCGTTGCGCTACTTTATGGAAATCATGCGCATGGTCTACCTGAAGGGAAGCAGCATCTGTGACATCGGTTTCCAGCTTTCCGTACTTTCGTCTTTTGCCCTTCTGCTCTATGCATGGGCCATACGCAGCTACCGCAAGCAGCAATAATCCCAAACGTGCTTGCCATCTTACCTTGACACGTACGTGCGGAGACCTCATCACGTTCGTGTCAAGGTCTCATCACCTTCGTGTCAACATCTCGTCACGTACGTGTCGAGGTATTTACGCCAAGAAATTTCTTCAAAAATGCCCTTTTCGTGGGTAAGAATTGTAAGTCAATTATTTCCGCCACACAGAATTATTCAGTAACTTTGCCCGAATCTCTTTACATAGGAACCATTTTAATATGAGCGAAGATACTTTTGACAAGGACGAAAAGGAAATGGCAAACTTGCCCGAGAAAGAAGAACACTCTGACTACAAACCGGTATCGACCACTGACGAGGCAGTAAAGCACCAGTTGAGTGGCATGTACCAGAACTGGTTTCTGGACTATGCTTCGTACGTTATCCTGGAACGTGCCGTACCCCATATCAACGACGGATTGAAACCGGTGCAGCGACGTATTCTCCACTCCATGAAACGGCTGGACGACGGACGCTACAACAAGGTAGCCAACATTGTGGGACACACCATGCAGTTCCACCCTCACGGAGATGCTTCTATCGGAGATGCCCTTGTACAATTGGGACAAAAGGACTTACTCATTGACTGCCAGGGAAACTGGGGTAACATCCTCACGGGTGACAGTGCAGCTGCTCCCCGTTACATCGAAGCCCGGCTTTCCAAGTTTGCGCTGGATGTGGTGTTCAACCCGAAAACGACCGAATGGCAGGCTTCCTATGACGGCAGAAATCGGGAGCCGGTCACACTGCCGGTCAAATTCCCGCTGCTGCTGGCCCAGGGGGTAGAAGGTATTGCCGTGGGACTTTCCTCCAAGATTCTTCCACATAACTTCAATGAACTGTGCGATGCAGCCATCGCCTACCTGCACGGAGAAGACTTCCAGCTTTATCCGGATTTCCAGACGGGTGGCTCGATTGACGTGTCACGCTACAACGACGGCGAGCGAGGAGGCGTAGTGCGCGTGCGTGCCAAAATCTCCAAGATAGACAACAAGACACTTTGTATCAGCGAAATCCCCTATGGAAAGACTACGTCTTCGTTGATTGACTCCATCCTGAAAGCCATCGAGAAGGGAAAAATCAAGGTAAGAAAGGTGGACGACAACACGGCCGGAAAGGTAGAAATCTTAGTACACCTTACTCCTGGTGTATCGTCCGACAAGACACAGGATGCCTTGTATGCCTTTACAGACTGCGAGGTGAACATCTCACCCAACTGTTGTGTCATCGACAACAAAAAACCGCATTTCCTTTCAGTGAGCAAGGTGCTGAAAAAGTCGGTCGACAATACGCTGGCACTGTTACGCAAGGAACTGGAGATACAACGGGACGAAACACTGGAAACCCTGCACTTTGCTTCGCTGGAAAAAATCTTCATCGAGGAACGTATCTATAAAGACAAGCAGTTTGAACAGGCTGACTCCATGGATGCGGCTTGTGAGCACATCGACGAACGCCTGACACCTTACTATCCGCAGTTCGTACGCGAAGTGACCAAGGAAGACATTCTCCGTCTGATGGAAATCAAGATGGCACGTATCCTGAAGTTCAACAAGGACAAGGCGGATGAGTTCATCACACGCCTGAAAGCAGAACTGGAAGAGATAGACAATCACCTGGCGCACATCACGGAATATACCATCGACTGGTATCAGCGCCTGAAAGAAAAATATGGTAAAAACTTCCCACGCCGCACGGAAATACGCAACTTCGATACCATTGTGGCTACCAAGGTGGCCGAAGCCAACGAAAAGCTGTATATCAACCGTGAGGAAGGTTTCATCGGTACCGGACTGAAGAAAGACGAATATGTATGCAACTGTTCCGACATCGACGATGTAATCATCTTCTACAAAGACGGTAAATACAAGATTGTCCGCGTGTCCGACAAATTATTTGTCGGAAAGAACATCTTGTACGTCAACGTATTCAAGAAAAACGACAAGCGTACCATCTACAACGTCATCTACCGTGACGGCAAGGAAGGTTATTATTATATCAAACGTTTCAATGTCACTTCCATCATTCGTGACAGGGAATACGACGTAACGCAGGGCACTCCAGGTTCTAAAATCGTGTACTTCACCGCCAATCCGAATGGAGAAGCAGAAGTCATCCGTGTAGTGCTGCGTCCTACGCCCCGCATCAAGAAGCCTACGTTTGAAAGGGATTTCAGTACCATCAACATCAAGGGGAAACAATCCATGGGTAACTTGCTGACCAAAGCTGAGGTACACAAGATTTCCTTGAAACAGCGAGGAGGTTCTACACTCGGAGGCAGAAAGGTGTGGTTCGACCACGATGTGCTCCGACTCAATTACGACGGAAGAGGACAATACCTGGGAGAATTCCAGAGTGAGGACAGTATCTTAGTGGTACACAAGAATGGAGAGTTCTATACTACCAACTTTGACCTGAGCAACCATTACGATCCGGATATTCTCTGCATTGAGAAATTCAATCCTGATAAGGTATGGACAGCTGTACTCTATGACGCCGACCAGCAGAACTATCCGTACCTGAAACGCTTCACCTTCGAAGCAACCACCAAGAAACAGAATTTCTTAGGTGATAACAAGCATACGCAACTTATCCTGCTGACCTGTCAGGTATACCCGCGTATCCAGGTGGACTTTGGTGGACACGACAGCTTCCGCGAAGCACTCATTCTGGAAGCCAGCGACTTTGTAGGCGTGAAGAGCTTCAAGGCAAAGGGTAAGCGACTGACAACTTATACCGTCGGCCAGATTACGGAACTGGAACCAACCCGCATGCCGGAACCGGAGCCGGAAGAGCCTGAAAAAGAAGAAGACGGCATGGAGGAAGATGAAAGCCAGGAAGACGACGGACAAATGAAACTCTTTTAAAACCGTATGAAACTACGAATTTACCTTATACTTTGCGTATGCTGGGCTGCTTTTTCGCTTCACGCACAAGAAGACAGCCTGCGTGCCACACGTTACGTAATGCGCTCCGTACTCTATGGAGCGGGAATGAGCAACGTGCTCGACACATACCTTTCCCCCTTGGAATATAAAGGACCGGAGATTCGTATCCTTCGCGAAAACATGCGTATGACCCGGTTAATGAACGGAAACGTTTCGGCACAGAATCTGTTGCAGGCCAATGTGTCGTACACGCATAATCCGAGCCAGACCGCCAATATGTATGCCGGACTTGTGAACTGGACCTATGCACTGCACTATCAGTTTCGTCTGAACGAACAACTGAAACTGCTGGCAGGTCCGATGATTGACCTGAACGGGGGATTCGTGTACAACACACGCAATTCCAACAACCCGGCACAGGCAAAAGCATACGGAAGTGTAGGTATATCCGGAATGGCCATCTACAAGTTCCGTATCGGAAACTATCCGCTGGTAGCACGCTATCAGGCCAATCTTCCGCTGTTGGGAGCCATGTTCTCTCCGGAATTCGGACAGTCATACTACGAAATGTTTTCCTTGGGACACAAAGGAAAGAACGTGCTGTTCACTTCGCTTCACAATAACCCGTCGCTCCGACAGATGCTGACGCTTGATTTTCCCATCCGGAAAGTCACCATGCGCGTGGGGTACATCTGCGACCTCCAGCAAGCGAAAGTCAACCACCTGAAATACCATACTTATTCACACGATTTCATGATTGGCATCGTGAAAAACTTCTACCTGCTGAAAGGGAAGAACCGTATTTCCATGCCTTCAAACGTTACGCCTTATTGATATGAAACGGATTTATCATTGCTACTTATATAGCCTCCTGCTGACACTATCCTGCTGCATGTTCTCCTCTTGCATACGGGAAGACATTCAGGGCAATTCTCCGGAAGCCAACTTTGAATCGCTCTGGAAAATCATCGATGAGCAATATTGTTTTTTAGACTATAAGCATGAGACGTATGGACTGGACTGGGATGAAGTGCATACCCGCTATGCCAAACGTATTTCTTCCTCCATGAGTTGGGAGTCACTTTTCGAAGTCTTGTCGGAAATGGTCAATGAATTAAGAGACGGACACGTCAACCTGAGCAGTTCACTGGGTACATCGCAATACCGGGAATGGTTCGATGCTTATCCACGGAATTTCAGCGACAGCATCCAGAGCAACTACCTGAAAAAAGATTACATCATTACTTCCGGACTGACCTACCAGATTCTGGAAAACAACATCGGTTACATCTATTGTGAAAGTTTCTCCGACGGTATCGGCGACGGAAACCTGGACCAGATGCTGAAGAAACTGGAGATTTGTGACGGACTGATTATCGACGTACGTAACAACGGAGGAGGTAACCTGACTACGGCACAGAAACTGGCCGCACGGTTTACAAATGAGAAAGTACTGGTCGGCTACATCCGCCATAAAACAGGCCCGGGCCATAATGATTTCTCGGACCCTGAACCAGTATATCAGGAACCATCCAACAGTATCCGCTGGCAGAAGAAGGCAGTAGTATTAACCAATCGCCGTTCTTACAGTGCCACAAACGACTTTGTGAACACCATGCGTCAATTCCCCAATGTAACGACTATGGGAGATACTACCGGAGGAGGTTCAGGTCTCCCCTTCAGCTCGGAGATTCCCAACGGATGGTCCATCCGTTTCTCTGCCAGCCCGATGTTCGACCCCGACATGAACCAATTGGAATTCGGTATCGAACCAGACGTGAAAGTAGATATGACCAGCGAAGATATGCAGCAAGGAAAAGATACTATCATCGAAACCGCCATCAAAAAGTTAAAGAATTAAGGTGCAGTATTTGGAGAATATGAAAATTCTTCCTATCTTTGCCCTCGCAAAACAGAAATACATATTTCTGCATGCGCCTGTGGCGTAATTGGTAGCCGCGCCAGACTTAGGATCTGGTGTCGTGAGACGTGTAGGTTCGAGTCCTATCAGGCGCACACGAGAATGGATTTAATAAAACCGAAAAAGAGGTTTATTAAATCCATTTTTATTTATGTTCCAATTACCACTATGCAGACCAGTCGCACGCAGGACCTTACTTCAGGCAGCATCACACAAAGCATGCTCAACCTTGCCTATCCGCTTATTTTAGGAAACTTGCTCCAGCAAGGATACAATATTGCCGATACATTCATCATCGGAAGAACATTGGGCGCAAAAGCCTTAGCCGCTGTGGGATCCTCATACACACTTATGGTCTTTATCACTTCCATCTTCATCGGATTATGCATGGGATGCAGCGCACTGTTCTCCATGCGTTACGGAGCTAAGGATTACGAAAGCCTGCGACGTACACAAGCTGCTTCCCTGCTGATTACAGGAACTTCCACACTGATTATATTCGCCTTCTCCTGCTACTATATACAAGATATTATCACCCTCATGCAAACTCCACAGGAGTTGCAGGATATGACCTACGACTACCTGAAAATCATTTTTATGGGAATCTGGTTTGTTTATCTTTATAATTACTACGCGTATCTCTTACGTGCATTGGGTAATTCACTGACTCCTCTTATTTATTTAGCCATTTCCGTGGTATTAAACATTGTACTGGATATATGGTTTATTGTAAAACTTCATTACGGAATAGAAGGAGCTGCGGCAGCGACCATCATTTCCCAAGCAGTTTCGGCCATTGGTTTGTGCTTCTATTGCTGGAAAAAAGTTCCTGAAACCAGACTCTCCCAAAAGAATTTCAAGGTCAGCAGGCAGCTCCTGAAACAAGTCTTTTCATACGCCTCACTGACTTGCATCCAGCAATCTGTCATGAATTTCGGTATCCTCATGGTTCAAGGCCTTGTCAACAGCTTCGGCACAGCCGTCATGGCCGCTTTTACAGCAGCCGTAAAGATTGATTCGTTCGCCTATATGCCTGTACAAGATTTCGGGAACGCCTTCTCTACTTTCACTGCACAAAATTATGGAGCCGGCAAAAATGCCCGCATTCTGAAAGGTATAAAAAGTGCATTTGGAATAACCACTCTCTTCTGCCTGTTTCTCTCATTGGCCATCTTCCTGTTCGCACCGCAACTGATGCAAATCTTCATCTCTCCTGAAGAAACGGAAATTATCCGTATAGGTACTGAATACTTGCGAATAGAAGGCAGCTTTTACCTTGGCATAGGATATTTATTCTTATGGTACGGATTCTACAGGGCTGTCTGCAAACCAGAAATGTCCATCATTTTAACGATTCTCTCTTTAGGAACCCGAGTAGTGTTAGCCTACGCACTGGCTGCCATCCCTTCCATTGGCGTACACGGCATCTGGTGGGCAATCCCTATCGGATGGGCCTTAGCCGATATATATGGCTGGATATACTACTGGAGAAAGAATAAAGAAATTTACTAATATCACGAGCGGCTTTTAAAACATGCCCACTCTGCTTTTCTCAACAATTTTAAATCTTATAGCAAGCTAGTATATAAACAAAAAAGACATCTAAGAAACTATATTCTTAAATGTCTCCTTTGTAGCGGGACCCGGGATTGAACCGGGGACCTCATGATTATGAATCATGCGCTCTAACCAGCTGAGCTATCCCGCC
>PPYE01584701.1_pt1 | contig 104269 bp, 84 predicted proteins | sample 1559881 | NCBI WGS metagenome assembly PPYE01 (sample SAMN08240022, study PRJNA423297) | Human gut metagenome, whole genome shotgun sequencing project.
GTGTTTCACTGTTTAATTATCAAGGTTCCTGTCGTTTGACAGCTCCAACATTTTATCACATTGTTTTTCGCTTGTCAAGTACTTTTTTAAAAAGTTTTTTCAATGCCTTTCGGCATCTCTGCTCTTTTGCGACAGCCATACTAGATTATCACATCTGTATCTCTCTGTCAAGAACTTTTTTAAACTTTTTTAATGTCGCTCGCAGCAACTTTTGTATATTAACATACTCACCACTACTTGTCAACACTTTTTTGTAACTATTTGTTACAGCGGAGAAAGAGGGATTTGAACCCTCGCACGGCGTAAACCGTCTATACCCTTAGCAGGGGCACCTCTTCAGCCACTTGAGTATTTCTCCAACGCCTGAATAAATCATTTATTCAATTATCTGCTCTGTATGAGCAAAATTGATTATATCTTATTTTACTTACATTTGTCAATGCCTTTTTTTAAATTTTATTTTTTTCTGTATTCCTTTAAAAGCTGCACCAGATATTTTACCTGATGCAGCTTCTTTTTACCTATGCTTTTTTACTTATATTCCTTTAAAGCCAAAAATAAATCGAATTGGTTCTTCTGTATTTAACAGATATTCTTTGTGTGTCTTTGCTCCCCAACTGTCATCTCCGCCAACACCCATCTGCTGCTTGGAAACACGTACTACTGTATAGTGTATCTGGGGAAGTTCAAAATCATGTCTGGCATTTTCCATTTCATGCGGAGTATAAGGAAGCGCAGAAAATTCTACTTTATTACCTGTAAACAGCATACCTCTTCCTTTACTATCCGTAACAGATGCCCAGCGTACTCCTGTTTTATTGCCACATTCCTGTGGATTTAAATATTTTGCCATATTATCTTTTACTTTATTGCTATAAATGCCGAGCTTTGCACCTCTGCATCTGTCTGCATAAGTTTCTTCATAACCCATTCCATACCATGAAACATTTTCATAGTCTGCATCAAATTTAAAGATTACGCCAAACTCAGGCATATCCTTCAGCTCTTTTACAGGTTCATAATACAACTCTGTCTCAATATAACCATCTCCATACACTTTATAAGAAAGGTTACAATATGCCTCCGGTGTAGTAGGTAAATAGTAAGTATATGTGATTTTTGCATATTCCTCTGTAATTTCAAGTTCGGGGTTCATACTATCCGGATAATTTTCGTCCGATGGTTTTTTATGTGAAAGATACATACTTGCAATCTTCCATTGAGCATAACGCATAGGCATTAAGTTTCCTTCGTCATTGTCCGTAGGTGTTCTCCAGAAGTTTGGCTTTGGAATTGCTTTTATCATCTCCACTCCGCCATAACGATAGGATACTAAGCCGCCGTTTAAGTAAGAAAACATCACCTCAAAGTTTTCGCCTTTTACGCCAAAATTGTGGTCACTGTTAATAACCTCAAATTCGCCCTTATGTTCTTCTCTTTCTTTCGCAACTTCATAAATATACTGTCCAAAAGCTACTTCATGACCTCTCTTTGCCCATACAGTATCTTCTTTTAGCAAGAAGGATACTGTAATCGTATATTCTCCCTGCAATGTCTGCACAGGAATTGGAAGCTTATATTCTTCTTTTGAAAGAGGCTCTACATTTGTTTCAAGAACTGCTTGTTTTATCAGTTTTCCGTCTTTTTGTAAAGCTACTGTGCAATCAAAGGTATTGGTATTCGCAAAAAGATTTTTGTTGATAACTGTTACCTTATCTTTTTCTACCTCTGCCGTTATATTCTGATAATTAAATTTTACCTCCTGCATTTTTGGAGAAGGATTTCTGTCTTTTCCGTATACAATTCCGTTCCCACTGAAATTATAATCGCAAGGATGATCTCCAAAATCACCTCCGTAAGCCTGATAAATCTTTCCATAGCGGTCTTTTTTATCAATAGACTGGTCAATATAGTCCCAGATAAATCCACCCTGATATAATGGCTCTGTATCAGTCAAATCCGTATATTTGTGCATTGCACCGCAGGAATTTCCCATAGCATGTGTATATTCACAACAGATAAATGGCTTTGTTCGGTCTTTTTCCAAGAACTTTTTAATATTTTCTACGCTTGTATACATTTGACTTTCCATATCACTGGTGTCATTATAACGCCTGTCATGGAATACGCCTTCATAATGTACCAGTCTGGTAGGGTCTTCTTTTTTATAAAATCTGGACATTTCATAAATATCTTTACCGCCATAGGACTCATTTCCGCAAGACCAGATTAGAATAGACGGATGATTTTTATCTCTTTGGTACATGGAATTTACTCTGTCCAGCATCATTGCAAGCCATTTTGGATTGTCCATAGGTACAACCCCTGATTTGTCCCCTGCATACACAGCAGGAGCATCCCATGAGCCGTGGGACTCCAGATTATTTTCTGCAATCATATACAAACCATATTCATCACAGAGTTCATAAATCATAGTTTCATCCGGATAATGGCTGGTGCGGATTGCATTGATATTATTCTGTTTCATGGTCATAATATCTTTGATTACATCTTCTTTTTTTACATGACGGCCTGTCGCAGAACAAAATTCATGACGATTAACACCTTTAAACACAATACGTTTTCCGTTTAAGGTCATGAGATTATCTTTCATCTCAAATCTGCGAAATCCTACTTTTTGAGGAACTACTTCTACAACCTCTCCGTTATCATTCATTACTTCCAGTAATAAATCATAGAGATTTGGCGCTTCTGCACTCCAAAGCTTTGGATTTTCTGTTTTTATTACAAAAGTGCTGTCTTCTTCTAATAAATTCTCCTGGCAACAAACAATTTCTTCTTGATGAGATAAAGTAATGCGAACTTTTCCTGCTGCTGAAGCTTTTACTTTTATTTCCAAATCTGCTTTTGCAAAAGTATCATCCAGATAAGTTCTCACTCTTAAATCTGCAATATGAACCTCCGGAATGGTATACAGGTATACATCTCGATATAATCCTGAAAACCGGAAGAAATCCTGATCTTCACACCAACTGCTGCTTGTCCACTTAAACACCTGTGCTGCCAGCTTATTTTTTCCATCTTTGATGTAAGGAGTTAATTCAAATTCAGAAGGTGTAAAGCTGTCTTCACTATATCCTACAAATTCCCCGTTTAACCAAACCGCCAATCCGCTTTCTGCTCCGTGAAAGGATATAAAAATTCTTTTTCCTTTCATATTTTCCGGAACTTCAAAGTATTTTACATAGCTTGCCACAGGATTAAATTCTTCCGGAATTTGTCCCGGCACAATATATTCTTTTCCTTCCCACGGATACTGCACATTGGCATACTGCGGCACATCATATCCTTCCATCTGAATATGAGCAGGCACACGGATATCATCCCATGCTTTACAGCAATATTCCTCTTTTTCAAATCCCTGTATGGCGCTTCTGTAATTTTTTGCATAATGGAATTTCCAAAGTCCGTTTAAACTGTATTTAAAATCTTCCTCTTCAATCTCCATAGCTTCTAAAGATTGATAATATCTATGGCTGGAATGTGCATCTAAACGATTGTCTCTGAAATATTCAGGATTTTTCACCTGATTATAATCAAACGTCTTCATTTCGTATCTCCTTTTCTCTTGCTGATATGTTTCTATTTTACCATTGATATTTCTCCTATTGTATGATATGTTTAGCTAAATAATATAACATTTCGAAACAGGTGATAAAAATGCCCATTTACTTCAGAGACACTCCCTTAAATGAACCATTTACCTTTAATTCCATTGGAAATCATTGGACACAGGAAGCTACCATTCGTCCAAAGGGATATCCTCTCTATCATTATTTGCAAACGGAAAAGGGCTTGGGAAATATTTCCATTCAGGGAAGACATTATACCTTAAAAGAGGGGGAAGGATTTCTCATTGCCCCCCATATAAACCACTCCTACTACGGGGAAACAAATGAGTGGAATACCTGTTTTTTTACTTTTGCAGGAACACTGGAAAGCAATATCGGCAAAATTCTAGGTGGCAGACCGGTTATTTTTACTTCAAAAGAGCAGGGCGTGCAAATTGCACAGATTATTGAAAACACCATAAAAAAATATGAGCATCCTCCTTTAGATGCAAAAGCATTGTCTGTTGACTGTTATCGTCTTCTTATGTTTTTTGCCGATGGTGTATCCACAGAAAATTTTATTCACGAACCGCTCTACCAAAGATATGTTGCTCCTGTTTTAAAGGAAATCGAAAGCAATTATGCAGAAGAACTTACCATTCAGGAATTAAGTCATCAGGTTTTCATTACGCCTCAATATCTCACTCGTCTCTTTCAACGTTTTCTGGGCTGTTCTGCGTATGAATATCTAACGACTTGGAGAATGAACAAGGCAAAAGAGCTTCTTCTCACCTTTCCCCATGCAGAGGTACAGGAAATTGCCAGACAAAGCGGTTTTACAGACTCCAGCCACTTCATTGCCATGTTTAAGAAAACGACGGGAATGACACCCTTGGAATTTCGGAAATTAAATTAAAGGGGCTGTCGCATTCGACAGCCCCTTTTTATTCGTTTTCTTTTATTACTTTTTCAATTCGTGATTTTACCTCTGCGGCAATCTCCACTGTTTTCATGTCCTTATATTCTTCGTAAAGCATCGGCTTTAAAATATGCACCTGAACGGTAACTCTCTCAATCGACTTTGTATCAAAGGATTTATAAGAGTCGATAAGCGCTATCGGAACAATGGGACATTTTGCCTTTGTGGCGCTTTTAAAGCTTCCACCTTTAAAATCATGAACATTGTTTGGATCCTTTGTCCTTGTACCTTCCGGAAAAATCAGATAATTTCTGCCTTCCTTTACTTCCTTTGCCACCTGAAGGATGACCTGCATGGATTGTCTTACATCATCTCTGTCAATGGCATAAGCCTTCATACACGCAAAGACCTGTTTCAGAAACGGAATATTCTGTACTTCCTTTTTCATAACTACGGAAAATGGTCTCGGACATGCATGCATAATTGCAAGTACATCAAACAGTCCCTGATGATTAGGAAAAAACATAAAACCGTCTTCTTTTGGGATATTTTCCTGTCCATGTACATCAATGGTGATACGTCCGCCTTTAATTGCCCGACTGTCAATAAAACGCAGCATTTTATAACGTTCTTCCTCTGTGTACTTCTCTACGTGCCGTGCGTAATAACACAGTTTAAACCACATAACCGGTACTAAGAGAATATTATATGCTACCATCAAAATTATTCTTTTCACTGTTCTCTCCGCTATTTTACTATTTCCTCAAATTTATTTTGCAGGCTGTTCTCATATTTTGGATTTTTTCTGATAAAAGTCTGGTATGCTTTATCATATTCCTGATAAACATCGCCCTTCATAAATTCGCTGTATTCTTTTCTGGAGTTTTCACTCATTTTCTCGTTTACATCTTTTGCAGGTACAACATAGTATTTTTTATCCTTCTTCTTCACATAATAGAAGGACATCGCCGGTACTTCCAAAGTCTCCTTCTGTTTTTTTACCTTGTAGTCATACCACACATACACCAATTCGTATTTATCGAATTTTCCTAAAGATTTTGATTTTCTAAACTCTACTTTATCTGCTTCGTGTGCCTTAAAATAATCCATATTATAGTCGATTTCCTTCTGAATCTCCTTGGCACACTTTTTATCCGGATTAACACCAAAAGCCTTTTTCACAGCTTCCTCATCCTGATTTTGATAAGCGCTGATTAAGGATTTTACCACTGCTTCCGGGCTTTTGTGGCTGATTTTGGTGCCACACCCGCCCAGCAACAGGATAGAAATCATAATCATACAAATTATAATCCCTTTTTTATTCTTCATGCTCCCCATATCTCCTACTCGGCGAGGTCTTCTGTCTCTGTATTCTCAGAAATTTCTTCCTCTTTCTCTCTTACCTTTGCAATACTTGCAACCGTAATATCGTCCTTTAAGTCCATAAGTTTTACACCGGAGGTAATTCTGCCTAAAATGGAAATTCCTTCACATTCCAGACGAATGATAATTCCCTCTGTTGTAATCATCATAATCTCATTTTCGCTGTTTACTGCTTTTACACCGATTACATTACCTGTTTTTTCTGTAATCTTATAGCATTTTACACCTTTTCCTCCTCTGTTTTGGCGTGTAAATTCACTGATGGATGTTCTCTTTCCAAGTCCCTTCTCAGATACAATCAACAGATAATCGCCCTGACAGGTAAGCTGCATGCCGATAACCTCATCCTCTTCCAGAAGATTGATGCCTCTTACTCCCATAGAAACTCTACCGGTGCTTCTTACGTCAGTCTCATTAAAACGAATACACTGTCCGAATTTTGTAACCAGAATAATATCTTTCTTGTTATCTGTAAATTTAACCTCAATCAGCTCATCATCTTCCCTTAAAGCAATGGCTGCAAGACCTGTTTTTCTCACGTTTTCATAGTCTTCAATCGGTGTCTTTTTCACCAGACCGTTCTTTGTTGCCATGAACAGATAATTGCCCTTTTTAAACTCATTGATTGGAATTACGGCTGTAATCTTTTCTTCCGGCTGAAGCTGAAGCAGATTGATAATGGCTGTTCCCCTTGCTGTACGGCTTGCCTCCGGAATTTCATAAGCCTTAATTCTGTATACACGACCTGCACTGGTAAAGAACATGAGGTAGTGGTGGGTTGTTGTCATTAAAAGTTCCTCGATGTAATCGTCATCAATGGTAGACATACCCTTAATTCCTTTTCCGCCACGGTTCTGGCTGCGGAAGTTATCTACGGTCATTCTCTTTATGTAACCCAGCTTTGTCATGGCAATGACTGTATTTTCCTTCGGAATTAAATCTTCCATGGAAATATCAAATTCATCATATCCAATGGCTGTTCTTCTGTCATCTCCGTATTTCTCCGCAATCGCCAGAATTTCCTGTCTGATAACACGAAGAAGCAGGTTTCTGTCTGAAAGAATTGCTTTTAATTCTCTGATTTTGATTTCCAGCTCCTGAAATTCTTTTTCCAGACGTTCTCTCTCCATTCCGGTAAGCTGATACAGACGCATGTTTACAATTTCCTGAGCCTGTACTTCTGAGAAGCCAAATGTCTCCATCAAGGTTTCCTTAGCTTCCTGTCTTGTCTTTGAACTTCTGATAATTTTAATAATCTGATCAATTACATCTAAAGCTTTTAACAGACCTGATACAATGTGCGCTCTGGCTTCTGCTTTATTTAAGTCATACTGTGTCCTTCTTGTAACAACTTCTTCCTGATGCGCCAGATAATGCTCCAACATTTCCAGAAGACTCATAACCTTTGGTGTGTTGCCCACAAGCGCCAGCATAATTACGCCAAAAGTATCCTGCATCTGTGTATGCTTATATAAACGGTTTAAAATAACGTTTGCATTTGCATCACGTCTTAAAGTAATACAAATACGCATACCTTCCCTGTTGGAATGGTCACTGATATCTGTAATTCCATCAATTTTCTTATCTCTTACCAATTCGGCAATCTTTTCAATAAGTCTTGCTTTATTTACCATATACGGCAGCTCGGTAACAATAATCTGACTCTTTCCGTTTGGAAGCGTCTCAATATCCGTCACTGCACGTACTCTGATTTTACCTCGTCCTGTACGGTACGCTTCTTCAATTCCCCTTGTTCCTAAAATTGTTGCTCCTGTAGGGAAATCAGGGCCTTTTACAATGGACAGCAGTTCATCAATGGTAGTTTCTCTCTGCTCCTCAATCTGATTGTCAATGATTTTCACAACTGCATTGACAATTTCTCTCAGATTGTGCGGAGGAATATTGGTTGCCATACCAACGGCAATACCGGAAGTTCCGTTTACCAGAAGGTTTGGGTATCTGGATGGAAGAACCGTAGGCTCTTTTTCCGTTCCGTCAAAGTTCGGTGCGAAATCAATGGTATTTTTATTGATGTCCGCCAGCATTTCCATGGAAATTTTACTTAAACGTGCCTCTGTGTAACGCATGGCAGCAGCGCCGTCTCCATCCACAGAACCGAAGTTTCCGTGACCGTCTACCAACGGATAGCGGGTAGACCAGTCCTGTGCCATATTTACTAACGCACCATAAATAGAGCTGTCACCGTGAGGATGATATTTACCCATGGTATCACCTACGATACGGGCACATTTTCTATGAGGCTTATCCGGCCCGTTGTTCAGCTCAATCATGGAGTAAAGAATTCTTCTTTGAACAGGCTTTAACCCGTCTCTTACATCAGGAAGGGCTCGTGAAGCAATTACGCTCATGGCATACTCTATATAAGACTCCTCCATCTTTTTCTGTAAGTCCACTTCCTGAATTTTATCAAATACATTTTCTTCCATTTAGCTTCTCCTTATCATGCAGGGTTATTAAATATCCAGATTTTTTGCATACTTGGCATTTTCTTCAATAAATTCCCTTCTCGGCTCTACCTTGTCACCCATAAGGGTAGTAAATGTCAAATCCAGCTCGGATGTAGAGTCTTCATCCATTACCACACGCATAAGAATACGGCTTTCCGGATCCATGGTTGTCTCCCAAAGCTGGTCCGCATCCATCTCTCCCAGACCTTTGTAACGCTGAATGTTACAGCCGTCCATGCCGATTTCGGCAAGGATATCAGCCTGTTCCTGTTCTGTATACGCATAATGAATTTTCTTGTTTTTCTCAATTTTAAATAATGGCGGCTTTGCAAGATACACATAGCCCTGCTTAATCAATTCCGGCATAAAGCGATAAAGGAAGGTCAAAAGCAGTGTTGCAATATGAGCGCCGTCTACATCGGCATCTGTCATAATAATAATTTTATGATAACGAAGCTTTGAAATATCAAAATCTTCGTGAATTCCCGTTCCGAATGCAGTAATCATGGCTTTAATCTCTGCATTTGCATAAATTTTATCAAGACGTGCCTTTTCTACATTCAAAATTTTACCTCTAAGGGGCAAAATAGCCTGTGTTGCTCTGCTTCTGGCAGTCTTTGCAGAACCGCCCGCAGAGTCACCCTCTACGATATAAATTTCGCATTTGCTTGGGTCTTTATCCACGCAGTCTGCCAGCTTACCCGGCAGAGATGTTCCATCTAAAGCAGATTTTCTTCTTGTAAGCTCTCTTGCTTTTCTTGCAGCATCTCTTGCTCTCTGGGAAAGCAGAGATTTCTCAATAATAATTTTTGCCACGGCAGGGTTCTGCTCCAAATAAATCTCAAGCTGATTGCTTACAATACCATCAACAGCGCCTCTTGCCTCGCTGTTTCCCAGCTTCTGCTTTGTCTGTCCCTCAAACTGAGGGTCTTCAATTTTAACGCTGATAATCGCTGTCAATCCTTCACGGATATCCTCTCCTGTAAGGTTCTGTTCGCTTTCCTTCAAAAGCTTGTTCTTTCTTGCATACTCATTAAAGGTCTTTGTAAGAGCATTACGAAATCCCACAATATGAGTTCCACCTTCCGGTGTTGTAATATTATTTACAAATCCATAAGTATTTTCTGTATAAGCGTCATTATGCTGCATGGCAACTTCTACCATAACACCGTCTTTATTACCTTCAAAGTAAAGAATCTCTTCATAAAGTGCTGTATTGCTCTTGTTCAGATATTGAACAAATTCTTTAATACCGCCTTCATAGTGGAAAGTTACTTCCTTCTCTTCTTCTTCACGTTTATCTCTTGCAATAATTCTTAAACCTTTTGTCAAAAAAGCAATTTCTCTGAAACGATGTTTCAATGTTCCAAAATCAAAAATTGTTTCTTCAAAAATTTCCGGATCCGGTAAAAACGTAACCATAGTTCCTGTTTTCTCCGGTTCACATTCTCCTACGATCTTCAGGCTATAAACAGTTTTTCCTCTCTCATATCTCTGTCTGTAAATCTTTCCTTCATGGAAAATTGTTACTTCAAGCCAGGTAGAGAGGGCATTTACTACCGATGCACCTACACCGTGAAGACCGCCGGATACTTTATATCCTCCACCACCGAATTTACCGCCCGCATGAAGAATTGTAAATACAACCTCAACAGCCGGAATACCTGCCTTCTGGTTAATTCCAACAGGAATTCCACGTCCGTTATCAATAACTGTAATTGAATTGTCTTCATTGATTGACACATCAATGGTATCGCAATAGCCTGCCAAAGCTTCGTCTACTGCATTATCTACGATTTCATAAACCAGATGATGAAGACCTCTTGAAGAAGTGCTGCCGATATACATACCCGGTCTTTTTCTGACTGCTTCAAGTCCCTCCAAAATTTGTATCTGGTCTGCTCCGTACTCTGTTTTAATTTCTGTACTCATGCAATTCCTCCTGTTTTCCGGTAATTCCGGTAGTTGCTCAGTTTTCTGTGTTATATGTATTATGTAAACCTTTCACTCAGGAAGGACAAAATACATCTCCATCTATTACTTTAAAAATTTTGTTGATATGAAACCTTTTATCTATAAAATCATCCAAGCCTGTACAGGTAATCATAGTCTGCACATGGCTGATGCTGTTTAAGAGATAATTCTGCCTGTTCGAATCAAGCTCTGACAAAACATCATCTAAAAGCAGAACCGGCATATCCTTTATCACCTTCTTCACCATATAGATTTCCGAAAGCTTTAAAGACAGTGCAGCAGTTCGCTGCTGCCCCTGAGAACCGTATCTGCGAATATCAATTCCGTTGACCTTCACACTGAAATCATCTCTGTGCGGTCCTACGGAAGTCTGTTTAAAGCGACAGTCCTTTTCCCTGTTTTTGGAAAGCTCCTGATAAAAATTCTCACCGGTTACACTAGGTTCATAAACCAGCTCTATTTTTTCACGATTTCCGGTGATACTGCTATGTATCTCCTCCATAATACCATTTATCTCATCAATAAACCTGCGGCGTGTCTCAATAATTTCCCTGCCATACTGTACAAACTGCTCATCCCAGATTTCCAGCGTATCTTTTAAAGACTCCTGAAAAGCAATATCCTTTAGCAGCTTATTTCTCTGGTTCAGAACATGATTATAACTGGAAAGATTGGATAAATAAAGCTTGTCTAATTGACATAACTCTAAATCCATAAAACGCCTTCTCTCTCCCGGACCGTTTTTAATAATATTCAAGTCCTCCGGAGAGAAAAACACAATATTTAAAAGTCCAAACAATTCACTGGCTTTGCGGATAGGAATTCCGTCAATGGCAATTCCTTTTGGTTTACTTTTCTTTAAGTGCATATCAATTTTGCGGGATATACCGTCTTTATTGACAAACATACGGATATGCGCCTCATCCGCATCAAACTTTATCATTTCTTTGTCCTTACTCCCCCTGTGGGATTTCGTGGTACTGCATAAATATGCAGCTTCCAGTATATTTGTCTTTCCTTGGGCATTATCCCCATAAAAAATATTGGTTCCCTTATCAAATTCCAGCGCCAATGAGTTGTAATTTCTGTAATTTTTAAGTTCTATTGATTCGATATACATGTATACACCTATTTTACAATTTTAATTTCTTCTCCGTGAAAAGAAATCACATCACCATCATATAATTTGCGGCCACGTCTGGTATCAACCTCTCCGTTTACCAAAACCTCGCCATCCTGAATAACATATTTGGCTTCAACACCGTCTTCCACTAAATTTGCGGCTTTCAAAGCCTGACCTAATTTTATAAATTCATCTCTAAGCTTAATTACTTCCATTTTTTCTCCTTTTATCTGCTGACAGCGTTAAAGTTTACAGGCAAAATCAGATAAATATACTGCTGATTATCATCACGGATAAAGCATGGAGCTTTGGCATTCATGAGATAAATGCTGACTTCTTCATCATCAATTACCTTGAGGGCATCAATTAAAAACTTTGGATTAAAGCCGATCATAATGTCTTTTCCCTCTTTTTCAATATCAATATCCTCTTTCATAGAACCAATCTGGGAGTCAATGCGAAGCTCCATCTGTCCGTTCTGGATATTGATAATAATCGGTTTTTTATCTCCCTCTTTTACAAGAAGTGTTGCTCTGTCAATACAATCTAAAAATTCTTTCTTGTTAATCTTAACTTTTGTTTCATAATCACTGGAAAGCATCTGGTCAATCTTAAAGTATTCCCCTTCGATTAAGCGGGAAACTACTTTTGTATCATCAAATTCAAATAAAATATGATTTGCAGAAAGATAAATTTCAACCATATCTTCCAGCTCACCGGATAAAATTTTGCTGATTTCATTTAATGTTTTTCCCGGAACAACAACTTTACGGTCTTCGCAGTTTTCTTTTAATCCGATTTTTCTGATAGAAATACGGTGTCCGTCAAGAGAAATCACTCTTAACATGTTGTTTTCTATCTGGAAAAGTTCTCCTGTCATCAATTTATTATTCTCATTTACAGCAATAGAGAAAATCGTCTGACGAATAATTTCTTTTAAAGTAAACTGTGAAACCCGTATGCAATCATTTTTTTCTATTAAAGGCAAATAGGAAAAATCTTCACCTGATTTACCGGGAATATTAAATTTTGCTTTTTCACAGGTAATAGTAGCATTTAATTTTTCATCTGTTTCAATGGTAACATCATTATCCGGAAGCTTACGGACAATTTCTGAAAAGATTTTTGCATCCAAAGCAATGATACCTTTTTCAAGAACCAGTCCCTGAACACGGGTTTCGATACCTAATTCCATATCATTGGATGTAAATTTAATATCATTTGTTGAAGCATCGATTAAAATACATTCTAAAATAGGCATTGTTGTTTTGCCTGGAACGGCTTTCATGACAATACTGACACTTTTTTGAAGTTCAGATTTTGGGCAAACTAATTTCATAGTGTGAATAACTTCCTTTCTGTGTGAGGTGGTTAAATAAAAATATAAAAGAATAAAAAATTCGTAGTAACCGCCGTAGGGGCTGTGAATATGTGAATAACTCATTTAACCCTAGAAAATACGGGCTTTAAGTGTATGGATAACTTTGTGGGTTAAGGTTGAAATTCAAGTGTAAGACCTGTTGATAAAAATGTGGGTTAAAAACCGCAAAAATATCAAAGAAGGTTTTCCACACGTAATTCACATCATATACACCTGTTGGTGTGGATAAAAATTATTCTATTTTGACGGATTTATTTTCTTCTTTAAAATATCAATAATTTCCTGTGTAGGAGCAGCGTTTGGACCGTTTAATTCAGCTTCGATTTTATCAATTCCGTTCATAATGGTGGTGTGGTCCCTGCCTCCTAAGACTTTGCCGATATTTTTTAAGGTTACTTCTGTCATACTGCGGCATAAATACATGACAATCTGTCTTGGAAATACAATTTTTGCATTTCTTTTATTACCGGTTAAGTCTGAAGGCTGCAAATCAAAGTGTTCTGCAACGACTTCAATAATAAGCTCCGGTGTGATAATGCGCTTCTGATTAGGAGAAATAATATCTTTTAATACTTTTTCGGCTAAAGCCAGATTAATTTCACTTTTCTCAAGGTTGGCGTAAGCCATAATTTTATTGAGAGAACCTTCCAGCTCACGAATATTTGATTTTACGTTTTTGGCAATGTATTCAATGACCTCGTCATCAATTTTGTAACCGTCCAGTTCTTCCTTTTTACGAAGAATTGCCATTCTAGTTTCATAATCAGGAGAAGAAATATCGACAATTAAGCCCCATTCAAAACGAGAACGAAGGCGGTCTTCCAGAATTTCCATATCCTTTGGCGGTTTATCAGATGAAATAACAATCTGTTTTTTCGCTCCGTGAAGGGCATTAAAGGTATGGAAAAATTCTTCCTGTGTAGACTCTTTTCCTATAATAAACTGAATATCATCAATTAAAAGAACGTCAATGTTGCGATATTTTTCACGGAACTTGGACATAGTGGTATTATTACCGTTACGAATAGAGTCAATCAATTCGTTTGTAAAATATTCACTTGTTACATATAAAACTTTTGCACTTGGATTTTTCTGTAATACAAAATGTGCGATAGAGTGCATTAAGTGGGTTTTTCCAAGACCTACACCACCATAGATAAACAGCGGATTGTAGGCTTCTCCCGGAGACTCCGCAACTGCCAGAGATGCGGCATGCGCCATTTTGTTGTTATTTCCCACGACAAAAGTGTCAAAAGTATAGCGTGGATTTAAGTTGGCTTTTTCAATATTTTCATTTAAACTTACGGGCGCTGCCGCCGGAGGTTCTTTAAATTCTTCCTTAATATCCTCGGGAAGAACCAGAGAAATCTCAAAATCCTGTCCAATGGTCTCTGCAATAGAGACTTTTAAAGGGAGAAGATATTTCTTATTAATGTAATCTAATGCCATGCTCCCGTTTGTAACAATAATTGTCACAACATTTCCCTCTACTTTGTAAACCTCTAAAGGTTCAAGCCACGCATTGAAGGAAACATCAGACACATCATGTTCAATTTTAATCATATTTAAGATATCTGACCATTTTTCCTGTATTATGTGCATTTTCATTTCTCCTAAATCAGTATTCTATGCCGGTTTTAAAACACAAAAATATATGATTGACTGATTACCTCATTCAACCATAGGCAAAAAAAAGTATTATTATCTATATAATATAATAAAAAAGAAGTTTTATCAATGAAAAATTAAAAATCCGGTGTTTAAGGTGATGTTGGTATGTGGAAAACTTTTTTGTTTACATTATATATAGAAAGAATAATTCAAAAAAAGTGAAAAAAAGAGGAAAAAATGGATATGTGTGCATGTGGATAGGAGTATGTGGAAAGTGAGGACAAGATTTATGGAAAACCATGTGGAAAAATAGGAATGTGAAAAATGTGTATAACGTAAAATACATAATCCACATGTCGAAAAACCTTGAAAAATAAGGATTTTTAAAAATATAAGGGGAAAGAATGTGAATATCTGGTATAAGTTATCCACATGTTATCCACATTTTGTGGATAAAGGGATTGGGAGGGAAAAAATGTGAATAACTGTGTGTATAGAAAAATGGATAAATTTAGTTAACGGGAAATAGAGATATTTTGATGTGGACAGATTGTGGAAGCTGTGTGGATGGTCAAAACCGTGGAAAAAACCGCAGAAAACACAAATAAGTGCTTGACGAAACAAGGGTTTCTGAATATAATTGAAATGATGTTTTCTATCACGCATAACTAGAAGTGACATCTAATTAAATTGTATCGGAAAGATGTCCATTAATATAAGGGAGGTGCCTTGAATATGAAAATGACATTTCAGCCTAAAAAAAGACAGCGTTCCAAAGTTCATGGATTTAGAGCTAGAATGAGCAGTGCTGGCGGAAGAAAAGTTTTAGCTGCTAGAAGAGCAAAAGGAAGAAAAAAATTATCAGCTTAAGACCGCAGACATGTGGTCTTTTCTTCTCTTTGCGGTAAAGGATAGAGTATGAAGTATTCAGAATCATTAAAGAAAAACAACGATTTTCAACTGGTTTACAAAACGGGAACATCGTATGCAAATCGTTATCTGGTTATGTATTTAAAGGAAAACCAGTTGAGTCGTAACAGAATTGGTATATCCGTAAGTAAAAAAGTCGGCAACAGTGTAGTAAGGCATCATTTGACACGTTTAATAAGAGAAAGCTACCGTTTGAACGAAGAAAAGTTTTGTTGTGGATATGATATTGTTGTAGTGGTAAGAGTGAATGGAAAAAATCAGAATTACCATTCTTTAGAGAGCGCCCTTCTTCATTTAGGAAGGCTGCACAAGGTTGTGAGAAGTAAAGAGAATGAAAAAAATACTAATAATATTGATTAAAGGTTATCAGAAGTATTTATCTCCTTTGAAAAGAACATGTTGTCCGTATATACCCACATGTTCTCAGTACGGATTAGAAGCGATTGAAAAATACGGTGCGGTAAAAGGAAGCCTTTTGGCTGCATGGAGAATATTAAGATGCAACCCTTTTTCCAAGGGGGGCTATGATCCTGTGCCGTGACGTATTAGGAGATAAAGGTCAAGAAGGAGGATTATTGTTTTGGGTGTGTTACTAACGAAGAGTACCATGCCGATTGTTAACTGGGTAGCAGAAGTGCTTGGCTGGCTGATGAACGGCATTTACAGCATTGGAGTGCATAACTTAGGTTTATGTATTATTATCTTTACTCTTGTCATTTATGCGTTTATGACTCCATTGCAGATTAAACAGCAGAAATTCGCAAAAATGAATGCGGTTATGGCTCCTGAATTACAGAATATTCAGAAGAAATACAGAGGGAAAAAGGATCAGAATTCTCAGCTGAAAATGCAGGAAGAAACTATGGGCGTATATGAAAAATACGGCGTTTCTCCTACGGGAAGTTGTTTACAGATGTTAATTCAGATGCCGATTTTCTTCGCATTATATCAGGTTATTATTAAAATTCCCGGATATATTGGAGGAATTAAAGATGTGTTTGCATCTGCAGTTTCTCATATTACAGATGTAAGTGGTTATTCAGATATTATTTTTCAGTTTGTTAAGGATAATGCGATTAAAAATAGCTATATTCCAATGTCAGGAAAATTAAGCAGTGACCATGTGGTTGACTTTTTATACAGCCTTTCACCTGCACAGTGGGATAAACTGGCAGATGTTGATAAATTTCAGGGATTTGCAGATGTTTTAAATCAGACAGCAGATCAGCTGCATCCAATGCAGAATTTCCTTGGACTTAACATTGCAGATAACCCATGGGCGTTAATTCAGTCCGGATGGTCTACACAGCATTATCTGTTGATTTTTGCAGCAGTTTTAATTCCTGTATTGGCATGGGCTACACAGGTTTTGAATATGAAGCTTGTTCAGACAGCATCTAACACAAGTAATGGTACACCATCTCAGATGGAAACAACTATGAAAACAATGAATACTTTTATGCCATTGATGACAGCATTTATCTGTTTCACATTCCCTGTAGGTATTGGTATTTATTGGATTATCGGTGCGGTTATCAGAAGTGTGCAGCAGGTTGTTATTAACAGACATCTGAATAATATGAATATAGATGAATTTATTCAGAAGAATAAAGCAAAAATGGATAAGAAAAAGGCAAAATTAGGTGTTACTTCTCAGAATATCAGCCAACAGGCAAAGATGAATGTGCGTAACATTGAAGAGCCAAAGAGAAAAACCATTGCAGATAAGAGCAATTCTGTAAAAAATACAGCAGCATATACAGCCGAAGTTCCAAAAACAAAGCCGGGAAGTCTGGCTTCGAAGGCTAATATGGTAGCACAGTTTGATGCAAATAACAAAGGGAAAAAGAAATAGAAGGTAAGGGGGAAAAAAGATGGAATTCAGAGAGTTTTCTGCCAAAACAGTAGACGAAGCCATTACAAAGGCAAGTCTTGAATTTGAAGTATCCAGTGAAAACCTTGAAATTCAGATTGTTTCTGAGGGAAAAGCAGGATTTTTAGGTTTCGGTGCAAAGCCGGCAATTATTAAAGCGGCAAAAAAAGAAGTTGAAAAATCCTTACCAAAGGAACCAAAGAAAAAACCGGTTGAAAAAGTTAAGGAAGAGGTAAAGCCGGTAAAACCAGCTGAACCTGAAATTGTAAAAGAGATTGAAAAAGAAACAGAAGCGCCACGTGAAGAAAAGAAAGTTGTGGTAAGAAGCGAAGAAGAAATTGCAAATATGAAAGCAGAAGCAGAAAAATTCTTGAGCGGAGTTTTCAAAGCCATGAATATGGAAGTGGAAATTAAGATGGAATACAAAGCTTCTGAGGGAAATCTTGATATTGAATTTATCGGACATGACATGGGTATTCTTATCGGTAAGAGAGGACAGACTTTAGACTCCTTACAGTACCTTACCAGTCTGGTAGTAAATAAAGGAACACAGGGGTATGTTCGTGTAAAACTTGATACAGAGGATTACCGTAACAGAAGAAAAGAAACTTTGGAAAATCTTGCAAGAAGTATTGCTTACAAAGTAAGAAAAACAAGAAAAACTGTTTCTCTTGAGCCAATGAACCCTTATGAAAGAAGAATTATTCATTCTGCATTACAGGGAAATCGCTATGTAGAAACTTACAGCGAAGGAAACGAACCATATCGTCATGTGGTAGTAAAACTGAAAAACAGACAGTAAACAGATTATTCTAGGTGAAAGCGTGAATAATAGGGGAAATCCCTGCGCTTTTTCCTAGAATTTTTTTATTAAAAATAATTAGTTATCTTATATCAAAAGAAGGGAGAAAATTATGGCAGATACCATTGCAGCTGTTGCGACAGCTATGACTGCATCGGGAATTGGAATTATCCGTATCAGCGGCCCAAAGAGCAGGGAAATTGCAGGTAAAATATATCGCTCCAAAGGCGGAAAAAAGCGAATTGAGAATGTTCCCTCACACACCATTCAGTATGGATTTATCTGTGATGAGGATGAAATAATAGATGAAGTTCTGGTTATGGTTATGGACGCACCCAGAAGCTATACAGGAGAAAATACAGTAGAAATTGACTGCCATGGCGGTGTTCTTGCTATGAAAAGAGTGCTGGAAACTGTGGTGAAATACGGAGCAAGACCGGCAGAGCCAGGAGAATTTACAAAGCGTGCATTTTTAAACGGAAGGATTGATTTGTCTCAGGCAGAGGCGGTTATTGACGTAATCAATGCAAAAAATGAATACGCATTAAAGAGCTCTATAAGCCAGTTAAGGGGAAATATACAAAGAGTTATTAAGGAAATCAGACAGGGAATTATCTATCAGATTGCCTATATTGAGTCAGCTTTAGATGATCCGGAGCATATCAGTATTGATGGATACGGAGATACTTTAAAAGGAGAAATCAGTCTGTTAAAAGAGAAATTAAACGGGCTTTTAGATACAGTAAGAGAAGGAAAACTCATGAAGGAAGGCATTAAAACGGTTATTGTAGGAAAGCCGAATGCGGGAAAATCTTCTCTTTTAAATCTGCTTGTGGGAGAGGAAAGAGCCATTGTAACGGACATTGCCGGAACTACCAGAGACATACTGGAAGAAACCATTGTGCTTCATGGAATTTCTCTTAGAATGATTGATACGGCAGGCATTCGTGATACGGATGATGTAGTAGAAAAAATTGGTGTAAAGAAGGCTGTGGAAAATGCAAAAGATGCGGATTTAATCCTTTATGTAGTAGACTCCTCTGTGCCTTTAGATGAGAATGATAAAGAGATTATCGAGCTTTTAAAAGACAAAAAAGCCATTGTTATTTTAAATAAAATGGACTTGCAGCAACAGGTTACGGAAGAGGATTTAAAGGAGAAAACCAACCATCCGGTAGTTGCTGTTTCTGCAAAGGAAGAGGAAGGAATTGAGTTTTTAGAGGCAAAGATTAAAGAGATGTTTTTTGAAGGAAATTTATCTTTTAATGATGAAATTTATATTACAAATATGCGTCATAAGGCAGCCATTGAGGATGCAAAAAGAAGTCTGGAGCTGGTGGAAAACAGCATTGAAATGCAGATGCCGGAAGACTTCTTCTCCATTGATTTAATGAATGCTTATGAGGCTTTGGGAAGCATTATCGGTGAGTCTGTGGGAGAGGATTTAGTAAATGAAATTTTCTCCAAGTTTTGCACAGGAAAATAGAAAAAAGCAAAAAAATGTGGATAACTTCTTAAAAAACAGAAAGAAATGTAGAAAGGAAATCCAAAATGAGTGTACTAACAGAAAATTATGATGTGGCGATTGTAGGAGCAGGACATGCAGGATGTGAGGCAGCGCTTGCCTGTGCCAGACTTGGCTTGGAAACCATTATGTTTACCGTAAGTGTAGACAGCATTGCTCTGATGCCCTGTAACCCGAATATTGGCGGAAGCTCTAAAGGTCATTTGGTAAAAGAAATTGACGCCTTGGGCGGAGAAATGGGCAAAAATATTGATAAGACCTTTATTCAGTCTAAGATGCTGAACGTGTCAAAAGGACCGGCAGTACATTCTCTGCGTGCGCAGGCTGATAAGCAGGAATACACAAGAGAAATGCGAAAAACACTGGAAAATACAGAGCATCTCACTATTCGTCAGGCCGAAGTTACGAAAATTATGGCAGAAGACGGTGTAGTAAAAGGTGTAAAAACCTATTCAGGAGCAGAATACCGCACAAAAGCGGTTGTTTTGTGTACGGGAACTTATTTAAAAGCCAGATGTATCTATGGCGATATCAGCAATGAAACAGGACCAAACGGATTACAGGCAGCGAATTACCTGACAAATTCTTTAAAAGAGCTGGGGATTGAAATGTATCGCTTTAAGACAGGAACACCGGCTCGTATTGATAAGAGAAGCATTGATTTTTCAAAGATGGAAGAGCAGTTCGGAGACGAAAGAGTTGTGCCGTTTTCTTTCTCTACCAATCCGGAAGACGTACAGATTGACCAGATATCTTGCTGGCTGACCTATACAAATGAAAAGACACATGAGATTATCAGAAATAACTTAGACCGCTCTCCTTTATACTCCGGAATGATTGAGGGAACAGGTCCTCGTTACTGTCCTTCTATTGAAGATAAGGTAGTAAAGTTTGCAGATAAAAATCGCCATCAGGTATTTATTGAACCGGAAGGATTGTCTATAAATGAGATGTATATAGGAGGAATGTCAAGCTCCTTACCGGAGGATGTGCAGTATGAAATGTACCATTCTGTACCGGGGCTGGAGAATGCAAAAATCGTGCGAAATGCCTATGCAATCGAGTATGACTGTATTGATGCAAGACAGTTATATCCGACTTTAGAATTTAAAAATATTAAGGGATTGTTCTCCGGCGGACAGTTTAACGGAAGCTCAGGATACGAGGAGGCGGCAGCCCAGGGACTGGTAGCCGGTATCAATGCAGCCATGGAAGTCTTAGGCCGTGAGCAGCTGGTTTTAGACCGTTCAGAGTCTTATATCGGTGTGCTAATTGATGATTTGGTAACGAAAGAAAACCGTGAACCTTACCGTATGATGACAAGCCGTGCAGAATATCGTCTGCTGTTAAGACAGGACAATGCAGACCTTCGTCTGAGGGAAAAAGGATATCAGGTTGGGCTTGTAACACAGGAGCAATATGATTATATTCAGTGGAAAAAAGAGAAAATTGAAGAAGAAACACAGCGTATGGAGCATATACATGTAGGGGCTGTAAAAGAGGTACAGGAGCTTTTACAGCAGTATGGAAGCACTCCTTTGAAGAATGGAATTTCTCTGGGAGATTTAATCAGAAGACCGGAATTATCGTATGATATTGTAGCTCCTTTAGATAAAAAAAGACCGGAATTACCTTATGATGTAAGGGAACAAATCAACATTAACATCAAGTATGACGGGTATATCAGACGCCAGCTAAAGCAGGTAGAAGGCTTTAAAAAGCTGGAAAATAAGAAGCTTCCAAAGGATATTGATTACGATGCAATCAGCGGACTTCGCATTGAAGCAAAGCAAAAATTAAACGCATATCGTCCGATTTCCATAGGTCAGGCATCCAGAATTGCAGGGGTTTCTCCGGCTGATATTTCTGTTTTACTGGTTTATATGGAGTCTTATCGCAGAGGAAAATAGAGGAGAAGAAGGGCATGAATTACGATTTAACTATTCTGGAAGAAGGCTGTAAGGAGTATGGAATACAGTTAAATGAAGAACAAAAAAAGCAGTTTGTGCAGTATTATGAGCTTTTGATTGAGTGGAATAAGGTAATGAATTTGACCGGAATTACGGATTTTGAAGAGGTTCTTTTAAAGCATTTTGTGGATAGTCTTTCTATTGCAAAAGGGTTGGATATGACTAAGATTTCTACCTGTATTGATGTGGGAACAGGAGCAGGATTTCCGGGAATTCCTCTTAAAATTGCCTTTCCTCATCTTCAGATTACGCTTCTGGACTCTCTGAATAAAAGGCTGAATTTCTTAAATGAAGTCATAGAAAAATTGGGACTTAGCGGCATTCAAACCGTTCATGGAAGGGCAGAAGATGCAGCCAGAAAGGCTGAACACAGAGAGAAATATGATTTAAGCGTATCAAGAGCAGTGTCCCGTCTGGCGTCTTTAAGCGAGTATTGTATGCCTTATGTAAAGGCAGGAGGATACTTTGTATCCTACAAGTCAGGGAAGGCGGCAGAGGAGGTTTCAGAGGCTAAGAAAGCTATTTCTGTTCTGGGCGGAAGGTTGGAAAAGGAAGTGGATTTTAAACTGTATCAGACGGATATGGACAGAACATTGGTGATGATTAAGAAGGTAAAAAGCACACCGAAGAAATATCCGAGAAAAGCAGGAACTCCAACAAAAGAACCAATTTTATAGAAAATGAAAAGGTCGTTGATTTTATCGTAGAATAAGGTCAGCGATCTTTTTTTATTTCACAAAAAAAACACAGTCTTACCTAATTTTTATCACATTTTTTCCATAGAATGGAAAAGACAAAGAAGTTTTAGAAGAAGAATATATTGTCAAAAAAGGAGGGAATATTTTGATTGAAGTAAAAAATCTAGTAAAAAAATATGGTGACCATACAGCGGTAGACCACTTGAATTTTACAGTGGAAAAAGGAAAAATTTACGGCTTTCTCGGACCAAACGGAGCAGGAAAATCGACTACAATGAACATGATTACCGGATATATTGCTTCTACGGAAGGGGAAATTCTCATTGACGGTCACAATATTTTGGATGAGCCGGAAGTAGCAAAGAAAAAAATCGGATATCTGCCGGAAATACCACCTTTGTATCAGGATATGACGGTATTGGAATATTTAAAATTTGCTGCTGAGTTGAAGGCTATTCCGAAAGAAAAAAGAGAAAAGAATATCAAAGAAGTTATGTCAACTACTAAGCTGGAAGATATGAAACGAAGATTGATTAAAAATCTTTCGAAAGGATATAAACAGCGTGTTGGTCTGGCACAGGCTCTTTTAGGATATCCAGAGGTTATTATTTTAGATGAGCCAACCGTAGGATTAGACCCAAAGCAGATTATTGAAATTCGAGATTTGATAAAAAGCCTTGGACAGAAGCATACAGTTATTTTAAGTTCCCATATTCTTTCTGAGGTTAGTGCAGTTTGTGATCATGTTTTGATTATTGATAAGGGGAAATTAGTTGCCAGTGATACACCGGAAAATTTAAGTAAGGTGATGACGGGGATGAATTCTCTGGAGCTTACTGTAAAAGGAGAAGAAGCTGTTATTCGAGATGCTCTTGGTATGGTAGAGAATATTGAAAATATTGCATATCATAGTTCCATGACAGAAGGTGCGCATGATTTTACTATAAAGATTTCAGGAGATATGGATATGAGAGAAAATATCTTTTTTGCGCTTTCTGAAGTGAAATGTCCAATTCTTCGTATGCAGCCTACAAATATGTCTTTGGAAGAAGTGTTCCTGAAGCTGACAAATGACGAGGGAAAAATGCGAGATAAGGAAATGGAAGGAGAACAATAAATATGCTGGCAGTCTATAAGAAAGAATTGAGGAGTTATTTAACTTCAATGGTAGGATATGTATTTATTGCATTTGTTTTGTTGATATTGGGCATTTATTTTACTGCCTACAATTTGCAATATGCAAGTCCTGATTTTGGGGCAACATTAAGCTCTGTTACTTTTTTATTTTTGGTTATTACACCGATTTTAACGATGAGAATATTGGCGGAGGAAAAGAAAAATCGAACAGATCAGCTTCTTTTAACAGCTCCTGTTTCTGTGTGGAAGGTTATTTTAGGTAAATATTTAAGTATGGTGACTATTTATGCCATACCTGTTGTTATAAGCGCCTTTTATCCATTAATTATGGGAAGATATGGAGTTATATCATATCCTATGGCTTATGTGGCTGTGATTGGATTTTTCTTTTTGGGATGTGCTCAAATTGCTGTGGGCTTGTTTCTTTCTTCTGTTACAGAAAGTCAGGTCATTGCAGCTGTATTGACTTTTGGAATTTTATTCTGCAGTTATATGATGGATGGAATTGAAAGCTTTTTCTCAGATACAGCCATAAGTTCTATGGTAGCATTTTTGATAATTGCAGTGGTAGTGGGAATTGTTGTTTATCAGCTGACAAAAAATATTATTTTTTCTTCCTGCGTAGGAGGTGTTTTGGTAATCGGTATAGCTGCAGTGTATTTTATAAAACCTACAGTATTTACCGGACTTATTCAGAAGTTTCTAAATTTGTTTGCAATTGCAAATCATTTTGATAATTTTGTAGGTGGAATTTTTGATGTAACAGGAATTATTTATATGGTTTCTGTTGTTTGCATCTTTGTATTTCTGACTGTTCAGTGTATACAGAAACGCCGTTGGAGTTAGGAGGATGACATGAAAAAATTAAAAAAAATGGTAAATGCTCACAGAAATAAAGGAAATAAAAAAATGTTGAAACATGGCTCTTACAGCATTGCTATGACAGCGCTGATGATTGCCATTGTGGTAATTTTAAATTTGGTAATACAGGAAATTCCATCAAAATACAGAGAGTTTGATTTGAGCAGTCAAAAACTGTATACCATTGGTGAACAGACAGAAAAAATCCTGAAGAATTTGAAGAAGGATGTCAATCTGTACTACATTGCTCAAGATGGTACGGAAAGCAATGATATTGAAAAGCTACTGGAAAAGTATGAAGAAGGTAGTAAACATATTAAAGTAGAAAAGAAAGATCCGGCAGTTTATCCTAAATTTGCTTCTCAATATACTTCAGAGCAATTGAGCAATAACAGTATTATTGTAGAATGTGGAGAAAAAAATAAAGTTGTAGATTATCAGGATATGTATGAAACAACTGTAAATTATCAGACTTATTCTCAGCAGGTAACAGGATTTGACGGTGAAGGACAGTTGACCAGTGCGATTAATTATGTAGTTTCTGAAGATATGCCTGTATTGTATACGTTGACAGGACATGACGAACTTTCTGTGAGTGAGTCCATGAAGGAAACAATCCAGAAATCGAATATTGAAATTCGCGATTTAAATCTGCTTACAGAAGAAGCAGTGCCGGAAGATACAGAGTGTTTGTTTATTTTCTCTCCGAAAACCGATATTGCAGAAGATGAAGCAAAAAAAATTATCAGTTATCTGGAAAATGGTGGAAAGGCAATTATTTTATCCGATTATACAGAGATAGAAATGCCGAATTTCAATTCTGTACTGGAAAATTACGGTGTTCAGCCTGAAAATGGCATTATATTAGAAGGCGATCAGGATCATTATATAGCACAAAATCAGTATTATTTATTACCGAATATTGAAAGTCATGAAATTAATTCAAATTTATCTTCAAAGAGTAAATATGTGTTGACCGCATTATCCCCAGGGATTAAGAGCTTGGAAAACGTAAGAGATACGATAAAAATAGACAGCATTTTAACAACTTCTGACAGTGCTTATCAAAAAACTGACTTAGAAAATATGGAGACAACAGAAAAAGAGGATGGAGATTTGGAAGGACCATTTCCATTGGCAGTATCCATTACAGAAGACTTAGGAGATGATAAGAAGACACAAATTGTATATTTTGCATCCAGTGCAATTTTTAATGATCAGATGAACGCAACCGTTTCCGGAGCAAACTATGAACTGCTTTCCTCATCACTTTCGTGGCTGTGCGGAACGGAGGAAGACAACAGTATTTCTATTCCAAGTAAGGCTTATGATATGACAACTTTAATGATACCTGCCAGTGATGTAAGCTTTTGGAGCATTTTTGTAACAGCTGTTGTACCTGTCGGTATTCTGCTCGTTGGTTTTGGAATTTGGCTGAAAAGGAGAAAACAGTAGCATGAAAAACAAAAAAGGATTGATTGCGGGAATTGTCATACTTCTTGTTTTGCTGGGCGTGTATATAGGTTTGAAGGTTGCAGGACCGAAAGAGGAAGAAGAACAGACCGAAGAAAAAGAAATTACGGCTTTCGAGATAAATACGGAAGATATTGCGCAGGTTTCTATTGAAAATAACGGTGTTCTATATACTTTTGTAAAAGAAGAAGAAACATGGAAATATACAGAGGATGAAAATTTTCCTTTAAATCAGGCAGTTGTTTCAAATCTTGTGTCGGGAATAACTGCTGTAAATGCTCAGAGAGAATTAAAAGATATAGAAAATCCGGAGGATTACGGATTATCAGAGCCGAAATTAAAAGTTACCGTTACAGATAAAGAAAATACACAAACGGTTTTAAACTTCGGAGATGATAATGAAGCAGTTTCCGGTGCTTATATGAGTATAGGAAATAATGAGAAAATTTACTTGGTCAATTCTTCTGTGAAAACCGATTTACAGTTTGAAAAAAATGATTTGGCAGAAATGGAAGAATTACCGCAAATTGCCGTAGGCAATATTCAAAAGGTTGAAATCAGCAGTGAAAATGGAGTAAAAACCTTACAAGAGGAAGAAGCAGGAGGCTTGTGGAACTTATATAAGGAAGATGGCAGTCAGGTATCCGTAGATACTGCTAAGGTAAACGATTATATGAACCATTTTTCCGGCCTGAATTGGGTAGATTTTGTCAGCTATGATGTAAGCGATTTAGCTGCCTATGGATTGGATAATCCGAAAAAGATAACTGTTTTCTACGAAGAAGAACAGGAAAGTAAGGAAACTTCAGAGGAAACAGATACCGAAGAAGAGGAAGAAGAAGAACCGGTGATGGCTCAAAAAGAATTTGTACTACTTGTAGGAAATGCCGATGAAAACGGAAATTATTATGTGAAAACCGCAGACAGCAGCTATATTTACACTATGGCAGCATCTACCGTAGATGAAATGATGAATTTAGCTTCGGATGAATTAGTAAGTTCTTTAGTAACGGATTATTCCTTAGCTGACTTGGATAAAGTAACCATAGAAAGAACCGGCGGAACTTATGTTCTTACAAGAGAAGAAACAGAAGTGAAAAAAGGAGACTCAGAAGAAACTACAACAGAAACAAAATACTATTTGAATGATGAAGAAATTCAATATGAAGAAATATCAGACTTTTATTCAAAGGTAAGTGGATTAGAATGGCAGAGTATGACAGAAGGACAGAACGGAGAAAATGCAGAGATTACCATTACTTTTGAAAAAGAAGGCGGTATACAGGATAAAGTTGCTTACTATTCTTATGATGAAAATTTCTATTTAGTAACAAAAACAGATGGGAGTCAAATGCTTGTTAATAAGATGAAAGTGAGAGAGATGATAGAAGCATTTGACAGAATGATAGAAAATTGGAAAAAATAAAATGTTTCACGTGAAACATTGAGGTTATGTGAAACAAAAGAAGAGACTGTCGCATTAAATATTTTGGATAATGTTTAAAGCGACAGCCTCTTCTTAGTTTTGCTATATAAAAGATTTAGATACAAATATGAAGGATTTCCAAAAGGTTTTCCGGATTTTCTAATTGCGGAAGGTGTTTTGTTTTGGAAATATTGAAATATTCAATCGCAGGATTGCATGTTAAGTAGCTTTCTTTTGTCTCATTTTTTTGTGGTTCTGCATCTCCGTTGATGACAACGATACTGTTATCAATATCCTTTAAGGCGTGTGTAACGCTGTTGTTTGTATAGTTTCCTACGATACTGGATAATAAAAAGCGAGCATTTCCAAATCCTTTATGAGATGCTTCATAATGCGTGTCTATCATTTCGGCAGAAGCTAAAAAAGGATTGAATAAGTATTGTTCTGTAAGCAATAATTGAATGTTACTCTGGCAGGTTTTCATATTATATATTAAAGTTCCGAAAATAGGAAGTTCTAATATAAACTTATACAATTTATTTCTTTTGCTTGGTGCTTTAGAAAGAGCAGATAAGGAAGGTGGATTAACTAATACTAGTTTTCCAAAAAGCTCATTCTCATTGTGGCATGCAAGTAAAGTAAAAGAACTTGAAAATCCGCTGGCAACAACATCTGTTTTTTCATGAATGACATTCTTGATAAAGTCTGATATAAGCTGTACATATAAATAGTTTGTATATGTGATTTTAGGCTTTTCAGAACGTCCACATCCTAAAAGGTCTAAAGCATATACCGTATGATTTTCTGCCAACTTATCAATGACTTTGTTCCATTCATAAGCAGAACTGTAAACGGTTAAATCATGGACCAGTAAAAGAGGTGAGCCATGACCTTTCTTTTTATAATATATCTTTCCAAATCTCCAGTCGTAGTAATTATTAGCAGAAGATTTTAATAAATCTTTTAATGTAGCTGTGGTAAATATAGTGTGGTTTACTATGTGAATAACTCCGGCAGCAGCGGTAAAGAGAATACCTGCTGTGAGAATTTTATGCTTGTTTTTTTTCATAAAATCAGCCTCCTGAAAAAGTGTGTAAATATAGAAGTTTTGTTTTTAATATTATATACATTATAAAACATTGGGGAAGATTATACAAGAAAAAGTCTTGGACCGGAAAATGTTTCACGTGAAACATTCGTGTATCTAAAAAAAACATAAAAAAATGTTTCACGTGAAACATTTATATAGCATTAAAAATAGAAAGGTGTTATAATGAGTCTTGAACTATTAGATATAAGACATTTCAACACAATAAGGGGAAATTCAAGTGGGAAGAATTATTGCAATCGCAAATCAAAAGGGCGGAGTAGGAAAATCTACTACTGCTATCAATCTTTCTGCATGTCTTGCAGAATTAAATCAAAAAGTATTATTGATTGATATTGATCCGCAGGGAAACACAACAAGTGGTGTGGGTGTGGATAAAGATAATGCAGAAGCTACTTTATACGAGCTTCTTGTAGGAGAGTGCGAACTAAAGGATTGTATTATTGAGAATGTGATTGAAAATTTATCTTTAATTCCATCAAACATGAATTTGGCAGGAGCCGAAATTGAGTTGGTAAGTGTAGAAGGAAGAGAGTATTTATTGAAAAATCATATTGATACTGTAAAAGATGAATATGATTTTATTATTATGGATTGTCCACCTTCTTTAAATATACTTACGATTAATGCAATGACAACTGCAAATTCTGTATTAGTTCCAATTCAGTGTGAGTATTATGCATTGGAAGGATTAACACAGTTAATTCATACAATTGAGCTGGTACAGGAAAGATTAAATCCGGAATTGATTATAGAAGGCGTTGTATTTACTATGTATGATGCACGAACAAATCTTTCCTTACAAGTGGTGGAAAATGTAAAAGAAAATTTACATCAGTCAATTTACAAAACGATTATTCCTAGAAATGTGCGTTTGGCAGAAGCGCCTAGTTATGGCATTCCAATCAATCTATATGATACAAAATCTGTGGGTGCAGAAAGCTATCGTCTTTTAGCAGAGGAAGTATTATCTAGGGAGGAAGAAGAATGACGGTAAGAAAAGGCGGATTAGGGAGAGGGCTTGATGCAATGATTAGTGAGACGGCATCGAAGCCGAGAACAACAGCAACCGCAACAAAGAAAACAGTTGCTCCCAAGGAAAAAAAAGAGAATTCTGTGCTTAAAGTGAAACTGACACAAGTAGAGCCGAACAGAAAACAGCCCAGAAAACAATTTGATGAAGATGCTTTACTGGAACTGGCAGAGTCTATTAAACAGTTTGGTGTTTTACAGCCATTGCTGGTAAAACAAAAGGGCGACTATTACGAGATTATTGCCGGTGAGAGACGATGGAGAGCATCGAAGTTAGCCGGGATTAAGGAAGTTCCTGTGATTGTGAAAGAGCTTACAGAACAGGAAACCGTAGAGATTTCTTTAATTGAAAATATTCAGAGGGAAAATTTAAATCCCATAGAAGAAGCGGCAGCTTACAGAAGATTAATTGATGAGTTTCATTTAAAGCAGGATGTAATTGCAGAAAGAGTTTCTAAGAGCAGAACTGCTGTGACGAACTCTATGAGACTTTTGAAGCTGGACGAAAGAGTACAGCAAATGCTTATTGAGGAAATGATTTCTACCGGTCATGCAAGAGCCCTTTTGGCGATTGAAGATAAAGAAAGTCAATATGCAGCGGCAGTAAAAGTTTTTGATGAAAAACTGAATGTAAGAGAAACAGAAAAGCTGGTAAAAGAATTTTTAAATCCAATACCAAAGAAGGAAGAAAAGGTAAGAGACACCTCTCAGGATTTGGTTTATGAGCAGCTAGAGGAAAAAATTAAAGGAATTATTGGCTCAAAAGTTGCAATCCGCCGTAAAAATAATAATAAGGGGAAAATTGAGATTGAATATTATTCTCAGGACGAATTGGAACGAATTGTGGAACTTTTAGAAAGTGTCAGATAAGGAGCTGTGCAGAACACTATGGAGAAATTTGTAAGTAGTATTCAGTCTTATTCCGGAATTATATTACTAATGCTTTTGGTAGTTGTGGTTATACTATTAATATGCGTATTTAATTTATCTTTAGGACTTAATCGGCTTAGTAAAAAATATGCGATTTTCATGAAAGGAAAAGATGGACAGTCGTTAGAGAAGCTTTTTAAGAGAAAGTTTGATTTAATCGAAAAACTGGCTGTGGAATTGCAGTTAAATGCTGAAAACGTTGAAAAACTGGAAAAAATGCAAAACATGTCCTTAAATAAGTATGGAATAGTAAAATATGATGCTTTTCAGGATATGGGCGGCAAATTAAGCTTTGTTTTGGCAATGCTGGACACAAATAATACAGGATTTTTATTAAATGCCATTCACAGCAGAGAAAATTGTTTCCTTTATATTAAAGAAATCGTAAATGGAGAGTCCTATATAAGACTTAGCGAAGAAGAAATGGAAGCTCTGAAAACCGCAATTAATTTCGGAGCGGAAGAAAATGAATTTGATATATAGTTATGTAAACTAAAAGGAGAGAAGATATGTTAGACATTAGATTTTTAAGAGAAAACCCAGAGGTAGTAAAACAGAATATCAGAAATAAATTTCAGGACAATAAGCTTCCTATGGTAGATGAAGTAATTGAGCTGGATAAGAGAAACCGTGAAATCAAACAGGAAGTAGAAGCTTTAAGAGCAGAAAGAAATAAAATTTCTAAAATGATTGGCGGCTTAATGAAAGAAGGCAAGAGAGAAGAAGCGGAAGAAGCAAAGAAACAGGTTACAGCGAATGCAGAAACTGTGGAGAGATTGTCAGCAGAAGAAAAAGAAGTAGAAGAAAAAATTAAAACAATTATGATGACAATCCCAAACATCATTGATCCGTCTGTTCCTATCGGAAAAGATGACAGTGAAAACGTAGAAGTACAGAAATACGGCGAACCGGTAGTGCCTGATTATGAAATTCCGTATCATGCAGATATTATGGAAAGCTTTAACGGTATTGACTTAGACAGTGCAAGAAAGGTAGCCGGAAACGGTTTTTACTACCTGATGGGAGATATCGCAAGACTTCATTCCGCAGTTATTTCTTATGCAAGAGATTTTATGATTAACCGTGGATTTACTTATTGTATTCCTCCTTTCATGATTAGAAGCGATGTTGTTACCGGAGTTATGAGTTTTGCAGAAATGGATGCTATGATGTATAAGATTGAAGGAGAAGACTTATATCTTATCGGAACAAGTGAGCATTCTATGATTGGTAAATTTATTGATACTATCATTCCTGAAGAAGAATTGCCAAAAACATTGACAAGTTATTCTCCATGCTTCCGTAAGGAAAAGGGCGCTCATGGACTGGAAGAAAGAGGTGTTTACAGAATTCACCAGTTTGAAAAACAGGAAATGATTGTTGTTTGTAAACCGGAAGAAAGTCCAATGTGGTTTGACAAATTATGGCAGAATACCGTAGATTTATTCCGTTCTTTAGATATTCCGGTAAGAACTTTAGAGTGCTGTTCCGGAGATTTGGCTGATTTGAAAGTGAAATCCGTAGACGTGGAAGCATGGTCTCCAAGACAGAAAAAATATTTTGAAGTAGGAAGTTGCTCTAATTTAGGAGATGCGCAGGCAAGAAGATTAAAAATTCGTGTAAATGGCAAAGGTGAAAAATATCTGGCTCATACATTGAACAATACAGTTGTTGCACCGCCGAGAATGTTAATCGCATTTCTGGAAAATAATTTACAGGCAGATGGTTCTGTAAGTATTCCGGAAGCATTAAGATCATATATGGGTGGTATGAGCGCAATTACACCAAATAAATAAGAAGGAGGTACTCCTTGCACAGTTATTTAAAAGCAGTTGGTTTTTCAGATATATTCGGCAAAAAGGAGCTGGATAGTATTCTGAATAATGTTATAAATGAATATGATGAAAAAATTGTAGCAGCGGGCAGAGCCGGACATTTCTTTACGGAGCTGGTAAAGAAATACGGAGATGATTTTGGGATTGTTGTGTGCGGAGAATACGACGAAAATAATGAATTCCAGATGGAGTATTATTTTCCGTATTTCTTCGGCACAGGAATTACCTTGCAGGAAGAGGTAATTATTGAGAAACACGCAGGTCATGTGTCTTTTGCCGGGGCATGTGACGATATGCGTATCGGAGTTACTATTATCTTTTATCTGCAAAATGCGGGAGAATATCTGACGCAGAGAAACAGGGGAAACTATGTTACAGATGTCAGAGATGTAATTTTATCTGGACTGGCAAAGAACGGAAAAATTCTGTTCCCCACTTTGAAGCAGGAAGGGCAGGAGGAAAATCGCCGCAATCGTACAATGAACAGAGGGCGTTTGATTGCTGCTGCAAAGAATGGCGATGAAGAAGCCATGGAGAGCCTGACAATAGAGGACATGGATATGTATGCAATGATTTCCAAACGAGTGATGGATGAAGATATTTACAGTATTGTGGATACATATTTTATGCCTTATGGAATGGAATGTGATTTGTACAGTGTTATGGGTGAGATTTTGGAGAGGGAAAAGACTTTCAATACCATGACCAAGGAAGCTGTTTATAAGATGCGTATCGGATGTAATGATATGGAATTTGATATCTGCATTAATGAACAGGACTTAATGGGAGAACCTCAGGTGGGCAGGCGCTTTAAAGGTGTTGTGTGGCTGCAGGGATATGTGGATTTTCAATATTGATAGCTGATTTAGAGGCTTATCCGGCTTGACGGATAAGCCTTTTTATAGTATGATTAGGTTCGGATTAAATGAATATATGATTTGTTTCCTTAGTTAAATGGATATAACAAGTGCCTCCTAAGCACTAGTTGTGGGTTCGATTCCCGCAGGAAACGTTAAAAGAAAGCGTTCGATAATTTGTGAAATTACAAATAATGGGACGCTTTTTTGATTAGAAAAATACAACGGATTATTTCTTTGAAGATGATTTTCAGCTAACACAATAGAGAAATATATTAGCTGTAGCTAATAGAAAACGATGGCAGAAGTATCAAAAAGTACCGGTAATTATCCGTTAATGACCGAAGATGAATCAATTTTGAGTATGATAGATTCCAATTTGCACAGAGAAAAAATCAGTTTTAGTAAAAAGGCTTTTGCTTACAAAATGAAGTATGATGTTCTGAAAAAATCAGGAAGAAAAAAGGTCAAATTGACCACAAAACAAAAAAGAAGAGTAAAGACAGTTATTGGAAGCTGTGGATTATGTGCAGGCTGTGCTTTCTTTGTCACAGACACAGAGAATCAAGAAATTGGGCAAAGAAAAGCGAAGTAAATATTATTGAATGATGGGGATTCACAAGGAAGTAAAAGTATTGGTAAATCCGGAAATGAAAGCATTGTTGGCTTCGTTGGCGAAGGCAATGAAGTAATGAAAAATAGTGTGATTTTAGTGGAAAAATTCGATGTGCAGAATTTTAGGTGAGTTACAAATACAGAAATAGAATTTAAAGAAACGAATAAAAAATTCGTAAACAGAGAAAAATATTGAGGAAATCAATGCTTTGTGGTATCGTTATAGTCATAGCATATAGTGTGGAATGATGGTTGTAAGGAGAAGAATAAAGATGAAAAGACCGATTGTTCGTTTGTCATCATTACAATTGACAAATATTAAAAATGTAAAAAGGGGCACTATATATATGCCGAATACTGTAAACAAAATTTTATCAGCAGATAAAGTAGAAATACTGGGGATTTACGGCCAAAATGGTTCAGGAAAAACAGCGATTGTTGATGCATTGTATTTTTTACAAAAAGTAATGATAGGAGCTGATCTTGCTCAGTCGTTAGAAGATTACATGAACATGGACTCGGATACTGCAGAGATTTTTGCAGATTTCAATCTTTTTATGAATGGAATTGTGTTTGAAATAGGATACAGACTAAGTCTGAGCAGAGAAGAAAAAGTGGTCGTTATCAGTCGAGAAACATTGAGTGGTGCAAAGAATGAAAATGGAATCAGAACAAATAAGACGGTATTTATGGATTACCAAAGAGATCAGACGAATACTATTTTTAAACCACAGAAAAGACTGGATGAAATCTTGGAAGAGAATAAAGACATAAAAACAGATTTGATTGTAGCGCGTAAAATGGCAGAAAAAAGCAACTGCTCTTATATTTTTGGTGAGAGTAGTCGGGATATATTCTGCAGAGAATACAAAAATGGATTTCAACAATTTTCAGTTATTATTTCTTCTTTGTCTGAATTTGCTTTGAAAGATTTATTTGTGATTCGGAATACCCATTCAGGAGTGATTTCCGGTAATTTTGTCTTGCCGATGGCATTTCGGATTGAAAATGATAACATGGGAGCAAAAGGGGATTTTACGGTATCTTTGACAGAACCGATCTTGGTGGACGAGGAAAGGAAAAATCTGTTAGAGACAATTGTTGAACAGATTAATATTGTGTTATACACAATCATTCCAGGATTGCAGGTAACGATTAAAAATTACGGGAAACAATCATTGGATGATGGAGAAGAAGGATGGAAACTGGAATTAATGTCAAAGAAAGAGGGTATGAAAGAGATTCCGCTCAGAATGGAATCAGAGGGAATTATTAAAATCATTTCCATTCTGAATGCACTCATACAAGCATTTGGAAATCCTTCGGTTTGCCTTGTGATTGACGAACTTGATTCCGGAATTTTTGAATACATGTTGGGAGAATTGCTTGATATTTTCAAAAAGAGCGCAAAAGGACAATTGATTTTTACATCACATAATCTTCGTTCACTTGAAATGATTGATAAGGAAAGCATTATGTTCTCTACTACGAATCCAAATAATCGTTATATCCATATGAAGAATGTAAGAGAAAGTAACAATCTTCGTAATATGTATATTAGAAGCATTACATTGGGTGGACAATCAGAAGAGATTTATGAAGAAACCGATAGTTTGAAAATTGCCAGAGCATTTAGAAAAGCAGGGCGGGGTGCTCGCGGTGAATGAGAAAAAAGTAATTGCGGTCATTGTAGAATGTGATAGATGAAAAGGAAGGGAATTTTATGCTGAATATTTATTATGGTGATATGAAGGAAGCGGTATATAATACATCGGCTTATTTTAAATATGATTATGAAGACAGTTGGATTGTAGATCCGTTTGTGAAAGAAATGATTCAGGATGTAGACAAGTCAATAGTTTTGGATAGTGGAGTAATAGACAGTCCGGTTTTAGGAAAGATTCCGCCAACCGGGTTATCTGGCGGAGTGAAAACTTTAATCCTTTTTAAATTTAATAAAGATAAAATTTTCAATGCATCAACTTGTGGAGATAACTGTGCGAAATGGCTGCTTAAAATTGCAGAATCGGAAGACAGGACGGTAAATCTGCGGCATTTGATGGATTTTGGTAAGGAACCTTTTACGATCCGTATTTTGAATACCAACGAAATTGTTCACTCTATGAAAGAACTGGTACCGATTGCGGGAGAATTTGTCTAATGGAGGAGTGGTACGATGAGAGGGAAACATAGAGTTATTGTATCAACAAAACGTTTAAAATATGATTTTGAACTTCGGAGAAATTTGACAATCATTCGCGGGGACAGCGCTACGGGAAAAACTACTCTTGTAGATATGATTCAGGAGTATGTGAACAATCCAACAGGAAGTCCGGTAGATCTGATATGCGATAAGAAATGTTATGTGCTGGAAGGTGCTTTGTGGAAAGGACAACTGGCGGAGATTACGGACAGTATCGTATTTATTGATGAGGGAAATGATTTTATCAAGACTGAGGAGTTTGCCAGAGAAATTCAGAAAACAGACAATTATTATGTGATTGTTACGAGAGAATCATTGCCGACTTTACCATACAGTGTGGAAGAGATTTATGGAATCCGGACATCTGGAAAGTATGGAACATTGAAGCAGAGCTACCATGAATTTTATCGGATATATGGTACTCTTACCCGTGAGAAAGACATAAAGCCGGAATTGGTAATTACTGAAGATAGTAATTCGGGATACCAGTTTTTTGATTGTGTGTGTCGGGAAAATCATTTACGATGTGAAACTATGAATGGGAAATCCAATGTATTCCATTATTTGAGAGACCATAAGAATGAAAAAATACTTGTCATTGCGGATGGTGCTGCTTTTGGATCAGAAATTGACCGGGTATTGAGGTTAATAGAAGGATACGAAAATGTGGTATTGTATTTACCGGAGTCTTTTGAGTGGCTGATTTTATCTGCCGGAATTCTGAAAAATAATCATGTACTTGAAATATTGGATGCTCCATATGATTATGTAGAAAGTGAAGCTTTTTTCAGTTGGGAAAGATTCTTTACAGCAGTTTTGATTGATGAAACGAAAGATACATATCTTGCATATATGAAAAAGAGATTAAATCCGGCATATCTACAGGATGTGATTAAGGAGACAATCCTTGAGAAAATAGAAAAAATTAGTCTGACATGGAAAAAATAGAAAAGACTACAGTTGTAATTTAGTAGTCAAAACACCGTAGACAAGCAGTCTAACGTAGGGTATTCTATGTATAGAAATCAATTCAATTTCATATTGTTTATCATTCTCGAATGCTTGAATGATGGTAGCCATATTTTTCATAATGGTGGTGACACGAAGGTATTCCCCAAGTATTAGCTGATGCAAATATTCTGCTAATAAACAGGTATTATCTAAGGTATATATGCGGGGTACAGAGATTGACTTGATTTGACTCGGAAGTAGAAAAAAGCCTTGACTTTAAAGGGCTTATAATGATAGTTCTTGTCCGGAATTGACACTACCTACTCGCTCTCCTAAGCACTAGTTGTGGGTTCGATTCCCGCAGGAAACGTTTGACCACAAAAGCGATTTTCAAGGTATTTTCGTACTTTTGAGCAAATCCCTTTTATTAGCAGAAAATGGTGTGTTTGCCACCAAAAGGGTTCGGTATTCTGATATACAGAAATTAGGTCTGTTAATTGGTGTAAAGTGTAGTAAATGATAGAAATCATAATGAGTACGGATGGATGAAGATTATATATGCCAACATCTGTTAGTAAAATACGATATTCAATTGGTGGTAATGCCACTACAGATAGAGCAGTCTGTCTGGTATTAAATCTTAAAAAAGATTTAAACCAGACGGGCTGTTTTTTTATTTATCTGGTCGGAAGGAACAGAAGATGATTTGATGCAAAGCAACTAGGATATTGAAAGGTTCCGGTCACTACCCGTATGCTAAGGGATGGAATGCTGTACGTCAAAACAGAAATCGGATGCTGGAGATTATTCCAGAGGTATGGAAGACATTGTTCTGTATCATCGTAATATGAGACAGGCTCCGATAGATTTTCAGCATTCTGAATTAGGAAAATACCATTGACAAAAAAGACAATAGATTCTTTCAAAATATCGAGCAGGTATTAAGCTATATCTATGATCATGATAAATATAAGGAGGCAGAAAAAAGATCGTGAAGAGAATACTTCACAATTGTTTAAAAGTAAAAAAATTTTTGTGAAAAAATGTAAGTGGAACCTGGTATAAAGTCGGTGAAGGAACTGATATGATAGCATTCAAATTGTTCCTCCAAATATTTCATGAATATCAGAAAACAGGTGAAATTTCTGAGAATATAGGGATTTTTTATTAAAGAAAAAGATTTGAGGATTAATAAAATTTTACATGCGTATACAAAATTAAATTAATATGTTAAAATTACTTAATGATGAATGAGCTGATGACTGATGTGCTGTCAGCTTTTTTTCTTTCCTTTTCCGATTTAAAAAAGCTAGATTTTTTTAGAGAGACACACGTCAGTCCATATAAGATGATAAGATATGTATAGGTGGTCAGTTACGAAAATAATAACAATTGTGATAATCAAAAATGGAGAAGCAAAAATTATGTGCAATACCAGATCTAAAAAAAATAGAATGCTTGAATTATTTTATCGAGCAATGTGTGGAGAAAATATTTCTGTGAAAAAATTGGCTGAGGAATATGGGGTATCTACAAAAAGTATTTCAAGGGATATAAGTGAGATTAAAAATTTTTTGTCTGAGAATCGTGATTTGGTTGGTAATACAGAATTCAGATATACTTCTAATTCTAAAAGTTATTATCTAGAATTAGATAGCTTTTTGTTCAATAAGGAGCTATTTGCTATCATAAAAATGATGATTGGATGTAGAGCATTCAATAAAATGGAGATTATTGATATCATTACAAAATTGAAGCGATTTACAAGTCCGAAGGATCGAAGTGTACTGGAAAACTTTATAAGAAAAGAAATTTACCACTATAATGAAGTGCATCACGATTGTAAAAGTGTGATTGATAATTTATGGCAGTTGATTCGCTGTATCGATGAGAAAAAGGAAATTACAGTATCTTATTATAAGATGTCTAGAGAATTGGTAGAACGAAAATTGATACCAGTTGCAATTACATTCTCAGATTATTATTTTTATTTGATTGCTTACAAATCGGATGATGAACAAAAACATGCTGTTTATTTTAGGGTGGATCGCATTGTAAAAATGGTAGAACATCGCAAGCACTATGAATTGAGTGAAGTATATGAATTTGATGAAGGGGAATTAAGAGAAAAGATTCAGTTTATGTTCCCGGGAAGAAATAGGAAAATTCGATTTGAATTTACAGGGCCATCTGTGCAGGCAATTTTAGATAAGATTCCAACAGCGAAAGTAGTTGATAAAAATGGGAAAGCGTCTATTATTGAGGCGGAGACATTTGGAACAGGTGTAAATATGTTTTTGTTGGCTCAAGGCAGTTATGTGAAGGCATTGGCTCCACAGGAATTTGTTGATGAAATGCGAGAAGAAATAGAGAAAATGATGAATTTGTATAAAGAAAAATAAATAGTAGAAATAAGAGAAGGGAAAAACAATGAAAAACGAAAGTGCAATTTTGAATAAAGAAAAACCAGTAGATGAGAGATTAAGGAATCAGGCTGAATTTGATGCATTGGAAGAGCAATTGCAAGAACAGTTAGAAAAAGAACTAGAAAATTGGGAAATTTCGAAGGAAGAAAGAGAAAAGATTGCAGATCCTGACCATCTGGGAAATGTTATGTTGGGAGTTGTATGGGAACAATTTATGAATCAAGTTGCTGCAAAAGCAGGAGAAGATTTTATTAAAGACAACAATGGATTACATCTTGATTTGAGAAAAGAAGCTCATATTCAGACAACTGATAATTTTGCAAAAGGCAAAATAGCCACACATAATACGAAGATTGACTATCAAGAACGATATGATAAATGGCAAAAGAATTTCGAAAAAGATGAAAATGGTAATGTAAAAAAACATACAACAAGAACAGGGAAAGAGGAAGCTACATTAAAAGCAGATGCTCGCAAGCCTTATGATCAAGGACGTCCATCTGGTTCGAAAGAAAAAAAGACAGATATGGATCATACTGTTTCGGCAGGAGAAATTATTCGTGATGCTGGAGCGAATGCACATTTAACAGAAGAAGAAAGAATTTCTTTTGCTAATAGTGATACGAATTTAAATGAAATGAATGCAAATATGAATCGATCAAAAGGTGATTTGTCAATGGAAGATTGGTTAGACAGTCCAAATAGCAAAGGACAAAAACCAAGAGAAATTTTTGACATGGATGAAAAAACAGAGAAAGAATTGCGTGAGAAAGATAAAGAAGCTCGAGAAGAATACGAAAAGCGAAAAAAAGAAGGTGAACAGAAATCGATTGAAGCAGGAAAACAGTCTAGAAAAGAGGAGGCTTTTCGTATTGGAGGAAAAGCACTTCGCGCAGCTGTGATGCAGCTATTAGCGGAATTAGCCAAGGAAATTTTTACAAAATTGGTTCAGTGGTTTAAGACAGCAAAAAAAGAGCTGAGTACATTGTTAGACAGCTTAAAAGAAGCAATTCATTCATTTGTAGGAAAATTAAAAACACATATATATAATGCAACGAATACTGTTTTGACGACAATCGTGACAGCAATCGTTGGACCTGTTGTAGGTCTTATTAAGAAAGCATGGATGTTTATAAAACAAGGATGGAGTTCGCTTAAGGAAGCAATTGATTATATCAAATCTCCTGAAAACAAAGGGAAACCAATGGAAATTCTTGTTATGGAAGTGGGAAAAATTCTAATTGCTGGATTAACAGCAACTGGTGCGATTGTCTTGGGAGAAGTAATTGAAAAAGGTTTAATGGTTGTACCAGGATTTGCAATTGAAATTCCGTTTTTTGGAAGTTTGGCAAATGTCTTGGGGATTTTTGTTGGAGCTGTGGTCTCTGGGTTGATTGGTGCAATGGCAATTAATTTTATCGATAAGCTTATTGCTAATAAACAAAAAGCAGAAGCAGATAAGGAAATCCTTAAAAAAGGGAATGAGATATTAATTCTTCAGGAGGAACAAAAGAATCATCAAAATGCAAAGTATGCAGAACAAAAGATAACAACGCAGTCTCATATTTCAGAACGTCATACAGAAGCACATAGAATTATGAAAGAGGCTTATGAGAATATTATGGAGGACTTTGTTCAATTTCCAGATGAAGAAACAAATGTAATTGTTGATGAGGAAGATGTGAAATTAAATAAAGAACTGGATGAAATAAGTAGCGCATTAAATGATTTGCTTGATAGTCTAGAGTAAAAGAGGAAAGAAAAATGGATGAAAATACGACATTATTGGAAATAAATAAAAAAAGACATAACTTTGACGCAAAAAAAAATAGTTTGAAAAAATTTGGAGAGACACAAACACAAATTGTAGAAATTGATGATGTAGAAACAGAGGGTGGTCTTTTTGGCCTATTTGAACACAAAGTAACAGGGGAAGAATTAAACCAAAGAATGTATACTATTCAAACATATATGGTGAAATTTAATGGCGAAATGAACAGAGTCATTAGAGAGTTTAAAGAGGTATATGAAGCAATAGATATCTTGGATCATGATTATATCTGTGACATTGTTGCAAATCTAAAATCAATAAAAAAAACAAGTAATGATGTTAGAATACATCAGGATAAATTAAAGGAACATACAAATAAACTTAGTTTACAACAAAGCAAGTTAGATGCTGAATGTGTTGAGATTAAGAAGATGGAAGAAGATCAAAAAGTAATCTTACGTGTGTTACAAAAATTTCAGGAGAGATTAAAATCACTTGAACATTTGATGGATATTGATTCCATTTGGCACGATTGTAAAATGATGCGAGATAATGTGAAAGACCTTTCAAAACAAACGGAAGTGTTGGAACAATCTTGCGAAGAAATCCGCAATAACATTAAAATTTTAGAGGAATGCAACAAGCGATTAGTGGAAAAAAACGGAGTATTGGAGAAACAGATAGATCAACAAGATGCTGCATTAAAGAACAAAATAGAAGAAACAAAGCAGCAGTTCTTGTTAGATGTGAATCAGACAAAAGATGCTATAGAGCAAAAATTGCAAAATCATGTGGAACAAATGGATGTTGAAATAGCTCAAATTAACAAGCAATTAGTGGGAAAAATAGGAGCATTGGAGGAACGGATAGATCAACAAGATGTTGTATTACAGAATAAAATAGAAGAAACAAAGCAGCAGTTCTTGTTAGATATGAATCAGACAAAAGGTTTTATAGAGCAAGAGCTGCAAGCACACGTAGAAAAGACGGACGTATTAGAACAAAAGGTAGACGATGAAATAATAGCATTAAAAGGAAAAATAAAAACATTATATTATGTCTTAGGTGGCACTGTTGGACTGCTTGTTGTTCAGACAATCTTAAATGTAATGGGAGTTATCTAATGAAGACGGAATACAAAGAAAAATTTTTGCAAACGGCGTCATACTTAGATGCGATGGCAAATGGTGAAGGTAAGATTTCAAATTTGGCATTGAAAATTGTTGAAAATAAAGATGAAAAATCTATTTTTGAGTTATATAGTAGGATTGTTAAAATCATAGAAGATAAAAATCTGCATTCTAAAATTAAAACGGTAGCATTATCGTTGAGAGAATCATTTGTTTGTTTTCTAGGATATGATTACCTGAGAAATATTATAATAAAAGAAAAAGAAGCTATTCAAGAATATAAGGAGGAAAAGACGTTAAATCAATTACTTGAAGAATTAGAAAATCTAGTAGGATTAGAAAAAGTAAAGTCTGAGGTGAATGATCTTATTGCGTATCAATCTGTACAGAAAATGAGAAGAAGTAATGGATTGGCAGTTGGAAAAAATACACTTCACATGGCTTTTACAGGAAATCCAGGTACAGGGAAGACAACAGTAGCTCGAATTGTTGGAAGGATTTATAAAAAACTTGGATTGTTATCAAAGGGACACTTTATGGAAGTTTCTAGAACAGATTTAATTGCTGGATATCAGGGACAAACTGCATTGAAGGTGAAGGAAGTAATAGAGTCTATCAAAGGTGGAGTTCTGTTTATAGATGAAGCGTACAGTATTACAGAAAATGATCGTTCTGATTCATATGGCAGAGAATGTCTCACAGAGTTAACAAAGGCATTGGAAGATTATAGAGATGATTTGGTTGTGATTGTTGCAGGATATACAGAACCTATGAATAAATTTTTTGAGTCGAATCCAGGACTCAAATCAAGATTTAATAGATTCATTGAATTCACAGATTATAATGAAGATGAGTTGGTTGCTATTTTTGAAAATATATGTAAAATAAATGATTACGTCATTTCAGAAAAGGCAGCTATTAAATTGAAGGCTATTATGAAAGATGCCGTTGTCAATAAAAATGATCAGTTTGCAAATGGAAGATTCGTAAGAAATCTATTTGAAGATGCAGTAATGATGCAAGCAAGGAGAATTTTTAAAATGAAGCAGGTATCCAAAGAAGATTTAATACGAATAGAGGAAGAAGATATTATATAAACGCACGTGTGCGTTTATTCGTGTGTTTTCAAAGAATAAGTGTGTAGGACTTTTATGTAGATATGATGTACCAAATGCTTTGCGATTAGAAGAATTTTATAGTAATGGATATAGTCTGTTTGACCTGTCAGAAAACAGGTGTATGTGTGATAAAAGATGATGTGGCAGATATTATGGAAAAGGTAAAAAATGCAGAAGTCATTGTATATGCAACGCCGATTTATTATTATGAAATGTGTGGGCAGATGAAGACTCTTCTTGACAGACTGAATCCATTGTATTCATCAGATTATGCTTTTAGAGATATTTATATGATTGCTACTGCGGCTGAAGATGGAAAATTAGTATTTGATAAGGCATATAATGGTTTGCAGGGATGGGTAGATTGTTTTGAAAAGGCATCTTTAAAAGGAATTGTTACAGGAGGAGGAATTGAAGAAGCTAAAGATGCTTTGAGTCATATTGGTGTTATGCAGGATGCTTATGAACTTGGAAAAGGACTGTAAAGTCATTAGTCAAAAAGATAAAAGAGCTTATCCAGATGTTAAAAAATACACATCTTGAATAAGCTCTTTTTGTATTATATGAAAAAGCATAAAATAAGAAACTATTTTGTTGTTTCCCGTTTTAAAAGAATCGGTGTAATAACTTTATGTACAGGTTCGAGAAATGTACGTGGTTTACGTTTATGATTTTCTTTAATTCGTTCTGATAAAATCTGTAGAGCAGTGTCTGCGATTTTATCAATCTGTTGTCCAACAGTACTTGTAGGAATGACAGACTCTCTGGAAATCGGAGAATCATCGAATCCTACGATTTTATAATCATCTGGCAATTTTCCGTATCGCTGGAAGAGACGATTTAGAATAATATTGGCAAAGGTATCATTTGGAAGGAAAAGTCCTTTAACTTTGTCTTTATATTTCTGATCAATTTCGTCCAGAAGACGATAAAAAACATCGATACTTTCTTCATAGCTATGACCGGTATCAGTAAGAATTAATTCATAGGGAAGATTTTGTTCTGCACAAGTGTTTAAAAATCCATGAATTCGTTCATAAGAAGGAACTTCAGGAGAAAGATCGGCATTAATATGGATTAGTATCTCTGCGCCGGATTTTGCAAGAAGACTTGTTGCTTGCACGCCTCCCATATAGTTGTCTGTGTTCACACTGCAAATATGCTTATCTTCACGCTCAATCGCTACGATTGGAATGTTGTAGGAAGCCAGTTCTTTTGAGGTAAGATTGTGACTTAGGATAATCATGCCTTCAATTTTATAGGCAAGCAGTTCTTGAATGTATTTTCTTTCTGTTTCTTCATTATCTTTTACGGTAAATACAAGAAATTTGTAGCCATATTTTTCATAAGTGGAAAGGATTTGATCAAGAATGGCAGAATAATAATGCATATATAAGTTAGGTATAATGATGCCTATAAATTCTGTTTTTCCGTTGGCGAGAATCCGTGCCACTTTATTTTCTTTATAGTTAAGAGCTTCCAAAGCATCTGCAATAATCTGTTGATTTTCTAATGTCAAAGAATCAGGATTGTTAAAATAGCGGGATATTGTGGTTTTTGAAAAATGTGTGTATTCGGCAATATCGCTAAAAGTTATATTTTTTTTATTCATTTAAAAATTCCCTCCTTTGAGAATCTTATAAATAGTATAGCAAAAAAGAAAAATTGAAACAAGGATAACCGGTAAAAGAAACGGTTAAGTAACCGGTTTTGTAATAATGTAATAAAAATGAAAGAGTAGAATTGTGAATTATTCTGAAAATGAAATAAGAAAGAGAATATTTCTTGACGAATGTATGGAAGTTTGCTAGTATGAAACTATAAAGTAACCGGTTACTTTACCGGTTATAAAAGTGGAATATAGAAGGTAACAGAAGCGAAAAGGAGGAGACTATGAGGCGAATAAAGTATCTGCTTCTGGCTGGACTGCTTGCAGTCGGAGGTCTGACAGGATGTCAGAAAAAAGAAGTTCATCCAGGAGATGTGAAAGGATATGAAGAAGGAGAAGAGTATCTGTCAATCTGGGTACATAGTATTGAGGACACACCGGAGGGGAAGGTATACAGAGAGTCTGTAGAAAGCTTTAATGAGAAATACAATGGAAAGTATTTTGCAGATATTGAATTTATCCCAAGAAATGACAGTGGAGGAGGTTATTCAGATAAGATTAATTCTTCCGTGCTTTCCGGAGATTTACCAGATGTGCTGACGCTGGATGGGCCTAATGTAGCAGCTTATGCAAAGAATAATATCATTCAGCCATTGGCGCCGTTGACAGAAGAGGAACGTGGGAAATATTTGGAATCTATCATTGATCAAGGAACTTATGATGAGAAACTCTATGCTTTGGGAGTGATGGAATCCAGCGTAGGTCTTTATTATAATAAAGATATTTTGAAAGAGGCTGGAATTGAGGTTCCGGATGCAGATCATCCGTGGACGACAACGGAATTTATGGATATTTTGGAAAAATTAAAACCAATTATGAAAGAGAAAAAAGGATACCCACTTGATATGACGTTTCCTGTAGGGGAGACAAGTATTTACTATTATGCACCGTTTATTTGGGCAAATGGTGGAAATCTTGTCAGCGAAGATGGGCTTACAGTAGAAGGATATTTTAATTCAGAAGAAAATGCAGAGACGATGAATTATTTCCGACAGATTGTGGAAAAAGAGTATATGTCAGAAGCACCAATTGAATTCTTATTTGAAAGTGGAAGAGCAGCTTTTAAATTTGATGGTGCATGGGAAGTAAATACTGTGTATGAAAGTTATCCGGATTTGAATTTAGGAGTTGCTCCTTATGTTGTAGGAGATGAGTGGAACGGAGAACGATATACACCGACAGGTTCCTGGGCATTTGCAGCATCCGCTACAACAGAAAAAATTGAGGGAGCTACTGAGCTTGTAAAATGGATGAGCGGTGTAGAAAGCGGTGTGAATATGTGGGAAACTGCAAAGTCACTTCCTTCAACTTATGAAGCATTTGAGCAGATTGCGATTTTCCAGGAGGATGAAAACTATAATGCACTTTATGAGCAATTGAGTAAATATGGACACCCAAGACCGAAGACGCCTGTTTATCCGCAGGTAAGTACTTCTTTCCAACAACTTCTCGAAAGTGTTGCTTTGGGAGGAAAAGATACCCAGACACAAATGGATAAATCTGTAGAAAGGATTAACGCGAAACTGGAACGTTATAAGAAAAAATAATGAAGAAAAAAGAATCAATTTTAGGAATGGCGTTTTTTGGACCAGCGCTGATATTACTTACTTTATTCCTTTTTTTACCAATGGCGCTGACATTTATTTTTAGTTTTACTGATTATTTTGCTTTGAACCCAGATATGACAAGCTTTGTTGGGTTGAAGAACTATGTAAATATATTCAAAGATGAACTCTTTTTGAAAGCATTCTTCAACACGGTAAAATTTGTACTGATTATTGTTCCATTCCAGTGTATTGGTGCTCTGCTTCTTGCACTTGGAATTAATAAGGTGACCCATTGTAAAAAATATTTTAAAGTAGCATTTTTTATACCTGTTGTTATGTCACTGGCAGTTGTATCAACATTATGGATGGACATTTATAGTCCGGAGGGAATTTTAAATACGATGCTGTCACAAATCGGAATTCAGGCACAACCGTTTATATATAGTGCAAAACAGGCACTTCCGTCTATTGCAGTAATGAGTGTATGGCAGGGTGTAGGATATCAGATGATTATTTTCCTTGGAGGACTTCAAAATATCAATCCGGCACTTTACGAAGCAGCGGAGTTGGATCATGCAAGCGCATGGCAGAAATTCAAAGATATTACACTTCCGGAATTGAAACCACTTTGTGTATTCGTATTCATTACGGTAACAATCGGAGCATTCCGTATGCTTGTACAGCCAATGGTTATGACAGGCGGTGGACCGGATCATTCCACATATACCCTTGTTTATGATATTTATGAGACAGGTACCATGAACTGGGAGATGGGACTTGCGTCTACAATGGCAATTGTATTTACGGTATTTGTGGTTGTTTTAACCATTATCCAGAATGTGCTGACAAAAGGAAAGGAGAAAAAACATGTTGACAAGAAAGCAAAAAACAGTTAATTGGATTTTGATTATATTTCTTTTGGTGTTATCTGTGTTTTTCTTATTTCCGGTTATTTGGATGATTGCAAATTCCTTTAAACCGGATGCAGCAATTACAGCAGATATGAATTCACTGGCGGCATTTATTCCGCCGGCATTAAACGGAAATTATTTTGAAAACTATATTACAATTCTTACGGATACGAATTTTTTAAGATATATGCTGAACACTCTGCTATATGCGGCAGTTCTCATTGTACTTGGAATTATTGTGAATGGTTTGGCAGGATATGCACTTGCAAAGGTGAATTTTCCATTTAGAGAACAATGGCTTTTGGTTATTATGATGTTGCTGATTGTACCGACAGAAACGGTTATCACCATTCATTTCCTGATTATTGCCAAGGCAGGGCTTTTAAATACAGTAATTGGTTATATTTTACCGATGATTGTAAATCCGTTTAATATTTTCTTATTCAGACAGGTGTTTGTAAGCCTGCCGGATGATGTATATGAAGCAGCTCAGCTTGATTTTTGTGGACCGGTTAAATACTTTTTTACTATGGTGTTACCGATGTCTAAGACTGTGGTTGCAACAGTCAGCGTGTTTACATTTTTAGGTGTATGGAACGATTATCTCTGGCCTTCACTTGTATTTACATCCAGTGATCTTCTGACGGCACAGATTGGTTTGAACTCCATCACATCCAATGATAATACAACCATGGGACAGGTGCTTGCTGTCATCACTTTGATTACGATTCCGGTTATGATCATTTACGCTCTGTTCTCAAAACAGATTGTAGAAGGTGTAACTTCAACAGGTTCTAAGGAGGGTTAATATATTATGGCTTTTATTGAATTTAAGAATATTGGAAAAAAATATGCAGGTGCAGAGAAAAAATCAGTAGATGATTTTAACTTAGAGATTAATGAGAAAGAATTTATTGCATTCGTAGGACCATCAGGTTGTGGTAAATCTACAACGCTTCGTATGATTGCAGGTTTTGAGGAGATTACAGAAGGAGAGCTTTATATTGACGGGAAAAAAGTAAATGAAGTAGCTCCGAGAGATAGAGGAATTGCAATGGTATTTCAGAACTATGCTTTATATCCTCACATGACCGTAGAGAAAAATATCGGTTATGGTCTGAAGAACATGAAAATGCCGGCAGACCAGATTAAGAAAAAGGTAGATTGGGCAATTGATATTTTAGGATTACAGGAATATCGAAATCGTAAACCGAAAAATTTGTCCGGTGGACAGCGCCAGAGGGTAGCGTTAGGAAGAGCAATCGTAAAAAACCAGAAAGTATTTCTTATGGATGAACCATTATCTAACTTGGATGCAAAGCTTCGTGTCAGCATGAGAACGGAGATTAGTAAGCTTCATCGAGAGCTTGGTGCAACAACAATTTATGTAACACATGACCAGGTGGAAGCGATGACCATGGCAGACCGCATTGTTATTATGAAGGATGGTGTGATTCAGCAAGTAGGAAAGCCAATGGAGCTTTATGATCATCCGGTAAATAAGTTTGTAGCAGGATTTATTGGTTCTCCACAGATGAACTTTTTTGATGTGACAGTTACAGGAAACAATATTACATTCGCAGACGGCAGTACATTTGCACTATCAGAAAGTGTTGTGAAGAAACTTGCCGGAAAAGAAGGAGATATGATTCTTGGAATTCGTGGTGAAGATTTGAAGATGGATGCGGCAAATCTGGAGCTTTATAAAGAAAGTCGTCAGAAGGCAATTATTACAGATACAGAAGTTATGGGAAATGAAAACAATCTGTATTTCCAGTTTGGAGGATGCCAGGCAGTAGCAAGAGTATCCAAATATGAAATCAGCCAGGTGGGTGATGAAATTGAGTTTGTATTTGTACCATCGAAGATGCATTTCTTTGATAAGGATACAGAAATGAATTATATGTAGGGGGTACAAATATGAAGACAATGAATATCTTTTTAGGGACAATAGAAGGCGTAAAAAATTTTGTGAATACAGTTTGTAAGCTGGATTGTGATGTGGACATTGCATCAGGACGTTATGTGATTGATGCAAAGTCGATTATGGGGATTTTTAGTATCAATTTATCAGAACCTGTTATGGTTCGAATTCATGCAGACGGAGAAGATGCAGAAAAAGCGGCAGCTCTTTTACAACCGTTTGCAGTAGAAGAGTAATGGAGGAATTCTATGCAGAAAATACACGTAAAACCGAATAACAATTGGATGAATGACCCGAATGGTTTTATTTATTATCAAGGTGCATACCATTTATTTTATCAGTGCTTCCCATATAATGCCAGATGGGGAAGAATGCATTGGAACCACGTAATCAGTAAGGATTTAGTACATTGGGAAAATCTCGGAATTGCGCTGTTTCCAAGTAAAACTGATGACAGAAGCGGATGTTTTTCAGGAAGTGCAGTGGAAGAAGATGGAAAATTGTATCTGTATTATACCGGTGTGAATTATACGGTGGAAAATCCCGAGGATATTAATCTTTGTTTAGATGAACAGTTTGTATCTGCACAAATGATGATTACTTCAGAGGATGGAATGCAGTTTGACAACATAAAAGATAAGAAAACAGTAATTCCAGTTATTCAAAATTCGCAAATCGGAGATGCAAGACACACAAGAGATCCAAAAGTCTGGAAAGAAGAGGACGGCTGGTATATGGTGCTTGGAAGTACAATAGAAGACAGAAAAGGAAGATTGCTGTTTTTCAAAAGTACAGACAAGGAACATTGGGATTATGTAAACTCTGTTTCTAAAGGAGAAGAATTTGGCTGGATGTGGGAATGCCCGGATTACTTTGAAGTAAATGGCAAACACATTATCATCTTTTCTCCGATGGGGATTTTGAAGGATGGCAAGGCAGATGAAAATCAAGCCATTTGTATGCAGGTGTCTTTTGATAAAAAAAATTGCCGCATGGAACTTCCGGATACTTATCAATTTCTGGATTATGGCTTGGATCTCTATGCACCGCAGAGTACAGTAGATGCACAGGGAAGAAGAATTTTGATGGCATGGCTTCGTATGCCACAGCCGGTAGATGGAAAATGGCAGGGAATGATGAGTATTCCACGTGTAGTAGAAGTAAAGAACGGAAAAATCTATTTCCGTGTGCATCCAAATATCCAAAATGTATATACAAAAAAGATTGATTCGCCAAAAGAAGCTTCAGACGCAGGATATCGATTACGATTTTCTCTGCAGGACGGTGAAGAAGTTAATGTTGGAGGATATCGTATCTTCCGTCAGGGTAAAAAAATCTGCACAGACAGAAGTGCGTTGTATACGGCATTTCCCCAGTTTCGTACAGAGTTTGCAACACCGGAATTAGCAGATGGATTTAATCTGGAAGTTTATGTGGACCAAAATCTGATAGAAGTGTTTGTAAATGAGGGAGAGGCAGTAATATCAAATGCTGTATATCAGCTTGGAAATGAAATTAAGGTACAGGGAAATGTATCCGTAGCAATAGAAACTTTAGAATAGATAAATGACTGCACAAGGAGAAAGAAAATGTATGATGTAGTAGCGCTTGGAGAGCTTTTGATTGATTTTACAGAAAGCGGAAAAAGTGAACAGGGAAATCAGCTTTTGGAAGTAAATCCAGGGGGAGCACCATGCAATGTGCTTGCTATGCTGAAACAGATGGGAAAAAAGACCGCATTTATTGGAAAAGTTGGACAGGATATGTTTGGAAACTTGTTGAAACAGACATTAGATGAAGTGGGGATTGATTCAAAAAATCTGATTATGGATGAAGAGGTACGAACAACGCTTGCATTTGTACATACATTGGCAGATGGAGATAGAGAGTTTTCATTCTATCGAAATCCTGGCGCAGATATGATGCTTAGTGAAGAGGAAATCAATCCGGAAGTTATAAAAGGTACAAAAATATTTCACTTTGGTACGTTGTCCATGACACATCAAGGTGTGAGAAATGCTACCAAAAAAGCAGTTTCCATTGCGAAAGAGGCAGGTGCAATCATTTCTTTTGATCCGAATTTGCGAGAGCCTCTGTGGGAGTCTTTGGAGCTTGCAAAAGAGCAGATGGAATATGGTTTCCGGCAATGCGATATTTTGAAAATCTCGGATAATGAGATCCAATTTGTAACCGGAAAAGAGGATTATGATGAAGGAATTGCTATTCTTCAGGAAAAATATCAAATTCCACTAATTCTTCTTACAAAAGGGAAAGATGGAAGCTGTGCCTATTATAAAGAAATGCGAATAGAGAAAAAAGGTTTTTGCGTGCAGGCAATTGAGACAACCGGAGCAGGAGATACATTTTGCGGCTGTTCTTTGGGATACCTGTTGGAGCATGACCTTCAGCATCTATCCGAGAAAGAGCTGGAAGAGATGCTTACATTTGCCAATGCAGGAGCGGCTTTGATTACATTGAAGAAAGGAGCTATTCGCTCCATGCCAAAAGAACAGGAAATCCGCAGATTTGTAGAAGAAAAAAGCAGATAAGGAATAGAAGAATGAAGGCAAAAAAATCAAAGGCAGAACAGCGTTATGAGAAACGTTTGAAGCTGTATTATGACGAATTAAAATGGCTTTATATGGAGTTGTATCCAGAACGCAGCGATCAGTTTGAGAATTTATTATATCGGATGCAAGAGGCATATCATGTACGAAAACTGAATTTGAAAAAGTTGGATGAGTCACGTGTGAAGAATACAGATTGGTATAAAAAGAGTGACTTGCTGGGCATGATGCTTTATACAGATGCGTTTGCAGAGAACCTCAATGGAGTTAAAAAACGGTTGGACTATATTGAATCCTGTCATGTGAATTATCTGCATTTAATGCCTCTCCTTGCTTCACCAGAAGGGAGAAGCGATGGTGGATATGCAGTAGCAGATTTCCGGAGTGTGCAGCCACAACTTGGGACAATGAAAGATTTGGAGAGCCTGACCGGAGCATGCCATAGGCGAAACATCTGCGTCTGTCTTGATTTTGTAATGAATCATACATCTGAAGATCATGAGTGGGCAAAACGTGCCAGACAAGGTGAACGGGAATATATGGACCGTTATTACTTTTACGATAATTATGAGCTTCCGGCAGAATTTGAAAAGACAGTTCCACAGGTATTCCCTACAACGGCTCCGGGGAATTTTACATGGCTTCCTGATATGGGGAAACATGTCATGACAACCTTCTATCCATATCAATGGGATCTGAACTACTGGAATCCGGTTGTCCTAAACGAGATGATTGACAATATGCTGTATCTTGCTAATCGAGGAATTGATATTTTACGATTGGATGCCGTACCATATATTTGGAAACAGTTAGGAACGAGCTGTCGCAACCTTCCACAGGTTCACAGCATTGTCCGAATTATGAGAATTGTGACGGAAATTGTATGTCCGGGTGTGCTTTTGCTTGGAGAGATTGTTATGGAACCTTCAAAAGTAGTGCCATACTTCGGCACCATAGAAAAGCCGGAATGTCATCTGTTGTATAATGTTACAACCATGGCAACGACTTGGCATACAGTGGCAACGAAGGATGTCAGGTTGTTGAAAAGGCAGATGGAGATTATCAGTCACTTACCAAAAGACTATGTATTTTTGAATTATCTTCGTTGTCATGATGACATAGGATGGGGATTGGATTATGAGTGGTTAGAGAATTTTTCGATTCGTGAAATTCCACATAAGCAATATTTGAACGATTATCTGACTGGAAAGTGCCCAGAGGCTGTAGGGCGCGGAGAATTATATAACTCAGATCCAATCAGTAAAGATGCCAGATTATGCGGAACAACGGCTTCCCTTTGTGGTTTGGAAAAGGCTCTGTATGAACAGGACAAAGAGGAAATTAGGAAAGCAGCCGGATGGGTGATTATGCTACATGCGTATTTGCTTGTACAATCCGGAATTCCGGTATTGTATTGTGGAGATGAAATCGGACAGTTGAATGATTATAGCTATCATGATGACCCGATGAAATGTGAAGATTCCAGATATTTGCATCGTGGAAAATTTCAATGGGATTTGCAGAAAAAAATATGTGAAGAGGGTACAAGTCAACATCAGATTTTTAACGCTTTAAAAGAATTGGAAACATTTCGAGCAGAACATAAAGTTTTTGATGCACAGGCAGATATAGAAATGTTGGAAACCTATGACAATGCCATACTTGGAATTAAAAGAAGCCAAGATGAAGAAAAATTGATTGCGTTATTTAATTTTTCCCAGGAAGAAAAAACAGCATGGATTCAAGAAGATGGCCTTTATACAGATGTAATGTCAGGTGAACAAAAAGAAGCGAAAGCCGTTTTAGTTCCTGCGGGCAGTTTTTGTTGGTTGTATCAAGTTTGATTTTGGCTGAGATACTATGAAAACCGCTGAAAACCTTATTTTTTAAGGATTTCAGCGGTTTTTGTTTATGGTTCTTAATTAAATAATAGTGGGATGCGAATGAAAGAAAATGGGTTTTTACTGGGAAATATAAAAAATCAAGAAAAAACTTGCAAATGAAAAAAAATTTGATAATATAAAGGGCATAACGTTGTGGTTACTACAAATGTAGAAATAAATCGTATGGAAAGGAAAAATGGCTATGACAAATTATACAGAAAAAGTGTATTTACTTCTTGATGTAGGAGGAACACAGATTAAAGGCGCTGTGTTTAATGAGGAAGGAAACAGAAAAACAGATATTACTTCTTATCCATCAAAATCCAGAGAAAGCGCAGATGTTATTTTGGATAACTTTGCTTTTATTTTAAGAGAGTTAATGAACACAAATCCGCAGGCGGAAATAATAGGAGTTGGTATGGCATTTCCGGGACCTTTTGATTATGAAAAGGGAATTTGTCAAATTCAGGGATTGAATAAATATGACAGCATTTACGGAAGAGCCTTAGAACCTGAAATGAAAAAAAGAATTCCTGAAATTGAAAATGCTAAATTTGGTTATTTGCACGACATTGAGGCATTTGCAGTTGGAGAAGCATGGTTCGGAGAAATGCAGGATGAATCAAAAATCGTATGTCTTTGTATAGGGACAGGTACAGGAACAGCATTTTTAAAGGATAAAGTTCCTCAGAAATCAGGAGAGGGAGTACCGGAGTGTGGATGGTTGTATTGGCTTCCATATAAAGACTCTATTATTGATGACTATATTTCAGTAAGAGGACTGGAACGAATTTGTAAGGAAGTATTTGGAGAACCTAAGAGTGGAAAAGAACTTTATGATTTATGTCAGAAAGGTGATGAAACAGCTCTGAAAGCATGGAAGAAATTTGGAGATGACATTATAGCTGCAATTCTTCCTGTTATCGAAGATTTCCATCCTGATGCAATTATTTTCGGTGGGCAGATTTCAAAGAGCTTTACTTATTTTGGTAAAGAATTTGCAGAAGAATGTGAAAAGAGAAATATTAAAATTCATGTGCAAACAGAAACTTCCGAAAAAGCTATGCAAGGACTGTTTGTGAAAATGACAAGAGGATAAAAGATCTAAGATAAAAAATTTTATAATATTTGCAGATGGAGGCACATCTGCAGCAATATCTGATGATTTTGAGAGGTATATAGATAAAGAGATGAATATGAATTTGAGACAGAAATTTATTCCTAATCAAAATCCCACAGAACGTGAACTTTTGATTGGAGCCCGCGGTATTATGATAGAAGGTGCAGTTGCATCAATTATTTATGCAGTCGCAACAAACAATATTATGACGGGGTATCTTGGCTATCTGGGGGCATCAGTTGCTGCGTGTGCCTCCATTGCTTTAATTCCGCAGCTAGGCTGTATTTTACAGTTTTTTTCTCCGTTTTTATTTGAAAGGTTTCGTTATCGAAAACCAATCATGTGGATTTTATGTGTGATTTATCGTTTTTCAGTAGCGGCAATGTTTTTGCTTCCATTACTTTTATCAGGTGCAAATTTTCGAGTAGGAACGGCAGTTGCTCTGTATATTATTGCCTTTGCAAGCGCCGGTATTGTAACGCCGGGGCTTCAGCAGTGGACCATAAGCCTTGTGGACGTAAAAGAACGAGGGGTATATATGGCAAAGAAGGATATTCTGGCAGTTGGGGTAAATAGTATTGTGACTTTTTTACTTAGTCGTCATCTGGATAAGCTTATGGCTTTAGGAAACGACAGTCAAGGTTATCAGACCGTAGGACTTGTATGTCTGGTATTGGCTCTTTTAGATGCAGTGCTTTTATTAAATATATGTGAGCGTCCCGTAGAGGAGACCGTAGGAGTACAGTTATCAGACGTACTTCAGCCTGTGAAGGATAAGAGCTATCGTCCGCTACTTTTATATAATATTTTTTCCAGTGTTGCCGGCGGTATTGCAACGCCGTTTTTAATTGTATACCAGCTTCGGGTACTGGGACTGAGCCATACGTTTCTGGCAAGTGCGGGAATTGTGGCGGCAATAGCAGGAATGGCAGGAAGCTATCTGTGGGGACGGTTTTCAGACAAGCACATGTGGGATTGGACCATTCACCGTTCCACATCCATTGGCTTTTTGTGTACGGTGTCATGGGCATTTGTCACCCCTGAAAGTGCTCCATTTATTGCTCCTATTTTAATGACTGTTACCACGGCATGTAACTCAGGAACGGTAATTGCCAATACAAATTTGCAGTATTCTGCCAGCCCTGCCACAGGGAAAACTTTATATTTGGGAGTTACAGCAGCCATTATCAGTGTTGCGGGCTGCTTAACAACTGCATGCAGTGCATCTTTACAGTCGGTTTTCGAACAGTCTTTGGGATATAAGAGTATTTCTGTTTTATTCTTAATATCCGGTGTGGGAGGGCTTATCAATCTCTTTATTAACGGTCGGAAATTGCCGCATATTAAGTAAGTTTACAGTCTTGTGAACTGATGTTAGGTAATTGGAAAGGTTGTAAAGTTAAAAGTAACTCTCATAAAACTAGTAATTATATACAAAAACTATTTTGCGAAAGTGTGCATTATATATGAAAAGGCTAAAGTATATTGACGAATACGTCAAAAAGTGATAAATTCATTATAGAAATGTTAGGGAAAAGGGGGATGTTATGGCTGAGAAGAAATCGGTTTCTATGCAGGATATAGCAGATGAGCTGGGCGTAAGTAAAGTTACTGTTTCCAAAGCCTTAAATGGCAAGGAAGGAGTCGGCGAGGCTCTCAAGAAAAAAATCGCTGATCTGGCAGAGAAATCAGGATATGTTCTTCCCAATTATGGAAACAGGAAGACGAAAAAAGTCGGAATTATTATGAGCGATCGTTTTAATTCCGGAGACGAAGGCAAGTTCTACATGGCAATGTATGAAAAAATTATTAGTGAACTTCAGAAAGCTTCCTGTACCAGCATGATGATATCACCTAATCGACATAGTCTTGCAGGAGATTTGCAGACTATTAAGTCATCGGGAATATTTGATGGCCTGATATTTCTAGGAATACTGGATTGGGAAGTGAAAAAGCAATTAGATGCCGTTAATCTTCCGAAAATCTATGTGGATGTCTATGATGAAACTCATAAATCAGACTCGGTTGTGACAGAAAATATTTACAGCTGTTATGAAATTACCAATTATCTGATACATCAGGGACATACAGAGATTGGATTTGTAGGAACGGTGGGAGCTACTACAAGTATCACAGACCGTTATCTGGGATACGTAAGGAGTATGCTGGAAAATAATATTACTCCCCAAGATGTATGGAATATTCCGGACCGCAGTCAGGAAGGAGAGGCAATACCTTTAGAACTTCCGAAAGAAATGCCTACTGCATTTGTATGCAACTGTGATGAAACGGCATTTCAGTTGGTTAAGGAATTAACAGCAAAAGGTTATCATATACCGGAGGATATTTCTGTGGCAGGATTTGATAATTCCATTTATGCACAGGTTTGCAGTCCGCCGCTTACTACAGTGGCAGTTGACATCGAAGAAATCGGTAAACTTGCAGCACGGCGTATGATAAAGCACATGAGCAACCCTGCGAAAAAGGGCGGAGGTGTATTCCGAGTTCCCGGCAATATTATATACCGGGAGTCTGTTCGTAATATAAAAAGAGAGGAACAGAAATCATAAACTAAAAGATAAGGAGGAATGGAGTTGAAGAAAGAAAAAAAACTCAGAAAAAGAAATCGTTGGACAAAAAACGATACGGAGCTGACCATTCTGGCGCTTCCGACAGCAGTCTGGTACATATTATTCTGTTTTCTGCCGATGTTTGGTTTGATTATTGCATTTAAGAATTACAGAGTGACTGCGGGAGAAAGCTTCATTTACAATGTTTTCCACAGTGACTGGTCAGGTTTTAAAAACTTCGAATTCTTAATAAAGTCCAATGACTTATTTGTTATTTTAAGAAACACAATTCTTTATAACCTGGCATTTATTGTAATCGGAATGATTCTTTCCGTTGGATTTGCGATTATGATCAGTTTGCTGCACAATAAAAGAGCTTCTAAAGTATACCAGACATTGATGTTCTTCCCATACTTTATGTCATGGGTAGTAGCATCTTATTTCCTGGATGCCTTTTTAAATCAGGACAATGGTTTGATTAATACAATGCTTCGTGACGGAGGGCATGAACCGGTTCAGTGGTACATGAAAGCAAGCGTTTGGCCAGCTATTTTAATCTTTATGTATCTGTGGAAAAGTACAGGATATAACATGGTTATTTATTTATCCAGTATTTCAGGAATTGATACTACCTTATATGAAGCGGCTGTTATGGACGGTGCAAATAAACGTCAGCAGGTACGATACATTACATTGCCTTGCTTGAAAAATGTTATTATTATGATGTTTATTTTGAATGTAGGTAAAGTCTTTTATTCAGACTTTGGATTGTTCTTCCAGTTATCTCAGGGAGCAACCGGTTCTATCTTTAATACGACAGCAACAATCGATACACAGGTATTTAACATGCTGCAGTCCTCAACACCGATTGGTATGACTTCAGCAGTAACCTTCTTCCAGTCAGTAGCATGTTGTATTACAATTTTAGTTGCTAATGCGATTGTGCGAAAATTAGACGAAGACAGTGCAATTATATAGGAGGTGTGAAAATGGCGAAAAATAAAAAAGATTTAGAACTTGCGGAGTCTTCAAAATTGAATAGAATTTCCGGAGGCACTAACGCAATTTTTAACATTATATTCATCCTATTGGCATTGGTTTGTATTATTCCGGTATTTTTTGTTTTCATGATTTCCGTTTCATCAGAAGAGTCTATTGCACAGAACGGTTATCGTTTTATTCCGGAAGTATTTTCACTGGATGCTTATAAATTCTTAGGGCGTGAAATTTCTATGATTGTTGATGCTCTCGGAGTTTCTGTAATCGTAACAGCAGTCGGTACTGTATTAGGTGTTGCTTTAACAACTTTAATGGGATATGTCATTTCCAGACGTAGTTATAAGCTGAACAACTTCTTTACTATGTTGGTTTTCATTCCTATGGTTTTCAATGGTGGTATGATTTCATCTTACGTGGTAAATACACAGTTCATGCATTTGAAGGATACGATGTGGGCATTGATACTTCCGCTGTGTGTATCTTCATTTAACGTAGTCATTTGTAAGACATTTTTTAGAACGAATATACCGGAGTCTGTTATTGAGTCCGCCCAGATTGATGGCGCTACACAGTTCCAGATTTTCGGAAAGATTGCTTTGCCACTGTCAAAACCGCTGTTGGCAACAATCGCTTTGTTCCTTACATTTGGTTATTGGAATGACTGGTTCCAGTCATCTCTGTATATTACTGATTCATCTCTGTATTCTTTACAGGCATTGTTGGATCACTTCGAAAGAAATATGCAGGCTATGTTAAGCAATCCGGCGCTTGGAGTTAGTATGACTGAGTATATAAACTCTATGCCAAAAGAAGGTGCGAGAATGGCAATGGCAGTGATTATTATCGTTCCAATCGCATGCTGCTATCCGTTCTTCCAGAAATACTTTATTTCAGGTCTTACAGTAGGAGCTGTAAAAGGCTGATATAATGAGACGATATTTTCCGGAAGCAATATCCGGCTTCCGGTGAAATTAAAAATTAAAAAATTCTAAAAGGAGGATATTTTACAATGAAAAAAAGACAAGTTGTTGCATTAGGACTTGTAGCTGCAATGAGTATGGGGCTGTTAGCAGGCTGCGGTTCAGATGGCAAAAAGGAAGAAGCTAAAAAAGGTGAAAGCTCAAGTGATGTTGTAACATTAAAATGGATTCAGGTAGGAAATGGTATGCCTAAGAATTACGACGAATGGCTGAAACAGATTAATCCATACCTGGAAGAAAAAATCGGTGTAAATGTAGAAATGGAAATCGTTCCATGGGGTGACTGGGATAACAGAAGAAGTGTTATCACAAACTCCGGTGAATATTTCGATATTCTCTTTACAGACCAGACACGTTACAATGCAGAAATCGCAAATGGTTCTTTAATGGACTTAACAGAAATGTTACCAAAAGAAGCAGCAGGACTGTATGAAATGATTCCAGAAGATTACTGGACAGCAATGAAAGTTGATGGAAAAATTTATGGTGTTCCATCTTACAAAGATAGTTCCCTTACAGAATACTTTGTTTGGGATCAGGATATGGCAGATAAATACAGCATTGATGTTAATGCAATCACTGACTTCAATTCTCTGTATGATGCATTAAAAACAATTAAAGAAGGCGAAGGAACAGCACCATACTACATGTCTAAAAACGGTGCAAACTTCCTTGTTAACCTTGGATTTGATGACTTAAGTGCAAGTTTACCTGTATTAGGTGTTAAATACACAGATGAATCTAAGACAGTTGTAAACCCATTAGCAGATGAAGACGTTTTAGCAAACCTTGATATCATTCACAAAATGTACAAAGAAGGACTTATTAATGGTGATGCACCAACAGCTGATGACTCTAACAAATACAGAACATTCTTTACAGCACAGGGATGGAGTGGAGCCGCAACTACTACATGGGGACCAAACAATGGTATTAACAACTGTGTAGCAGTAAAATATGGTGATACAGTTGTTTCTAACACAACAGTACGTGGTTCTATCAATGGTATTTACTCAGGATGTAAAAATCCAGAAAAAGCTTTACAGTTATTAAACTTAGTTAACACAGATTCTAAAGTACGTGACTTATTCTATTATGGTGTAGAAGGTTCTGACTTCGAATACACAGATGATGGAAAAGTAAACAGACTGACTACAGACTGGGGAATGGCTGGTTATACACAGGGTACATTCTTTAATGTAACTCAGCAGGCAATTGAAACATTCAACCAGTGGGATGAAGTTAAAGAATTAAATGAAAATGCAACACCATCTGTATTACTTGGATTTAACCTTGATACATCTAAGATTGAAACAGAACTTGCAAACTGCCGTGCCGTATACGAAAAATACTATTCAGAATTCTTCACAGGCGCTCAGGATCCAAGAGAACTGATTAAAACAATCGAAAAGGAACTGGAAACAGCAGGTTGGGAAACAATTCGTGCAGAAGCACAGAAACAGATTGACGCTGCAAAATAAAATTAGCTAAAACATAATGAGTGGGGGCATTTTCTAAAAAATGGAGGATGCCCCTGTTCTGACGAGGAGGACAAATGTCAAAGATTATTGGAAATTCATTAAAAAATATTCCATGGCAGGAAAAGCCTGAAAATTATAATATGCCTATTTGGAGATATACACAGAATCCAATCATTAACCGCAATGATATCCCAAGCTCCAACAGTATTTTTAACAGCGCTGTTGTACCTTTTGAAGATGGATTTGCAGGTGTGTTCAGATGTGACAGCAAATGTGTAAGTATGGATATCTTTGCAGGATTTTCAAAAGATGGTATCCACTGGGAAATTAACCATGAACCAATTACTTTTGAAGGTGACTCTGAGGTTACAAAGAGAGAGTATCGTTATGACCCACGTGTTTGCTTTATCGAAGACAGATACTACATCACATGGTGTAACGGATATCATGGTCCAACAATCGGTGTAGCGTATACTTTTGATTTCAAGACTTTCCATCAGTTAGAAAACGCATTTTTGCCATATAACAGAAATGGTGTGCTTTTCCCAAGAAAAATCAATGGAAATTATATGATGCTGAGCAGACCAAGTGATACAGGCCATACACCATTCGGTGATATTTTCTGCAGCCAGAGCCCTGATTTGGAATACTGGGGACACCACAGACATGTAATGTCTACAGAAAAAGGCGATATCTCTGCATGGCAGTCTACAAAGATTGGCCCGGGACCTGTTCCGATTGAGACAGATGAAGGATGGTTATTGATTTACCATGGTGTTATCAATACATGTAACGGATTTGTATACCGTATGGGTGCAGCACTTTTAGACTTAAATGAGCCATGGAAAGTAATTGCACGTTCTAAAGCTTATGTATTAGGACCTTATGAATTATATGAATGTGTAGGAGATGTACCGAACGTGGTATTCCCATGTGCAACTCTTACAGATGCTGATACAGGAAGAATTGCCATTTATTATGGTTGTGCAGATACAGTTACAGGTCTTGCCTTTACAACTGTTGATGATATGTTAAAATATATTAAAGAAAATGCTTTTTAATGAACCTGTTGGATAGTTTCACAACAGGAAAGTGCTTCCAGGTGCATTAGATGCATCTGGGAGCATTTTCACTTATACGATTGTATCAAAGTGTAGCTTGCAGATATCGATATATTTTACGCTCAGTCTGCGCTGGCTTTGAGCTTGTAATCTCTAAGAAGAAATAAAATAGGTATATAAGGAGTGATGCGATAGCATGAGATTTATTGAAGATAGAATTTCTGTAATATGCAATGAATTAAAAGAATTAGCTTTTGTAAAGAAAGAGCCGGTAAAGGGAGTTGTTTATAAGAAGGGATTATATTTTTACCCTTATGAAGCAGATCAGTCAGCAGAACCATGGGAAGAGTTTGACAGCAAGACTATGCATTGGTATGGACCGGATGAACATTATTGGTTCAGAGCAGAATATACTGTTCCGAAGAGTATGGATGGAAAAACTCTTTATCTCAAGGTGGCAACACAGGTAGATCATTGGGATTACGCAAAAAATCCACAATTTTTGTTGTTTGTAAACGGACAGATGACACAGGGAATGGATTTGAATCATCAGACAGTAATGTTGGAAAGATGTGCAAAAGAGGGTGAAACCTATACTATTGATTTACAGGGATACACAGGTGTTATGTTCGCTGAACTGACCTTTACAATGGAAACAGTAGAAGTAGATGAAACAATTAATGAGATTTATTATGATATTGTTGTTCCACTTCAGGGATTTTCCAGAATGCAGGAAGACGATAAAGTGAGAAAGGATTTGCGTACAATCCTGAATAATACAGTTAATCTCTTGGATTTACGTACTCCTTATTCTGAAGAATTTTATCAGTCTATAGAAGAAGCTCATAACTATATTCAAAAAGCATTATATGAAGATATGAGTGGATACGAGGATGTTATTGCTTCTTGTATCGGACATACACACATTGACGTGGCATGGCTTTGGACAGTGGCACAGACAAGAGAAAAAGTTGCGAGAAGTTTTTCCACAGTACTGAAATATATGGATGAATATCCGGAATATAAATTTATGTCCAGTCAGCCGGCTCTGTATCAATTTTTGAAAGAAAGATATCCGGAAACTTATGAAAAGATTAAAGAGCGTGTAAAAGAAGGCAGATGGGAACCGGAAGGCGGAATGTGGGTAGAAGCTGACTGTAATTTAACAAGCGGTGAGTCACTGGTACGTCAGTTCCTTTACGGAAAGAAGTTCTTTAAAGATGAATTTGGCATTGACAGCCGTATTTTATGGCTTCCGGATGTATTCGGATATTCAGGAGCACTTCCTCAGATTATGAAGAAGAGCGGTATTAAATACTTCATGACTACAAAACTGGCATGGAATCAGATTAATAAAGTTCCTTATGACACCATGATGTGGAGAGGAATTGACGGAAGTGAAATTTTCACTCACCTGATTACGACTTTAGGCGTAGGACAGAGTGAAGCTGATTTCTTTACAACCTATAACGGTATGTTACATCCAGACGCTATTCTGGGCGGATGGCATCGCTATCAGAACAAGGATATTAACAATGATATTCTTATCGCATTTGGATATGGTGACGGAGGCGGCGGTCCTACAAGAGAAATGTTGGAAACTTCTAAACGTATGGAAAAAGGTATTCGTGGAATTCCAAAGGTACGTCAGGAGTTCGCCGGAAATTATTTTGAAGAGCTTGAGGAGCGTGTGGAAGGAAATAAGAGCCTGCCTGTATGGGAAGGTGAACTTTATTTCGAATACCACAGAGGAACTTATACTTCTATGGGAAGAAATAAACGCTCTAACCGCAGATGTGAGCAGCTTTTAATGGATGCAGAATTATTAGAAGTGCTTACAGGAACAAGTGAAAAAGAAGAAATGGGTAAAATCTGGAGAACAGTTCTTCTGAACCAGTTCCATGATATTTTACCAGGTTCTTCTATTGCAGAAGTATACGAAGTAACTAAGAAAGAATATGCAGAAATTGAAAGTCGTCTGGCAGAAATGATTGCAGAAAAATTAAATCTTCTTATGGATGGCAGACAGGATAAAATCAGTGTATTTAATACATTAGGATTTGATAGAAATGATGTTGTAAGCTTAGGTGATTGCCATGCAGCAGCATTGACTGATGAAAGCGGTAAGATTTATCCGGTACAGGAAACAGCTCAGGGAGCAGTTGCATATATTACAGATATTCCTGCAAAAGGCGGAAAAACTTTACAGCTTTTAGATACTGTTAAGGAAGAAGCTTCCAGAATTCAGATTACAGAAAATGGAATAGAAACTCCGTTTTATCGTATTTCTATTGATGAAAACGGTCTGTTTACTTCTATTTATGACAAAGAGTGTGACCGCGAAGTATTAAAAGCCGGAGAAAAGGGAAATCTCCTTCGTATGTATGAAGACAAGCCAATGCACTATGATTGCTGGGATATTGATATGTACTATTCCGAAAAATACTGGGATGCTGAAAAAGCAGATAAAATTCAGTGGACAGAGGAAGGCCCTGTACGTGCTACTTTGGAAATTCAGCGTACAATCAGCAATTCTGTTATTAAACAGAAAATTCATTTCTATGCAGACAGCAGAAGAATTGATTTCTCTACATGGGTAGACTGGAAAGAACATCAGCATTTACTGAAGGTTCACTTCCCTGTAAATATTCACTCAGATGAGGCGACTTTTGAAGTACAGTTTGGTAATCTGAAAAGAAAAATTCATGGAAATACAAGCTGGGATGAAGCTAGATTTGAAAGCTGCGGACAGAAATGGATGGATATTTCCGAAGGTCACTATGGCGTCAGTCTGTTGAATGACTGTAAATACGGTTACTCTGCAAAAGACAGCAATATTGCTCTTACACTGATTAAATCAGGTATTGAGCCAAATAAAACTGCGGACCAGGAAGAACATGTATTTACTTATGCTTTATATCCACATAAAGAAATGTGGTCTGCTGCAGGAACTGTACAGGAAGCTTATAAACTCAATCAGCCAGCCTATGCAACAAAAGGAGAATTGAAAAATACAGGCAAATCCTTTATTTCTACAGATAAAGATAATATTATTATAGAGACAGTAAAACCGGCAGAAAATGGAGATGGCATGATTGTCAGACTTTATGACTGTGAAAACAGCTTGACAAAAGCAACTCTGACTTTTGCTGAAGGAATGCTGGAAAGTGTAGAAGAATGTAATCTTATGGAAGAAAAAGAGGCTGATATCGAGGCTTGCGGCAACAGCTTTACTGTATCTGTGAAACCTTATGAAATTAAGACCTATAGGGTGAGGTTAAAATAATGAAAAAAAATACCTACAGTGCCGAGGCAAAAGAATTACTTGACAAAATGACTCTGCAGGAAAAAATTGGACAGTTAAATCAAAAACTTTATGGTTTTGGTATCTATGAGAGAAACGGGGAAGAAATCTCCTTTAGTCAGGAGTTTGAAGATGAAGTAGAGAAGTACGGAGGGCTTGGAACTTTGTACGGTCTCTATCGTGCAGACCCCTGGTCTCAGAAAAATTATGAAAACGGTCTTTACGGCGAAAACGCCGTAAAGGCATACAACAAGATGCAGGAATACGTTCTGGAACATTCCAGACTGCATATTCCCGCATTATTAAGCACAGAATGTCCTCATGGACATCAAGCTCTTGACAGCTATCTTCTTCCTGTAAATCTGAATATGGGAGCAACCTTTAACACAGAATTAATTCATTCTGCTTACAGTGTCTGCGGTAAGCAGCTTCGCCAGATGGGAGTAGATTTGGCGTTGATTTCTCTGCTTGATGTGGTAAGAGACCCACGCTGGGGACGCAGTGAAGAATGTTTTTCAGAAGACCCGTATCTCTGCTCAAAGATGGCAGAACAGATTGTAAAAGCAGTTCAGGATGAAGGTGTCTCCGTAGTGGCAAAACACTTTGCAGCACAGGGCGAATGTACCGGAGGTATCAATGCCAGTGCAGCAAGAATCGGAGAGCGAGAACTTCGTGAAATTCATCTTCCGGCAATGAAAGCCTGCGCTGATGCGGGAGTTGACGGTGTTATGGCAGCTTATAATGAAATTGATGGAGTATTTTGCCATGCAAACCGCCATCTTTTAACAGATATTTTAAGAGATGAAATGGGCTTTGAGGGAGTAGTAATGGCAGACGGCTGTGCTATTGACCAGTTGAATGTTGTAACAGGTGATTGTGTTCACTCGGCAGCTGCCGCTTTGCGTGCAGGTGTGGATATTGGACTGTGGGATGAAGCCTACGGACGTCTGGAGGAGGCTCTTGAAAAAGGCTATATCACAGAAGAAGATATTGACAGGGCAGTTCTTCGGGTATTAGAATTAAAAATTAAAAGAGGTCTTTTTGACAATCCTCTTTTAGATGAAAACCAGAAACCGGAAGATTATTCTTATGAAAAATATCCTCAGGCTTTGCAAATTGCCAGAGAGTCTGTTGTCCTTCTGGAAAACAGAAATGATATCCTGCCCCTTTCAAAAGAGACAGGGAAAATCGCAGTAATCGGACCAAATGCCGATGCGGTCTATAATCAGCTTGGGGATTACAGCCCTCAGGTGAAAAGAGAGAACTGCAGTACCGTATTAGACGGTGTGCGTTCTTACCTTGGGGACAAGGCAGTTTATGCCAGAGGCTGCGGTGTCTTTGACGGTACACAGGAAGAATTGGAGGAGGCTGTAAAACTTGCAGAGCAGTCCGATATTACGATTTTAGTATTGGGCGGTTCTTCCAGCCGTTTCGGAGAAGTTTCCTTTGATGCAAACGGAGCGGCTATTTCCGAACACGGTGTTTCCATGGACTGCGGAGAAGGCGTGGACACTGCGGAACTTTCCCTTCCTGCTGTACAGAGAGAACTGGCAGAGAAAATTTTTGCCACAGGTTCTAAGGTCATTACTGTAATTATCGGAGGAAGAGCTTATGCGCTGGACGAAGTGGCAGAGAAGTCAGATGCGCTTCTGTATGGATTTTATCCGGGTATGCAGGGCGGAAAAGCTATTGCAGAGATTTTATTTGGCGAGGTAAATCCTTCGGGAAGACTTCCTGTATCTCTGCCAAGATGTACAGGTCAGCTTCCAGTGTATTACAACTATAAAAATTCCTACCGAAGCATGCACTATTACAATATTCCGGATGGTGCAGCCTATACCTTTGGATATGGAAAGAGTTATACAAATTTTGAATATGAAGACATATCCTTTGGAAAGAAAGATGTAGCCATAGAGGAACTTCATAAGAACGGTATTCAGGTGGAAATGAGCATTAAAAATATTGGTGAGCAGGACGGCTATGCGGTGCCTCTTGTATACATTGCAGGAGAGCAGGGAAGCGTAGTGCGTCGTGTAAAAGAGTTAAAAGGTTTTCATAAAGTATGGCTAAAAAAGGGAGAAAGTACAAAAGTAAAAATTTTATTACCTTTTGAAGCGTTTGCAGTTTGGGATTCTGAAATGAAATTTACTGTAGAGCCGGGCAGAGTACAAATTATTTTGGAAGAAATGGGACAGATTGTGGGAAGTGAAACATTAAGTCTTTTTTAAGGAGAAAAGAGATATGGATATTAGAGAAAGCTATAATTTTTGGTGTGAATCCCCTTATTTTGATGAGGACACAAAAGCAGAATTAAGAAGTATTTCTGACAATGAAGAAGAAATAGAAGAAAGATTTTATAAAAATCTGGAATTTGGAACAGGCGGTCTTCGTGGTATCATCGGAGCGGGTACAAACAGAATGAACCGTTACACAGTAAGAAAAGCAACACAGGGCTTGGCAAATTATATCCTGAAAGAAAATGCACAGGAAAAAGGAATTGCCATTGCTTATGACTCCAGAAATAAATCCACAGAATTCGCATGGGAAACAGCTCTTTGTATGGCTGCAAACGGCATCAAGGCATATATTTTCCCTGAACTTCGCCCCACACCAATGCTGTCCTTTGCACTTAGAGAACTTGGCTGTACAGCAGGTGTAGTTGTTACAGCAAGCCACAATCCGGCAGAGTATAATGGATATAAAGTATACTGGGAAGACGGTGCTCAGATTACAGCGCCTCGTGATAAAGATATTATTGCAGAAGTAAATGCCATTGAATCTTACGATGAAGTAAAAACCATGAACCGTGAGGAAGCTATGGAAGCAGGACTTTGTGAAATCATTGGTGCTGATATGGATGATCGCTATATTGAAGCTTTGAAGAAACTGGTATTGCGTCCGGAAGCAATTAAACGTCAGGCAGACAAGATTAAGATTGTATATACTCCTTTACATGGAACAGGTAATATTCCTGTACGCCGTATTTTGAAAGAACTGGGATTTGAAAATGTATACGTGGTAAAAGAACAGGAGCTTCCTGATGGAAACTTCCCAACAGTTCCTTATCCAAATCCAGAAGATAAAAAAGCATTTGCATTAGCATTAGAACTTGCAAAAGAGAAGGATGCAGATTTAATTCTGGCTACAGATCCGGATGCTGACCGTTTAGGTATCTATGCAAAAGATCCGGCAGACGGAGAGTACAAGAGCTTTACAGGAAATATGTCCGGTATGCTGATTTTGGAATATCTTCTTTCTCAGAAGAAAGAGCTGGGTATTCTTCCTGAAAACGGAGCAGTAGTTACTACAATTGTATCTGGAAAAATGGCAAAGAGAATTGCAAAAGTTTATAATGTAAAACTCATTGAAACGCTTACAGGATTTAAGTATATTGGTGAGCAGATTAAGTTCTTTGAGCAGGAACATTCCAATGAATTCCTGTTTGGATATGAAGAAAGCTATGGTTGTCTGGAAGGCACTCATGCCAGAGATAAAGATGCAGTTGTTGCAGTTATGGCTTTATGTGAAGCAGCGGCTTACTATATGGACAAGGGTATTACTCTTTGCGAGCAAATGAATAATCTTTTTGAAACTTACGGTTTCTATAAAGAAGATTTATGTACAATTACTTTAAAAGGTCAAAATGGAGCAAAGCAGATTGCTGCTATTATGGAAAAAATCCGTAAAGAAGTTCCTACAGAGTTGGGCGGATCTGAAGTTTTGGCATTACGTGATTATGAACTGGGTATTGTGAAAAATCCAAAAACAGGAGAAGAAAACGGTACTGGATTACCAAAATCTAACGTACTTTATTTTGAATTAGAAAATGACGCATGGTGCTGCGTTCGTCCGTCAGGAACAGAGCCGAAGATTAAATTCTATGTAGGCGTAAGAGGAACAGACAGCGAAGATGCAGAAGAAAAAATGAACACATTGATGTGCGGAGTCAGAGCGTTGGCAGAGGAGGAATAAGAAATGGCATTATTAAAATTACGTCCAAGCTATAAGGATTATTTGTGGGGCGGACATCGTCTGGTAGAGAAATATAACAAAGAATTTGATGGTGATATTCTGGCAGAAAGCTGGGAACTTTCCTGCCATCCGGACGGACCTTCTTATATTGTAAATGGTTCTTATGCAGGCAAAACATTGCAGGAATACATTGACTTAGAAGGAAAAAAAGTACTGGGAAATAACTGTCAGAAATTTGAAGAATTTCCTATTCTGGCTAAATTTATTGATGCGAAGGATAATCTTTCCATTCAGGTACATCCTGATAATGAATACGCTCTGAAAAATGAAGGACAGTATGGAAAGACAGAAATGTGGTACATTATGGATTGTGAAGAAGGTGCTTTCCTTTATTACGGATTTAAAAAGGAAGTCAGCAAAGAAGAGTTTGAGGAAAGAATTAAAACAGATACTTTGCTGGAGGTTTTAAATGCTGTTCCGGTACACAAGGGTGACGTGCTGTTTATTGAAGCAGGAACCATCCATGCAATCGGAAAAGGAATTGTTATTGCGGAAATTCAGCAGAACTCCAATGTAACTTACAGAGTATATGACTTTGGACGTGTGGGAAAAGACGGAAAGAAGAGAGAGTTACACATTGATAAAGCAGTAGAAGTAACAAACCGTGTTCCGATTTCCAGAAAAAATACATGCTATCCTCATATTGCAAGCTGCGACTATTTCACAGTAGATTGCCTGAATATGGACGGAAAACTAATAAGTAACGTAAAAGGTTCTGTGAATGAAGACTCTTTCGTAAGTATTTTAATTATGGAAGGTGAAGGAACAATTTCCTGTGGAGAAGAAAAAATTCCTTATAGAAAGGGCGACAGCTTCTTTATGTCAGCAGGAAGTGGTGAATATGAAATTAACGGAAGTTGTGAAGCGTTAATTACAACAGTGGAATAAAAATAAAATTAAGAGGGAGCTATTACTGGGATAGATAATCTATCAAGTAATAGCTCTTTTTGGTTTGTTTTTCTTTAAAATAATGATAAAATATAGTTGAATATTTAACTGAGCAGGGGAGAGTCCTATGAAGAATAAAGGAAAGAAAAAATATATTTTTATTCTAAGTTTTTTAGCAGTGACGATAATTTTTATTAGTTGTACTTTATTTAAATTTTATAGGTTGACACATCGACGTATTTACGATATGCAGATTGAAGAAATGAAAAATATTTCTATGCAGGGATGTGCGGTGGTAGAAAAGAGACTGGAAGGTCTTGTAAATCTTTTATATGGTTTGACCGAATATATTCAGGAGGAAAATGTTGCAAGTAAGGAAAATGTAAAATACCTCAGTGATTTTTTGGATAAGAGAGATGTAGGATTCCAGAGAATGGGAATTGCAGATAAGGAAGGAAATGCTCTGGTTACAAATGGGGAAGTATTAAATCTTGATAATAAGAAATACTTTCGCACATGCATAGAAAAAAAACATGGAACTACAGAAATAAGATATTCCGATATTATAGAAAAACAGATTTGTATTATTGCAGTTCCAATTTTAAATGAAGCAAACGAAGCAGTAGGAGTTCTTTACGGAGTAAGCGAATTGGATTTTTTTAAAATTTATGATAATACGGTTCTCGAAGGCAAAACTACTTATATTCAAATTGTCGATTTGAATGGAAATTATATTAGCAAAAATAAATCTACACTTATTGGAAAAAAGGATAATATTTTTGATGGAATCGGAAGTCTGGAAAGCCAGATAGGTGCGGAAGAAATTCGAAAAAAGATTCAGAACAATGAACAGATTTATACAGAAGTTACAGATGGGAAATCTAAAGAAATTATATATTTTATACCTTTAAAGTTAAATGATTGGTGTGTAGTTAGTGTTATAGATTTTTCAGAGATAACAAAGTCTGTAGATTATATGTTAAATCATAATGCATACATTATGGTATTAAAAATTGTTTTGGCTATCTTACTTCTTTTCTTGTTAATTTTATATTATTCCAGTCAGGAAAGAAAACAGGTGAAAGACTTTAATGAAAAATTATTGTTGGATGAAGAAGTTATGTTGATCGCAGCAGAAAAATCCGGTTTTATCATTATGAATTATGAAATGGAATCAAAGAAGCTTAGGTTCATCAATAGAAAATTAGGAGATTTAGTACTACCGGAAGAGGCGCAGAATCTTCAGGAAGTATTTAAAGGATATTGTTCAGAAAATCAAGAGCTTTATCAACAGCTGGAACAGATTTTTGAAAACATGAAAACAAAAAAGGGTAAACGAGATTTTCTGGTATCTTTTATGAAAGATGGAAAGATGATGTATCTTCGAATTCAGCTTGTAACACCGATAGACGAAAAAGGAAATGTTCGTCAGTGTATTGGTATGATAGAGGATTATACAGAAAAGCAGAAAATTCGAGATAAGGCAGACAGAGATTCGCTGACAGGCTTATATAATCGAAACAGCAGTAAGGAGAAAATAGAAATTCTTCGAAAGACTTTTGAGAAGAAACCGGGGATTGTTCATGCCTATGTAATTTTAGACATAGACAATTTTAAAGTTTTGAATGATACTTTGGGACATCAAATAGGAGATCAAGCACTTCAGGATATAGCAGAAATTTTAAAAAGGCATTTTCGGAGCTATGATGTCATAGGACGATTAGGAGGAGATGAATTTATTGTTTTCCTAAAAGATATTCCAAGAGAGGCAGTCAGTCGTAACATTTCCAGTCTTTTGAAAAAATTAGACAAGGTTTACGAAAAGAATGGAAAAACCGTACGGATTACCGCATCTGTGGGAGTTGCACTAATTTCTGACGCAGATATAGAAATTCATGAAATGTATCGTAGAGCAGATGAGGCGCTTTATCAGGTGAAAAGAGAGAAAAAAAATAGTTTTAAAATATATGAGGAGGAAGAAAATGGACAGTCAGATAAGCTTAGATAAAGAATTAAAGATATATATGCAGACAATTCGATTTTTAGATGATAGTACGGATGATTATTTCTATTTGTATGACCTTATAAATGATAGAATTTATTTTACAGAAAAAATTTGTGAGAAGTACCCTATTGTTTCAGAGAAAGGTGGTATTCCACTTTCAGAATGGCGTAAGATTGTATACCCAAAGGACCTAGAATCGTTAAAATGTGAGATGAACAGAATTACCTGTGGAGAAAATGACAACCATTGTATGGAGTATCGCCTTGTCGATAAAAATGGAAACAGAGTTTGGATTGTTTGTCGTGGAACTGTATTAAAGAAAGAAGATGGAACTCCGGCATTTTTAATTGGTAACGTATCGGAAAGTGCGGTAAGACGAGAGTTGGATAGTCTTACAGGACTTTGGAATAGTGAGAAACTAAAAGAAGACATGGGAAAATATCTGAAAAATGATGACGGGTATTTGATGATTTTAGATATTGATAATTTTAAAAATATCAATGTGAAAAATGGAAGAGAGTTTGGGAACGATTTACTTAAAAAGATAGCTGTGGTTTTGGAGGAAAAAGCAGATTATCTCATTAAGTTATATAGACTGGATGGAGATTGTTTTGCAGTAAACTTTCCGAATAAAGGAAGAGAAGAGGTTGTAGAATTTTATAATTCTGTAAAAACGGAATTGAAGGATTGTTGTACTGCCTCTGCAGGGGCTGTATCTTATTCAGAAGGAGAAGACATTGGATATTTATATCAGTATGCGGAGAATGCTTTAGACAGGGCAAAGCGCGAAGGGAAGAATCTGTTGGCTTTCTTTTCTTCTGAGGATTATCAAAAAAGCTTAGATTGGATTAAGCTTCAGGATGAATTGAAAGAGTCTGTAAATAATCATTGTGAAGGATTTTACCTTTGTTATCAACCACAGATAAAGGGGGAGAATTTTCAGATTTATGGAGCAGAAGCGTTGCTTCGTTATCAATCACCTACGGAAGGTTTGATTAGCCCGGCAAAATTTATTCCTATTTTAGAGCAAAGCGGATTGATTTGTGAGGTGGGAAACTGGGTATTGAAAACAGCTGCAAGACAGTGTGCAAGTTGGAGAAGGATTTTTACAGATTTTCATATTAGCGTTAATATTTCCTATGTACAGTTATGCCAGGAAAGTATTACCAAGACTGTTCTGGATATTATTGAAGAAGCTGGAATACCGGGAAATGCACTTACGTTGGAAGTCACAGAGAGTATGCAGCTTCAGAATTATAGCTATTTTAATAAAATTTTTTATGAGTGGAAAAGGTATGGAATTCATATTTCTATTGATGATTTTGGAACAGGGTATTCCAGTTTAAGATATTTAAAGAGTATTGATGTAGATGAAACGAAAATAGATCGTTGTTTTGTAAGCCAAATTTATTGTAATAATTATAATTACCGTTTGCTAAGCAATATTATTAAGCTGGCACATTCTGCGCAGATACAGGTTTGCTGCGAAGGGGTTGAAACAGAAGAAGAACTGGCAGCATTGCAGCAATTAAGTCCTGATTTGCTTCAGGGATTCCTTTTTGCAAAGCCATATACAAAAGAAGAATTTGAAAAATTGTATATATATAAAGAGAAGCCGGAATACCAGGAAAGAGTAAAAAGAGAGAATGACTTATATCAGATGAGTATTATCGAAAAAGAAAATGTTATAGTTGAAAACGAAAAAGATGAAATCGTCAATATTGTAGAAGGAATGGATGAAATTATTTATGTCAGTGACGTAGATACTTGTGAACTTTATTATATGAACTTGGCTGCCAGAAAATTAACAGGTATTTATGATTATAAAGGACATAAATGTTATCAGGTATTTCAAGGAAGCGATACATCTTGTGAATATTGTAATAATTGTAAATTGCAAAGAGAAAAATTTCAGGTATGGGAAAGAGATAATTTGTTTTTAGAGAGACATTTTATAATAAAAGATAAATTGATTCCTTGGAATGGGAAAATGGCACGTTTAGAAATTGCTATAGATACAGGTGGAAAGTGAGAAGGACTTTATAAAGGGGATAAAAATTTCATGAGAGAGAATTTTGACTTACAGTTTTTTTCTAAGATTTTAGATAAAATTACTTCCAATATACGTGTTATGAATGCGGAAACCAATGAAATATTATATATGAATGACTGTTGTAAACGAACATTTCATGAGGAAAATCCAGTAGGGAAAAAGTGTTGGGAAGTATTACAAAAAGATAAAAAGCAACAATGTGAGTTTTGTAAAATAGATGAATTAAAAAAACAGGAAATGGGTAAACCGTATTTTTGGAAAGAATATAATTCAATAACAGATAAGGTATATCTGATAGAGGATATTCTGGAGAATGTGGGAGGAAAGCTGTACCATATACAGAATGCTATTGATATTACAGAGTACGTTAAGCTTTGCGAAGATGCTGCAACAGATGAGCTGACAGGAATTTTGAACCGAAAAGCAGGAAAAGAAAAGATAGCGGAGGTTTTAAGAAATTTAAAACAAGATGAAATGTTTACAGCAGTTCTCTATGATATTGATGGCTTAAAATGGGTAAATGATGCATATGGACATTTAGAAGGGGATAGACTTCTTACATACGTTGCTCAGACAATTAAGGCAGAATTGTCTGAGCCGGATTTTGTGTTACGACTAAGTGGGGATGAATTTATTATTGTCTTTATGAATAAAGATACTGGTGAAGCAGATATCTGGATGAGAAAGATATTAAAAATGTTGAAAGACAGGCGTAAAGCAGTGGGGATTGATTATGATGTTACTTTTAGTTACGGTCTGGCAACTATACGAGAGAGAGAAAGGCTGACAGTTTCGGATGTTCTTTCTCTTGTGGATGCGCAGATGTATATTCAAAAAAGGGATTATCATATTTTTAAAGCCCAAAAACAGTTGGAAGAAAAACATAGAAAAATAAATGAAATCACACCATTTCAATATAATAAGGAATATCTTTTTGATGCTTTGGATGAAACTATTGATGATTATGTTTTTGTAGGAAATTTGAAAACCGGGAAATTTAAATATTCCTATAAAATGATGTTGGATTTCGGCCTACCATCTCAGATTTTAGATGATGCGGCAGTATTTTGGAGTAAGAAAATACATCCGGAAGATGTGGAACTATTTTTACGCAGTAATCAGGAAGTCTTGGACGGAAGAATTGACAGACATACCATTGTATATCGAACCCAAAATGCAAAAGGTGAATGGGTACATTTGATGTGTAAAGGGCGTATGATAAGAGATGCGGAAGGAAAACCAGATTTATTTAGCGGAATTATCAGAAACCTTGATAAAAAAGAGCTGGATATTAATGAAGAAATACGTGTAATCAGTGACAGTAGCAGCGATGGGATTTTTAAAGCAGCCATGACAGAAGGATTTCCGGTGTTATATGCCAATGATGGCTATTATGAATTGCATGGATATACGAAAAAACAGATGGCAGAAGAGCTGAATAACTGTGCGGAAAGTCTTCTTTACGAAGAAGATAAAGAAAGAATTACCCGTGAAATCGAGGAAAAAATTGTTGAAAATAAAAGACGAGTTGTCTTAGAGTATAGAATTCGCAGGCGCGACGGAGAGATACGATGGGTATATGTGAATGCCGGAGTTCTTATGCATATTGATGGAACACCAATATTATTGGGGATGATTGTGGATATTACAGAGCGTCGAGAACTGGAAGAAAGGCTGATGCGTACAGAACAGCTATTTAAGATTGCCAGAAAGAATACACGTTTAAAAATGTGGGAGTTGGATGTTCGGAAGAAACAGATTATTCAGACAGACGAGTCTCAAAAATTACAGGGATATGGTATGATAGTAGAAAATGTTCCTGAAACAGTTATTTCAAATGGTCGTATTCATCCTGAAGATATAGAATTGATAAGAGAATTTTACAGAAAAATTGAAGATAGTGATAAAGCTATTAGTATTGAAGTGCGAGTAAGAGCAGGAGCAAAAGAAGAGGTATATCATTGGGAGAAGATAACTTATACGCCTATACAGCGAATGAAGGGAAAGACTATATGGGCAATTGGTATATCGGAAGACATTACTATGCAGAAAGAGGCAGAAATTCGTGTTTTCGAGGAAGAAAGATTGAGAGAATTGCTGTCGGAGGATATGATTTGTAGCTTTCAGATTAATTTAAGCCAAAATCGTCTGGAAAACTTTTGGGATTGTTTGAATGGAAAAGGCGAGATAAAAGTGCCAGAACAGGGATATGAAGGTGTTTATTATAAAATTTTCGAAACAATTGCAATTGAAGATGACAGAAAACGTTTTGAACAGTTATGTGCACCTGAAAAGATGAATCCAGAAGTATTAAAGGAGCGGCAAAGTTTTAATCTGGAGATTAGACAGAAGCAAAAGAGCGGATTGATTTTATGGGTGGCGTTAAATCTTCGTGCTATGCGTTCACCGGAGTCCGGAGAGATATTTTTATTTGGATATTTGAAAGATATTGATTTATTAAAAAGAAGAGAATTATCTTTGAAACAAAAAGCAGAGCTAGATGAATTAAGTGGATTTTATAATTTTAAAACAGCGAAGCTTTTAATTGACGAAAGTTTGAAAAAGGCAAAAAGAGATAGCTGTGCATTAGTGCTTTTAGATGTGGATAACTTCAAAAAGATTAACGAAAATGGTGGATTTCTCACAGGGGATGAAATTCTAAAAGCAGTAAGCAGTCAGCTTAAGAAAAGTATAGTAATACCTTGTATTAAAGCGCGAGTGAACGGAGATACATTTTTACTGTTTTTCTATAATCTTAAAGAACCTGACAGCATGCGTGAAAATATGGAAAGAATCAGGGAAAATATTAGTCGGAAATATAGCATAGAAGGAAAAGAATTTGATGTTACGGTTTCTGCTGGTATGGCGCTGAATCTTGCTGCAGATATGTCTTATGAGCAAATGTATAAATATTCCGGTTATGCATTACAGGCTGCTAAGAGAGAAGGAAAGGATAAGCTGCGGATGTTCCGGGATATTGAAAACATAGAAGATGGAAAAGATATTCACATTACAGTAAATCCTGAGACTTATGAAATTATAAATATGAATGCTACAGGACATGTTGCTTTTGATATGACAGGGCTCTCTGATATAAATATTAAATGTCATGAGTTATTATATAACAATCCTGAAGTATGTTCTTTTTGCTATAAGAACATGAACTTAGATGAGGAACAAGTATGGAAATGTTTTTTGCCGCGGTTAAATAAAGCTATGCAGGTTCAGGTTCAAGATGTTATGAGAGACGGGAAAAGAGTCAGAAAAATTCATGTGAGGGAAAAAGATATAGAAAATCAAAAAACGGAAAGTATGTTTGTGCTGAACTTATTAAAGGAAAGCTATAAACAACTTGAGCGTGGTGAAAGTCATTGTTCTGTACTTTTTACATTTATGAAATATATTGCAGATACTTTTCAGGCAAGTTATGTAGCTTTGTATGAAAGAGATAAAACAGCAACAACATTGCGAGTAGAACAAAGCTGGAAAGCAGAAGACTTTTCAGAACAGGAATCTTTTAATCTGGAAGTCGATAAAGTAGAAAGCCTTTTCAAGACAGTTTTTCCGAAAGATACTATTTTTATCCTTGATCAAAATAGTGTGGGATACACAGAAGCACAGGAAATTTATGGAAAAGATGCAGTACCTCTTCCGCTAATTTTAACCGGAAACTTTAAAAAGGGCAGATTGATTTCTATGGTTGCTTTGGAATATGTGAAAGAAGATAAAATGTCTTTTAAAATACTAGAGACTATTGCTGAATTTATGCATCAGATAAGTAGTGTATTTGATCTTCGTAAAAAGTATGAAGATGCAATGCAATACGATCAAAAAACCGGAATTTTAAATTATCAAAGTTATATGGAATATTTGGAAAGAATAAATGAAGACATTCATTCTACTTTTGGGATTTTTGGAATTCATATAGCTTCTTTAAAAGATTATAACAGACATTATGGGACAAACGCAGGAGATAATTTATTAAAAACTACTGCCGATGTATTGGCAGAGTTTTTTGGAAGGGATAATTGTTTTCGTGTAAGCAGTGCGCGTTTCTTTGCAGTTTATCCAAACATTACGTATGAAAATTTCCAACAGAGATGTGAAAAAGTAAAAGAATGCCTGGAAAAACAACATAATGGAATGTTTGCAGATGCCAGAGTATGGGGTGAACAAGTCATTTCTGTTGAGAAGCTACAGCAACAAGTAGAAGAGAAACTACAAATTGCGCTTGCGAAGCTACGCATTCTTAATTTAGAAAATAGTCAAAATACAGTTGCAGATAATTTGAAACAATTAAAGAATGTAATAGAGAGTGGGAAGTTTCGCACATTTTTCCAACCGAAAGCCAATGTTGAGACAGATGAAATATGTGGCGCAGAAGCTTTAATCCGTTATTATGATGAGAAAACCGGAATTGTACCGCCGGGACGTTTTCTCCCTCAGATTGAAAAAGCCGGATTTATTCGTTTGATTGATTTATTTATATTAAAGGATTCATGTCGGATTTTAAAAAAATGGATAGAGAGTGGATGGAAGCCATTTCCGATTTCTCTGAATTTTTCAAGAGCAACAATTTTAGAGCCGGGAATTTTAGAAGAAACCAACGAGATTGTGGAAAGCATTGGAGTGCCAAAAGAACTTATTCAGATTGAAGTAACAGAGACGATTGGAAGCATTGATACCAGCAGCTTGAAAGAAATTGTGGAGCAATTTACAGAGGCGGGATATAAAATTGCTTTGGATGATTTCGGAGCAGAATATAGTAATATCTATGTTTTATATTCTTTGAAGCTTAATGCTTTAAAATTAGACAGACGTATTGTCAACGATATTTACCATGATAAGCGGGCACGATTTGTCGTAGAAAATGTAATTCATATCTGTAAGGAACTTCAAATTGAATGTGTGGCAGAAGGCGTGGAGACGGAAGAACAACTTGGAGTTTTAAAGGAAATGGAATGCGATGTAATGCAGGGATACTTTTTGAACAAACCGTTGCCGGAAACAGAATTTGAAAAGTTGTATATTTAAAAATAAGGGAGGTATCTATTTTCAAAGAGCCTCCCTATTTTGCAATATATAACTTTTCTTAAGACTGAAACATTATAATTTTTTACTCAGCATATCCACATTAGATGCATAAGTCAGCGCTGTTTCCTTTGTAATCTGTCCTGCACGGTAGAGATTTAACAGACTGGAGTCCATGGAAATCATGGTAGGGCTGTTTGATGCGTAGAGAATACCGTCAATCTGCGGTGTCTTATTATCACGAATCATATTGCGGATGGCAGGTGTCATAGTCATGATTTCAAAAGCAGCTACCATTTTGCCGTCTGTAGATGGGACAAGCTGTTGGGAAACAACTGCCTGTAGTACCATAGAAAGCTGAATAGCAATCTGTTTTTGCTGATTTGGTGGAAATACATCAATAATTCGGTCAATGGTATTTGCTGCGCCCACTGTGTGCAGTGTGGAAAAAATCAGATGCCCTGTTTCAGCAGCCGTCATTGCCACGTTTGTTGTTTCATAGTCACGCATTTCTCCAAGAAGGATAACATCAGGACTCTGACGCAACGCAGCTCTTAGAGCAACTACATAGCTTTCCGTATCAAGATTTACTTCACGCTGGCTTACGATACTTTTTTTGTGTGGGTGAAGAAATTCCAGAGGGTCTTCCAGCGTAATAATATGCTTTTCCTGATTGGAGTTAATCTGGTCTACAATACATGCCAGTGTTGTAGATTTTCCATTTCCCGCAGGGCCGGTGACAAGAACCAGTCCTTTATTTAAATTGCCAAAACGGATAATGGAGTCAGGAATTCCTAAATCTTGTGGATGAGGCAGAGTAAAGGTAATGACACGGATAACTGCGGCAATGGAGCCTCTTTGTTTAAAAGCATTTACACGGAAACGAGAAACACCTCTTAAAGCAAACGAAAAGTCATCATCTCCCGTGTTAAGTAAGCGGTCTGTACTTCTATTATTTGCCAGCTCATAAATCTGGTTTACCAAGTCCAGTGTATCATTCGGAAGAAGCTTATCTTCGCTGACACGTTTGATACTGCCGTGGAGACGGTAAGAAAGAGGAAGACCGGCTACCAGAAAAATATCAGAAGCACCGGCAAGTGATGCGGATTCAAGTAATTCTTTTACATTCATATAAATATCTCCTTTGCAAAATGTAGATTTTACATAAGATTTAGGGGCTCATCATTGTCCCAACTATCCGTAGAAATTTCTTTCCAGGAAGTAATCTTGTAAAGCCTGCTGTCTTCATTAATTGGCAACTGAAGCTGTAAAGAAACAGCCAGTGATTGCGTATCGTTAATAGGAACAGTAAAGGTCAAAATCGGGAAACAAGAAAAATCTACAGAATAAGTAAGGTTTTCCATTGCTTCATTATCGAATAATGCCGTACCCTGTTCCAAATAATCCTTTCCATGTAATTCGTAAGCTTTTGCCAGTAATTCATCAATTTGTGCAAGCCGTGCCTCTGCTTCGTTAGAAGCGGCGTAGTAATCAGATGTTCGTTTGGCAATATTTCGTGCATAAGTTCTGTCATTGTTGCTGCTTGCCACAGACAACACAGAAAAGGTCACAAGACATAAAATAATAAAAATTACAAGCATAGAAGCAGAGCCGATATTAACGGCAGGATATTTTTTCTTCTCCATCTTTGTTCCCCTTTCTTAATATGTATGTGGTACATGAATTTGCACCGGAAGTTCATAAATAGAATGATTATCTTCTGCCAGCGAAATTTTAATGGTTGCTAAAGCCATGTCTTCTGTATAATCCGGTGTCAATGTCAATTTGTATGCAGCATCTGCTTTTGTACATGGCACACCGTCTTCATTATAATATGCACTATAAAAATCTACAGACTTTTGTTGCTGAAGTTCCGGTAATAAATCTGCTATAGCGTCCATATCCCCATAATTTTGGCGAAAGATTTCTGCGGTGGAGGTTACAAGATTTACACCGGTGTTTAGTTGGGTTGTTTCTCTGCTCAGAAGGTGAGATTTTACAAATAACTGTAAACATACAGCGCTTGCCAGAGAAAAGAAGGCAATAGCTAAAATCAGCTCAATCAAGAAAAGACTTGATTTATGTGTACGATAATTTTTCATAGTCACATCTTCCTCCTGCTAATTACTTTTTGTCCCTATAACTACAGAATGGGTTTTATTCTGTTCCGTAGTAATGGTGAAACGGAATAGATTGTCAGAAAGGGACTTTGCCTGAAAACTGTTTACTTCCAGAATTAGTTCCCCGGCTACAGGAGAAGGCTTTGTTCCTTCCTTTACAGAAAGTTCTTTTAAAGCTCCATCATGTTCATAAATATAAGTAGTATAGTCAGAACCTTGAGGCTTTAGCATGAGACAATCGCCATCATCCAGTTTTCCCACAGAGACCGTATCTGCTTCATCATTCTGCCGTATTTTTTCGCTGATATAGGACAGAGCAGTACGGGAGGTGTACTGTTCCTGTGAGTCCTCTGTGGTAGATTTGTAAATACGGGTTGCCAGAAGTACCACAATGAGTGAAGATACCGCAAATACAAAAAATAATGCCACAGGGAAAATAAAGTCAATCACATGACGTTTTTGGTTGTTTATTTTCATAAGAAATCAATCCTTTCTGGAAATGATTGTAATATCCGGCATAATATTTTCACCGAGTACTTCGTATCCAATAAAATATTTTTCTTTATCATAGCGAAGTGGATAATGCTCTTCCAGGTAGCTCAGGCTTTCCGGATAACGTCCTTCTGCTGCGTAGCATTGCACTACATTTCTTTTGACAGCCCGCTCTAAAGTTTCTATTTCTGTTCTGTCAGCTGTTTGAGATATAGACTGAATTCCGTAAGAAAAGCAGAATATCAGCAAGAAAAACAGGCAGATGGACAGAACAATACTTCGCAGACTGGATGTCTGTTTTGCAGTCTGAAATCGTTTCATAATACAATCGCCTCCTTACAGACTGGACATAATCCCCATAAGTGGGAGCATAACGGAAAACAGAATAATACCTACGATAACAGATAAAATAATCACCAGTGTAGGCTCCAGTATGGAAATGATGGAAGTCAGACGATTATCAATTTCTTCCTCATATTTTTCAGCAATTTCACCCATAACGGTATCAAGGGCTCCTGTTCGGGCTGCGAGGTTTGTCATGCGTCCATATATGCCGGAAAAGATACCCACCTGTGTAAGTGCAGTGGAAAACTCACTGCCTTCACTCATCATTTGACGGCAGCTTGCAATCTTTTTTCTAAATTCTTCATCTTCAATCAGATTTTCTGCAAGCTCTGTACAGTAGTCAGGATTTAGTCCACTGCTAAGTGTTAATGCCATACAGTCTGCAAAGCGGCAGGAAGAAGTTTTCTCATATAGACGGCGCAGAGCAGGAATATGTTTGCTAAAGGATGCAAAAATTTTGCGTCCATGCTTTGTTTTTCCAAAATAAATGCCAAGTCCAATGAGTACAATAAGTACTATAATCAGTATAGCGGAATATTTATTAACCGCAGCTCCGATAGACAGAAGTCCTCTGGAAAATCCGGTCATTTCCTGCCCAAGCTGTGCAAATACCTGATTAAAAATCGGCATAACTTTTGTAATTAAAATAAGAATAACTGCAGTCATCATGCAAATCATAATCAATGGATAAGTAACAGCGCTTCTAATAGAACGAGAAATATTTTCTTCTCTTTCATAATGAAGAGAAAGAGATTTCATAACATCATCCAAACGTCCGGCCTGTTCTCCGATTTCTACCATGTGGAGCAGGTAGGACGGAAATACTGCAGAAGTTTCCAACGCCTTAAAAAGACTTCCGGTTTCTAAAAGCGTATCATAGATTTTCTGTAGGATTACTTTTTCAGAATTACTCTGGGATTCTTCCAGCATAATTGAGATACCCTCAATAGAAGAGATACCAGATTTTAAAATTAATGCCATTTGATTACAAAAAGAAGAAAGTTCTGTATTAGATAGTTGCTTTTGTGAAGTGTTGCGCTTCATAAAATTCGCCTCCTAATCATAAATTTTTTTAATAAGAATACTGTAAGGTATAATTTTTTCCATCGCCAATATATTTTCCAACTGACTTACGGCTGTTGTTTGAAGCAAGTGTAGGGTCCATTAGAGTCCATGAAGAACCATCAAATTGAATAATATCATCCACCCATCCTACTTCATCAACATACGCACTAATCCAAGCATGTTTGACTTCGCCTGAATAACCGATTTCCAGCTTTGTAGGAATACGTTGTGTACGCATCATAGACGCCATTAGTGCGGCATAGTCAAAACAGATACCTGTTCCTGAAGAAAGGGTTTCATCAACAACCGGAAGATATCCGTCCACAACTTCCGTTGCCTTTTGTTCGTCATAAGTAATGTTTTTGGTAACATAAGTATAAATATTCTGAATGACTTCCAAATCTGAGTAAGTTCCATTGGCAAGTTCTGAACCTTTTTCTATAGCCTGACTTCCTTCGGCAAAATTAACGTATTGATTAGGGTAGAGGAAGGGAGAAAATTCATTTTCCAAAGTTACCTCAATGGTTTCTGATAGAAGAATGGCATATTTATCTTCCGTGGTGTTTTCCAGAACGTTAATCTGGTAGGTTCCATTACCTCCTGCAAAAGGGAAGGTTTGATAATTTCCGTCTACTGTAAGAAGAGGTTGAGTTTTTGTACCATCCGGGGCCACAGTTTGGACGCGAACCTTCGGAACAGATCCCGTATATTTCACCATAAAATAACCTAAAGAGGAATTGGAAGTATCAACAAGTACGTTTTCAGTCTGCCATACAGACGTACCGCTTGCTTCCGGTACTAAAACTGTTGGGACATAATCTCTGGGTTCTTTTTCCGGATTATTCTTGGGAGATTTAGATTCGCTGCAGGAAATAAGGAAGGTTACACATACGAAAAGGCAGAGAAAAAGAAAAATATGTTGTTTTTTCACCATGTACACCTCCTAATATGTAATGATATATTTATTATCCAATGATGTATTTACTTTGTCAATCAAAAAGAAAAAATGTAAAATATTAGCTTGTGGAGAGGTTATGTTCATGTTAAGCTATTAGTTAAATGGTAGTTTCAGTTAAAATAGATGGGGGTGACAAAATACAGCTTATGAAAGCAGAACATACAGTATCAACACTTAGAATTTGTATTGATGAAATGCAGACAGAAGAAAGTGATATCAAAGGACGTATTTATGGAATTGCAGTAAAGGATGAAATTACATTCTCAGGTAGTTCAGAACTTTTTGTGATGATTGACAGATTATTAGACAAAATCGGCAAACCACAGCCGTCACGAAAGTCCAGAAGTTTTCGGGAAGAGGAGAGTAGTCAAGTAACTTCTTATTGTTATAAACCTGAACAATATCATACTCAAGAAGAAATTTTAAAAGAAAAAGGAAACCTTATTACAAGGGATATAATTTTTATTTCCAGATTGAGGAGTTCCTGGCAGGGAATTGTAAAAGATGAAGAAGGAAAATTATTAGGGGAATTTGACAGCGATTTAGAATTTATTAGTCTTCTGTATGACCGTGGTGTGACTTTTTGAATTTATAATATCCATAATATGGGAGATGTAGACAAATAGGGGAAAAGGAGGGAATAAGGATGTCGCTATCACATAAAAAAGGCCAGAACACAGGGGAAACATTTATTATAAATGTAAAATGCAGACAAAACCATACATGGCAAGGAACTGTTAAGTGGATAGAGGGACAAAAAGAAGTTCCCTTTCGTAGTGCCCTTGAGCTAATCAAACTTATAGATTCTGCAATGGAAGTAGTAGATGAAGAAGATAATGATAATGAAGAAGAAGCAACGTGGTAAAAACAGTATAGTTGTATGAGAGTCTGTGAGAAACGGACTCTTTTTGCATAAGATGAGCTACAAAAAAGGGGAATGGTATTTTATAGTGGCGAATTAAGTATTGCAAAAAGGGAAAAACAATATAAAATGGTATGTAGATATAATTTTATAAAAGCAAGGGTAAATTTACGGGAAGAGTAGAAGATTATGAATAAAATTAATTGTGGAGAATATCCTATACTAAGCGTACATACATTTGGTAAATTTCAAGTTTCAAATGAAAATGGGATATTAACTGTAGAGAAAATACATTCTGAGATGCTGACTCGATTGTTGACTTACATGATATACCACAGAGATAAGAGTCTGACAGTACAGGAATTAGTTGAAACATTGTGGCCTGATGATGAAAGTGATAATCCGGCTGGGGCTTTAAAAAATTTAATGTATCGTCTGCGTAACTTGTTGAAGAAGACATGGGGAGACTATGATTTTATTACAACAGGTCGAGGTGTATATCGTTGGAATTCACATAGTGTTCTGAAGGTAGATGCAGAGGAATTTGAACAATTTTGCAGAGAGATGGACATTGAAAGTAATATAGAGAAGAAGATAGAGAAAGGAAAAGCAGCAGTTGAATTATACCAAGGAGTGTTTTTGCCGGAGCTTTCTGCTGAATATTGGGTTATTGCAACTTCTACTTATCTTAATTCTATATATCTTTCAACAGTAAAAAAACTGGCAAAATTATTGGAGCATGAGCAAAGGTATCCTGAGCTGGAACAGCTATGCAGACAAGTTCTTCGATTTGAATCTTTAGATGAAGAAATTCACTGTTATTTATTGAGAGCTTTAATTGCAGATAATAAACAGCAGGCAGCAGCAGAACATTATACAAGAACGGTAAAATATATGTATGATGCACTGGGAGTAAGACCATCTGAAGAAATGCAGGAAATTTATGAAGAAATGCAGAAGCGTCAGTATGACTATGAAAGCAGCATTGATATCATACAGGAGGACTTGAAAGAAAAAGAACTTCCAACAGGAGCATTTCTTTGTGAGTATGGTGTTTTTAAGAAAATTTACGCTCTTGAGGCAAGGAGCAGTAAACGAATGGGGATATCCATCCATTTGGCTCTGGTAAGTATGTATCTTGATTTGAGATCTCATGAACCACAGAGTAAGCATAAGAACATTCTTAGCGAAGGAATGAACGTTTTAGAGAAAACGTTGCTTGGCGGATTGCGTAATAGCGATATTATATGTAGATACAGTGCAAATCAATTTTTGATTATGCTTCCGGCGTGCCAGTATGAAGATGCAAAAATGGTTGTCAACCGTTTAAAAGATCGATTTTATCAGTCAGGCAAGACTAAGAAAGTAATTCTTCAATATAATATAGATGAAATTAATATTATGTAGTTTATGAAAATAGGCGTAACTTTGTATGTTGCATTTACAAGGTTGCGTCTTTTTTATTTCCTGAGAATTGTGTTTTGTAAAATAAAAGTTATCTTTTTGAAAAATGTGAATAAAATTTTAATAAAATGTGTATTTGTGACTGATTTGTGACTAAGCGTAATTATACTAGGCATATAGATTGCGAACACGCGCCGCTTATAGCGATGAAATAAATCAATGATAGAGAAAAATGAATGGAGGAGAAATGCCATGAAAAGTAAACAGAAAAAAATATTAGCAACCATACTTTGCATGGTTATGGTGTTGACAAATAATTTTTCGATATTAGCAGAAGAAACGGAAAATCCTAATGCAGAACCGGTGGTAGAGAATAAAGCTCCAATGGCGGTTGAAGAAGTTTCTGAAACGGCGGCAGTTGAACAACCGGAAACGCAGGAACAATTGGAAGAGACACCGGAGGAAGCGAAGGTAGAAGATGTACCGGAGACTGAGGTAGCATCTGAGGAGCCAAAAGTAGAAACAATGGCAGAGATACCGGAAGTGTCACAGGAATTAAAATATGAAGATGAGCAGGTATCAGTTGCTGTAACGGCGGTTGAAGAAGGTGCAATTCCTTCAGGAGCAACTTTGAAAGTTCTTCCAATTACTTTGGAAAATAGTGAAACAAAAACACAGTACGAAGATGTTGAAAAGAGAATTCAGGAAAAAGTTGCTGAAGATGAAAAAGAAGTGGTAGGATTTCTCGCTTATGACATTACATTTGTAGACAGTGAAGGAAATAAAGTGGAACCTAACGGAAAAGTCAAAGTTTCCATGGATTATAAGAACGCAGAGCTTCCACAGGAAGTAGTCGAAAAAGAAGCAACCGATGCAGAGGTAACCGTGCTTCATCTGGAAGAAGATGAAAATGGTGAAGTGAAACAGGTTGTGGATATGAGCGCTGAAAAGAAAGCAACTGTTGATACACTGAAGACAACAGAAGGAAAGAGAGTTCAGAGTGTAGAAGTAGTGACGGAAAGTTTTTCTGTATATACTGTTGTATGGGATGATGCAGATGGAAAGTCGAAACCCAAAGCTATACTTAATTTTGTAGATAAACAGGGTAGGGATATTTCAAGTGTTTTAGGTGTTTCTGATAAAACTATTTTTGTAGAAGGTACTAGAAGCCAAAACTTGAACACAATTGGAAGCCAATATTCAGCAAAAGCAGAAAACGGCTATTATTGTTTTTCTGAGGCGCATTTAGATAGCCATAGCAGTAATTTAATTGCAGATGAAATTAGTTATAATGCAGAGGATAAGAATGGTTACGATTGGCACTATTGGTATAAAAACACTTGGCATGGATGGAAGAAAGATATTTCTCAGAATCAGAATAAAAAGGTAAATGTATATCTGGTATATGAGATAGAGCTTTCTGAATTGTCAACAGTTGATACAGTGAATGCCAAAAGTGCAGGTGTTACCATGAAGATGATTGACCTTGGTGGGGGAAAGACAAATCTGAAAAATGGAAATACTATTGTTGATTTTGGCGAAAACAGCGGTTATGGAAAGGGTAATATTAAATACGGATTATTGAAATCACGTATTACAAGTTATGATGGGTTTCCAACGGTTCGAAATGATCGAAAGAGTCTGGGAAGGCTGTTTGGAGGAGCGCGAGAAGTAGACCATCTTTTCCGAAAAGATATTTATGATGATACAGGATATTTTGAGTATAGTAGTTTTGAAAATTATGCTTATCTTAATGGAAATGAATTTACAGTATATGATCATATAGGAACACCTAGCGATGAAAACGCTTATTTTTACCAGCGTGGAAATTTCATGCCGTACAACAAAATTGAGGCTGGAAAGTTTTCTGTAAACAGGAACTGGTATGACGAGGACGGAAGAGAGTTATCTACTTTTGATGAGCGTTACAATGAAAAGTTATATAAAACACAGGGGACAAATTACCAGTTTGGTATGATGATTGAAGCGGAATTCACCCAGCAGAGAAACGGTCAGGCGACACACCAAAAACCAAATGGTGAGTTTGTTACATCGGACATGATTTATGAGTTTAACGGCGATGATGACTTGTGGGTATTCATTGATAATGTGCTGGTACTGGATATTGGTGGTGTACATGACGCTCATTCAGGAAGTATTAACTTCAGTACAGGTGATGTGGTATGGTATAACTGTAAGAAAAATGAAGAACCAGTGAAATATTCAACAACTTTGAAAGCAATTTTCCAGAATGCAAAAGTTTTGCCAAGTGGTAATCCGTGGTCACCAGAGGGTGCAAAAAAAGAGTTTAAAGGAGATACTTTTGCTGATTATACAACAGACCACAGCTTTAAGATGTATTATTTTGAACGTGGTGCAGGGGCATCTAACCTTCATGTGAAGTTCAATCTTCCTACAGTACCAACGAACTCTGTAAATGTACAGAAGGTTGTTCAGAATGAAGCAGGTCAAGACGCAAACTATGCTAAAGATATTGATTTCCTTTTCCAGATTGATGTAGCTGGTAAGCCGTATGTAAAACAGCCTTATGAGATTGTGGTTGGTAACGCAGTAGTTGGCCATGGTACAACAGATGAAAAAGCACAGTTTACCTTAAAGCATAATCAGACAGCCCGATTTAATGAAATTTCAGGAGATAAAAGTTATAGAGTCAAGGAGTTGGGAGCTTATCTGGATGGATATGAAGTTGAACTAGATGGGACGACTATTTGGACACCGAGTGATGGAACAAAAATTCCTCAAGCTGATTCCGGACAACTTAATGTGGCAGAGAAATCTACAGTAGTATTTATTAATAAGATGAAGAGGTCTGCTACATTAAACATTAAGAAAGAACTTGCAGAAGGTACAGATGAAACTGATAAAGAATTCCAGATTGAATTGAAGCTGGGAGACGAACTCTATAAGGGAACTTATACAATTGGAAATACAACGTTCACGGCTACAAATGGTATCATTAAACTGAAGGCAGGACAGACAGCAACTATTACCGGCCTTCCTTATGGTGTTTCATTTGAAGCAAGAGAGCTGATGGATGGTTCTTATCTTCCAACTTACGGAATAACTGGAGAGGGCGTTACAAACATTGAACTTCCTGAAATTCAAGAAGATGGTACTTCTAATGAAGTCACTTCTGCATCTGCACAGATTAACGGAGCAAATTGTACGCTGACAGTTACCAACAAAGAAATTCCTGTTGGAGCCGGAACTACCAGTGTTTCTGTACAGAAAAAATGGCAGGATATGGCAGGAGTTCCAATACCGGAGTATGTAGATGTTTATCTGTATAAAGATGAAAACCGAAACGGAGAGTTTGATGAGAGTAGAGATACACCAATAAATTACAAACCGATTCGTTTGAGTGAAGAAAGCGAGTGGAGTGGAAAATGGGACAATCTTCCGGGAGATACAGATTATGTATTGAAAGAGGTATATCCGCCGGGATATGAACAGGTTAATACAGAGTATGATAATAGCTTGGATAATATTGTTCAGGTAGGAGAAAGATATACTCCAAAGAATGAAGCGGTGTTTAATATTGGTGTGAACAACCTTTTACTTGTAAAAGAAACGGGAAATCATTATTTCCTGTGGTCGCCAATAGACTTGAAATTAGATGGGGACGATATTTCTTATATTGCAGGAGAGATTCAGAAATTAAACCTTGAAGGTACGGGAAATCTGGATTTGACGAATTTATCTTATGAGTATGGGGTCGGTAAGTTCCAGAATATTTCACTGGAGCAATTAGATAACGGTTGGAAACTGAGTTTTCATGGCAAGAGTGCGTGGGCAATGTTTTGGACTTTCCAGTATCATAGAACGCAGGGAATTACACTTACCAACTCTCTGGATAAAGATGCCTATACATCTGTTAAGGTTCAAAAGGAATGGAGAGGAGACACTCCGGACACAAGACCAGACAGCGTAACAGTTCAGTTATACAAGAATGGTATTGCTGAAGACGCTCCGGTTGTACTCGATAGTGAAAATGATTGGAAACATACTTTTGAGAATTTACCTGTTTACACGGTAGAGGGTGAAAAGGATGAAAAAGTCAAAAAGAATGTCTATCAAGTAAGAGAAACCAAGATTGGTGATGAAACTTTAGATGATAACGGCAGATCACAAGGCTATCAGTCTTCTGTAACAGAAATCGTTGATGACGAAGGAATTGTTACTTTTATTATTACGAACAGTAAAGATTGGCAGATTGTGAAAATCAGCGACAGTTCTGAACAGATTAAACTTAAAGGCGCAATATTCAAATTAACAAAAAATAATACAGAAGCCCCTGAACCTACTTGGTGGGGTGAAACAGATGAAAACGGAGTTATAAAGTGGTATACGAATTCAATACGTAAGAGTCCATTCGATGGTACATTCGAAGATGGTAAGTATACTTTGACGGAAGTCAGAGCACCTGCCGGTTATATTAAGAGTGAAGAGACATGGACAATTACCATCGAAGGCGGTATAGCTATAGACGTTGTTTCTTCAACAGGTGAGGAAATAAAAACAGATAAACTGAATGGTAAAGATACATACTACTTTAAAAATACTCCCCTTTATGAACTTCCATCTGCTGGAGGTACTGGAATTTTTGTATATACGATTGGCGGTACACTGCTTTTAATGGCAGCAACGATTCTCTTATATAAAATGAAACGCGGGGAGGTGCTGAAGAGTTAGAAAATGAAGAAACTTTTTAGCGGCCTCAAGTCGCAGGAGCAGCAAAAATTACATCTAAAAAATGTGTGGATGTAAAATAAATGAGGAAAACCTCAAAAGAAAAGGAGAAAAAATTATGAAGAAAATGAAGAAAGTATTCGCATTGTTAGTAGCAATGGTAATGGTTATGGGAATGACCATGACAACAATGGCAGCAGAGAGAAAGCTGACAAGTAACATTACAGTAAAAGGTTTAACAGAAGGTGCAAACACAAAATTAGACGCATATCAGGCAGTTAGTTATGATGTAGAACAGAATATCTGGGTAGTAGCTGCTTGGGCAGATGATTACATTACATTAAATGATGAAAAAACAGCATACGAAATTACTGACGCAGTAGAACTTGGAAAAGCAGCTGAGTCACAGAAACCAACTTATACAGGAACAACAACTGCACAGGAATATACATTCAAAAGTGCTGAGATTGGTGCTTATGTAATTCTGGCATCAGATGATAAAGAAACAGTGTATACAACAATGGTTGCAGAAACATATAAGGATAATGCAGAATATATTGAAGCTGAAGACAAAACAATTTTCGCTAAAGCTGATAAAGTAAAACTAGATAAAGAAGCAAAAGAAGGCGATAACTTTATCGGTAGAGGAGAAGAAGTTGAATTTACAATCACAACAACTTTCCCGAACTACGAAACACCTGATTCTGAAGACAATACTTTTACAATTGTGGATGCACCAACAGGACTTGATATTACAAAAGTGACATCATTAACAATCGGTGGAGAAGCATTTGAAGATTATACAGTAGCAGAAACAGATAATGGTGTGTTTACAATTGATTTAACAAATGCAATTGGAACAACAAATGCTAATGCAGGTAAAACAGTTGTAGTTACATACAAAGCAATCGTAACATCTGACGAGGGATATAGCAATACAGCAAATGCATTTAAGAATGACGCAACTTATGGTGATGATACAGAGAAAGGTTTCACAGGTGACATTACACTTGTAAAATATGCATCAGATGACAACAATAATGTTTTAACAGATAATACAAAATTAGCAGGCGCTAAATTTAAAGTTTACAAAGACAATAAAGAAGGTGAAGTATTATTCTTTGTAAAAGTAGCAGATGGCTTATATAAACATGCATTAGCAAGTGAAGAAGGTGCAGTTGATGAACTTGAAGTTTCAGCAGAAGGTGAACTTAAGGTAACAGGTTTAGGAAATGGTACATACTTCTTCGAAGAAACAAAAGCTCCAGACGGATATTCTATTAACGAAGATGGTGCAACTGTAACAATCGAAGGAAGTGAAAGTGAAAACGTTTCTATGAATACTCATGTAATCGATACAAAACTTTCTTCCCTTCCATCTACAGGTGGTATCGGTACAACAATCTTCACAATCGGTGGTTGTGTAATCATGATTGTAGCAGCAGGTTTATTCTTCGCTAGCCGCAGAAAAGAAAGCAAATAATTTTATAATTCTTATAACAAAAACTCATAAGCTGGGGCGGTAACCCGCCCCGGCTCTTATAAAAAATACAACAATAAGGAGAACCCGGATGAAAAGAAAAATTACTACTATTACAATTTGCATAATGTTTTTAGCCGGTTTGTCCTTGTTGCTGTATCCGTTTGTTTCCAATCAGTGGAACACATACCGACAGAAGCGACTTATCAGTAACTACGATGAACAGATTGCTCAAAAAGAACAAGCAGGTGAAATTGATTATGATAAAGAATGGGCAGAAGCAACAGCTTATAATCAAGAGCTTCTTCCAACTGTTTTGCCTGACTCTTTTGCAGTAGCAGCGTCCTCCGAGGAGGATGACGAAGGATATATGTCCAGTCTGAATTTAAACGGGGACGGAATGATGGGATATGTAGAAATTCCCAAGATTGATGTAAAGGTTCCAATTTACCATACTACAGAGAAAGAGGTACTGGAGAAAGCAGCCGGTCACCTGGAGGGAAGTTCTCTTCCTGTAGGTGGTGAGAGTACACATTCTGTTATATCTGCTCATCGAGGACTTCCAAGCGCCAAATTGTTTACAGATTTGGATAAACTGAAAGAGGGAGATCATTTCTTAATAGCAGTTTTGGATGATACTCTTTGTTATGAAGTGGATCAGATTTCAGTGGTAGAGCCTACAGAAACACAGGGGCTTGCAGTAGAGGAAGGACAAGATATTGTGACTTTGCTTACATGTACTCCTTATGGTGTAAACAGCCACAGACTTTTGGTTCGTGGACACAGAGTTCCCTTTGAAGAAGTCGAAATGGAAGAAGCGCCTAAAGGTCTGATTGGCGGAACAAGCCTTCACACCAGTTATTTACTCTGGGTTCTTGTAGGACTTACAGTGACAGGAATTTTTATTGCAGGACTTTATATTTTGTATAAAAAGAAAAATTCAGATAAGCAGAAAGAGGACTGATTATGAAACGAAAGATTTTTAATATTCTGTTTGCTCTGATGTTTTTAATAGGATTTGGAATACTTGTTTATCCAACAGTATCAGACCAGTGGAATACATACCGACAAAGTAAGTTAATTTCTAATTATGAATCTACTGTAGAAGAAATGACGGAAGTGGATTTTACGGAAGAATGGGAAAAAGCAAAAGCTTTTGATGCAACGTTGATACAGAACAATTTGTACGGAGATGTATTCGGGGAAGATAACGGAGAGCTGGAAAACACAGAATACTGGAAGGTATTAAATGTAGCAAATGATGGCGTTATGGGATATCTTTCCATACCTAAGATTAATGTGAAAAATGCAATTTATCACGGAACCGGTGATAAGGTGCTGCAGACAGGTATTGGACATTTAAATGGGACAAAGCTTCCAATAGGTGGTGAAAGCACACATAGTGTATTGGCTGCTCACCGAGGACTTCCTACAGCACGATTATTTACAGATGTGGATCAGCTGAGAAAAGGGGATATGTTTTACATTCATGTTTTAGATGAAATATTAGCATATCAGGTAGACCAGATTTTGGATATGGTAGATAAGGATGACCACGAAGCTTTGGCAAATGCTCTTCAGATAGAAGCGGGAAAAGACCAGGTGACATTATTTACCTGTACCCCTTACGGAGTGAATTCACACAGACTTCTGGTTCGTGGTACAAGGGTTCCATATAGCGGTGAAGAAGAAGTTGAAACATCTGTGGCAGAAACAATGTTGAAGTCAGTTCAAAATTATTATATGATATATCTGATACTGGGATTGTCTATAACATTTTTAATTATACTTTTTATGAGATTTTTATTTAAGAAAAAAGATAGAAAACGAAAATGATTTTTGAAGGAGGGGAAGCGGTGAAAATGAACAGAAAAATAAAAAAAAGCAGTGTATGGTTCCTTGTATTATCACTTATACTGTCAGGTACAATATTATTTGATGTAAGCGCAGCCCGTGGTGTTGAAACAGAGCGTAAGTGTTCTGCAACTTTTGAAGTGGGTGGAGACCTTGCAGGAGATTTCGCAGAGCTTTCAAAAATGTCTATTCCGATTAAGTTGTATAAAGTAGCAGAAATTAACGAAACAGGAAGTTATACAGCAGTAAAAGGATATGAAGCCCTTGATTTCAAAGATGTGACATCAGAAACTACAGCAAAAGAGTGGGAAGAAAAAGCCCAGAAGGCTGAAAAAATTATTGAAGATGAAAAGAAAGCGCCTACAGCTGAGGGTATCATTCAGAATGGAAAAGGAAAAACTAATGACTTATCTGTTGGTATGTACCTTGTAGCAGCGGAAACAGTACGTTCACCTGAATATGAATATAAGTTTACTTCATATTTACTTTCATTACCTAATAATTATTATAGCACAACAGGAAATGATGATTGGGTATATGATGTAACAACAGGATTAAAACCAAGTCAGGAAGTACGTTTTGGAAATCTGGTAATTGACAAAACTGTAACATCTTTCAATGAAACACTGGGAAATGCAACGTTCGTTTTCCAGATTGAAGGTAAAAAAGACGGAGAACAGATATACAGCGATGTGGTTTCGGCGGTATTTGATGCAGCAGGAACCAAAAGTATTCTGGTAGATAAAATTCCGGCGGGAACAGAAGTAACTGTAACAGAAATTTACAGTGGTGCAAGTTATGAGTTGACAAGTGAACCTTCTCAAACAGTTATCATAAAGGCATTAGAGGATGGAGAAACAGATGGAGTACATGTGACTTTCACAAATAGTTATGATAACAGATTAAATGGGGGAGCCAGTGTGGTAAACCATTTTGCGAATGAAGAAGGAGTCTGGACAGTAGAACAACAGTCTGATAGTGTAAATGCAGCAGAGTAAAGGAGGTAAAGGACCATGAAAAAGAAATGGAATAAGAAAAATCTTTGTCTGGCAGCCGCAGCCTTTACTTTGGTGGCAGGTGTATCTGTAGGAGGAACCATGGCGTATTTTACAACGTATACAGTGGCTTCCGGCGGGGCTGAGATTAAACTGGGAAATACAACGATTATACCGGACGAAGAAGTTGTCAATATGGAAAAACGTATTGCAGTAACAAATACAGGTGACATGGAATGTTTTGTTCGTGTAAAAGTATTTGCAGGAGATAAGTATCAGCCGGGGCTTAAATTTACTCCTGATGCAGAGGGTACATGGAGTCAGGGAGATGACGGTTATTATTATTGTAGCCAGATTATTCCTGCAGGCGGAACATCTAATACATTTAATGTAAAGATTGATGATATGGACAGTGAGGATGATTTTAATATTATTGTCGTTCAGGAATGTACCGCAGTACTTTATGATGAAAATGGAAAAGCGTATGCGGACTGGAATATGATTGCAGATTCTAGCGAAGACATTTATAATGGAAACGGGGAGGTTGATGAATAATGAAAAAGAAAAGAAAAATTTTATCAGCCGGCCCAATCGCCTTACTTTCCGCATCAGCGCTTTTGCTGGCTGGGAGTACGGTAGGAAGTACAAGAGCAGCTTTGACATATTATAGTGATAATTATACAGCAGATATGTCTGTATCCAGTATTGGTGTCAGCCTGACTGAGAATGGAAAAACCATTTCTTCACGAGATTACAGCCACAGTAATAATGAGTGGGATGTGACAAAGGGAGAGCTTTTTAAGGATTTGCAGAAGGATGACTCCATTGTGCCGGGAAAGGCTTACGGAGAAGAACTGGGTGTTACAAACAGTGGTTCTATTGACAGTTATGTGAGAGTAATTCTTACCAAAAGCTGGACAGATACGAAGGGTAATAAAGATACGGAGCTTTCCCCTGATTTCATTGATTTACATTTTGTTGAAGGTAATGGATGGATTATTGATGAAACTGCTTCGACTCCGGAGCGTACAATTCTTTATTATACAGGAATTGTACCGGCAGGAGAAAGTACCCCGAATTTTACAGATACGTTGAAAATAGATAATAAGATTGCTGAGAAAGTAAAAGTCGAAACTGACAAAGACGAAGAAGGCAATGAAATTATCCGCCACATATATAAATATGATGGATATCAGTTTCATGTAGATGCAGAAGTCAATGCAGTACAGACACATAACGCACAGGATGCAATTAAGAGTGCATGGGGTGTGGACGTGAATGTTTCTGCCGATGGAACACTTAGTTTACAGTAGGAGGTACAGAAGATGGGAAAGAAAATTTTGTGCCTTGTTATGGCAGCGTTCATGACTGTAGGCACTTCCATAAATGTATTTGCAGAAAATATTCAGGGAAGTGGAGATTGGGCTGTTGAATTTAATGGAGAGAAAATGAACAGCAATTTTAATACTTCCGATGTAAATGCAGCAGTTTATAAGCTCCTTCCGGGAGACTCTATGGAGCTTCAGATAGGAATTAAAAATAAAAGCAAAGACAAGACAGACTGGTATATGACAAACGAGATTATCCAGAGTTTGGAGGAAAGCCAGAATGTGGCAGAGGGCGGTGCTTATACTTATCGCTTAACTTATGTAGACCACAAAAATACAGAAACGGTTCTGTACAGCAGTGATAAAGTAGGTGGCGAAGGTCAAAGTTCAGCAGGTGAAGGTCTGGAACAGGCAACCAGCGCCATGGGCGATTATTTCTATTTGGATCGTTTAGATGCAGGCGAAGCAGGGAAGGTACATCTGACTGTAGCATTAGATGGTGAAACACAGGGAAATGCTTATCAGGATACACTGGCAAAGCTTCAGATAAATTTTGCTGTGGAAAAGGTAACAGCAGATATTACCTATAAACCGGGAGAACCGGTGAAAATTACAGAAACAAAAAAAATTATCCGGTCAGGACCAAAGACAGGAGATGAAACAAAAGTTTTTGCTATATGTGCTGTAACACTTATCAGCGGATTAATTCTTTTGTTCTTTGGTATAAAAGCAATACGTAAAAACCGCAGCAACAGGAAAGGGGAGCAGTAGTCATGAAAAAAATTAAGAAGCTTTTAGCGACTGTGCTGACAGCGGGATTGCTCCTAAGCCTTTCGGCAGTAACAGTGTTGGCAGATGAATATACGTATAAGGTAACCATTGACGGCGGCAATCAGGGTGTGCTTGCCAAATTGGAAGGATTGGAAGTAAAAAGCGCTTCCGCAAATGTTTCACTGGAAAACGGAAAAATTATAATTCAAAATTTAAAAGCCAATGATGTGATTTCCTTTGACGCACAAAAAGGCGCTGTAAGCATGAATGATGACAGCAAGTATTACATTCAGGGAATTCGCAGAAGCGGACGTGATACAGAAGAAATGGCAGCATCTTCTTTTCGTGTTACAGAGGACTCTGATTATGTAATTGCTTACGGTATTAAAGGGAATTTGGTAAGCTACACGGTGAGATATGAGGATGAGGACGGCAACGAGCTTGCACCGAGTCAAACCTATTACGGCAATATCGGCGACAAGCCGGTTGTGGCAAATATCTATATTGACGGATATTCTCCAAAGGCATTGGCGCTTACAAAAACATTGTCAGCAAATGAAGCGGAAAATGTGTTTGTATTTGAATATGTTGAGGGAGAAACACAGGTGATTGAAACACCGGGAGAGACTATTACAGAGACAGTTATTCAGTATGTTGACGGAGGAACCACAACAGCTCCAACTACTCCGACAGGAAATCAGACGGGAACACAGACTCCGGGAACAGGAACGGGAGAAACAGGAGAAGGTGGGAATGTAACTCCGAATGAAGAACCTCAGCCTGAAGATAATGGAGAGGTAACAGAAATTCCAGAGGAAGATGTTCCTCAGGATATTGTAGATTTGGATGAAGAGGATACACCTCTTGCAAACAAAGATCTTGATAAAGAAGTAAAGAAAGGACTTCCCCTTGCGGCAGGCATTGCAATTTCAATAGCAGCAGTAGCAGGACTTGCAGGACTTGTTATTTTCCTGAGAAGAAACCGTGCAGGAAAACGTAATTAGTGCAGAGGGAAAGGATAGAAAATTGAGCAGAAAAAAAGGTAAAAAAAGCCCGGTGGCTGTGATTTGCAGTGCACTGGGCACTGCTATGCTTATCATTCTTGTGGTAATCTGTATACCATTGACAGTTCCAAGAATGATGGGATATGAAATTTATTCGGTAATCAGTGGAAGTATGGAGCCGGCACTGCCTGTTGGCAGTCTGGTCTATATCGGAAAAGAAGACCCAAAGAATATTGAGCAGGATGAAGTGATTGCTTTTTATGGTGCTAAGGACTCTAATGCTATTATTACCCATCGTGTTGTAGAAAATCGAATTGTTATGGGTGAATTTATTACAAAAGGTGATGCAAATAAAACAAATGATATGAATCCTATTCCTTATGGGAATTTTATTGGAAAAGTAGAATTTTCATTTCCGCTGTTGGGATATGCTGCACAGATGATTACCAGTATAGAAGGAAAGATTATAGCGGGAGCTGTTATTTTAGTGGCTCTTGTGTTGCAGATTTTAGCATCAGTGATTGAAAAAAGAAGGAAATAGTTTTAAGAGATGAAACCGCTGGTTAGACCGGCGGTTTTTTGAATTTCATTATGAGGATTTTGATAAATGAGGTTTGCATACCACAGAGTGTGTGATAGAATAATGGAAAGCATTATTTTCTTTTTAATTTCTATTGAGCAGGAAATTTTAAAAATCCTGTTCATCTAACAGCAATTCTATATTCGGGAAATTCATGCTTTTATTCACAATAACAAAGGCAGGAGCTTCCCAAAAGGAACCTCCTGAAAAAATGAAAAAAGGAGGTTTTTATGACAGAAAAGTTGTTGCAGTGGCATCCGGCATTTTTTGCCGGTATTCAGATTGAATTTGGGGAGGAGGCAAAATACCTGGAATTCAAATCAGAATATGTACTTGGGACAAAACCTATGATGATTGATGTGCTGATTAAGAAGAAAGAGACGCAGATACTGAAAAGAAGTATGGGAAAAATTTTCAGGAAATATAATATCGTAGAGTATAAGAGTCCTGACGATTATTTATGTATTGACGACTTTTACAAAGCCTATGCGTATACTTACTTTTATAAGGCAGACAGAACACCTGTAAATTCTATTTTGCTGGAAGACCTGACGATTTCTTTTGTGTGTCAGAATTATCCACGGGAACTTTTTCGACATTTGACTAAGGAAAGGAACTTACAGGTTCAGAGAAGGTATGCAGGAATTTATTATCTGATTGGAGATACACTTCCTATTCAGATTATTGTCACCAGTGAGCTTTCTAAAAAAGAAAGCCTTTGGCTTAGGAACTTGACCAATCAGCTTAAAAGTACGAAAGATGCAGAAGAATTATTGAAGGATTATAAGAAACATAAGAAAAACACATTATATGAGTCTGTGATGGACATTATTGTACGTGCGAACGAAGAAAAATTTGAGGAGGCGAAAAAGATGTGTAAAGCGTTAGAAGAATTAATGAAGGATGAGCTGGAAGCGAAAAAGACAGAGGGAGAAGAGATTGGAAAAGAAATCGGTATGCAACAGGGAAAAGAACGTGTAAATGAACTTACGTTAAAGCTTTCTACTCTTGGGAGGATAGATGATATTTTAAAAGCGGCATCTGACGAGGAATATCAGGAGAGATTATTTCAGGAATTTGGTTTATAACAGTATTGAATGTTATCAAAACGTATGTTACAATTTATTTACCGATTGTGTAAGGGAAATAAGAAGAAAGAGCACATCATTGTGTAAGGTGAGGAAATGATTTTAAGATAATTTAGTTTAAGCGAAAATAATTAAACGAACCTGCAAAGAAGATATTTTATTTGCAGATTGCTTGCGTACGCTTAAATTGGATTATCTCACATTTTTAACCTTATATTTGTAAGTACTGAGTGTATTTTCATATAGGTCTATTTTGTGAGGCTGTTTTGCGTATGCAAGGCAGTCTCATTTTAAGTTTCAGGTTAGATAGGAGGCTTATATGTTCATATTAAAAAATTTAACGATTACACATCGTAAAGATTTGAGGATTATTTTAGAAAATTTCCAGTTGACATTAAATCCGGGAGATAAAGCAGTTATAATCGGAGAAGAAGGAAATGGAAAATCTACTCTTATAAAATGGATTTACCAGCCGGAATTGGCAGAGGAATATACGGAGTGTGTTGGAGAGAGGATATGCACGAAAGAAAAAATGGGGTATTTGCCTCAGGAGCTGTCGGGTACAGACTGTTTGAAAACGGTTTATGAATATTTTTCTCAGTCGGATTTTTTCTATAATAGAACGCCTAAGGAACTGTCGGTAATGGCAAAGAGATTTCATGTAGAGGAGAGTTTTTTTTACAGCGACCAGAAAATGGGGAGTTTGTCCGGTGGGGAAAAGATGAAGGCAGAACTTATGCGGATTTTTATGGAAGAGCCTACAGTATTGCTGCTTGATGAACCTTCCAATGACATGGACATTGATACGTTAAAGCTGTTGGAGGAAATTATTGTTTCATGGAAAGGGATAGTGCTGTATATTTCTCATGATGAAACCCTCATTGAGAACACAGCGAATATGATTATTCATATCGAACAAATTGCCCGCAAGACCAAGTGTCGTTATACTGTAGCCCGAGTTCCTTACAGGCAATATGTGGAACAGCGTTTTCAAGCTTTCGAAAAGCAGAAAAAAGAGGCGGCAAATGAACGCAGTGAGAAAAAGAAGAGAGATGAAAAGTACAGGCGTGTAATGCAGAGTGTAGAGCATGCACAGAATGTAATTACAAGACAAGATCCAGCTGCAGGAAGGCTATTGAAAAAGAAAATGCATGCAGTAAAATCTATGGAGAAAAGATTTCAAAGAGAAGATGAAAAAATGACGGAAATGCCTGAGATAGAGAAAGCAATTTATTTTAAGCTGGGTGATAAAAAATCTGGAATTCCTGCAGGAAAAACGGTGATAGAATATTCTCTTAATAAATTATGGACGCCGGACGGCAGCAGAATTTTGGCACAGAATATTTTTCTTCGCATTCGAGGGGAAGAGAAAATCTGTATCATTGGCAGCAACGGAAGCGGAAAGACAACACTGTTAAAGAAAATATCAGAGGAGTTGTTACAGAGAAAGGATATTCATGCAGAATATATGCCGCAAAATTATGAGGAGATTTTAGAGTTGGAGAAAACACCAGTGGATTTCTTAGATACTACCGGATATCAGGAAGACAGGACAAAAATTCGCACTTATCTTGGCTCTTTAAAATATACGGCAAGTGAGATGGAGCATCCTGTCAGAGAACTGTCTGGAGGACAAAAGGCAAAAGTTCTGCTTTTAAAATTAAGCTTATCAAAAGCTAATGTTCTGATTTTAGATGAGCCCACCAGAAATTTTTCGCCGCTGTCAGGACCTGTAATCCGACAGATGTTAAAAGAGTTCCGAGGAGCTGTTATCAGCATTTCGCATGACAGGAAATATATTGATGAGGTATGTGATAAGGTATACAGGATGACAGAGGCAGGGCTTATTTTAGAAAAGGAAAATTCGTAAAAAAACTTGACAAAGACGGCGTGCTATGATACGCTTTAACAGCAACAGTGGAAGTAGGTCTTTTTTTTATGCCTAATTTTAATTTCATAATGAAGTGAACTTATGATAAAAGGAAGCCTTTGTTGCGGTAACAAGACGTTGCATAATGGCGGTTACGTGAAGCTGCCAGCGATAAAAGACACATGGAGGTGGAGAAGTCGTGCGCGTAAAAATCACATTGGCATGTACAGAATGTAAACAGCGTAATTACAACATGACAAAAGAAAAGAAAAATCACCCAGAACGTTTGGAGACAAAGAAATACTGCAAATTCTGTAAGACTCATACATTGCACAAAGAAACCAAATAATAGGGTTTAAGAGGTGAATTATGGAAGCAGAAAAGAAACAGAAAGCTCCAAAGAAGAACAGATGGAAAGGACTTCAGGCTGAGTTTAAGAAAGTTATCTGGCCTGATAAGCAGACTCTGGTAAAACAGACTGTTGCAGTAGTATCTATCACTGCCGTTGTAGGTGTGTTGATTGCTGTTATTGACAGCGGAATTTTACAGCTGCTTAACTTATTAATTAAGTAAGGACAAGGTGAGTAAGATGTCAGAAGCAAATTGGTATGTTGTTCATACTTATTCAGGGTATGAAAACAAGGTAAAGGCCAACATTGATAAGACAATTGAAAACAGACACCTGGAGGATCAGATTTTAGAAGTCCGAGTACCCATGCAGGACGTAGTAGAGCTGAAGAACGGTGAGAAAAAACAGGTTCAGAAAAAGATGTTCCCAGGCTATGTTCTGATTCACATGGTAATGAACGACGACACATGGTATGTCGTGAGAAACACACGTGGTGTTACAGGATTTGTTGGTCCGGGGTCTAAGCCGGTTCCTCTTACAGAGGGAGAAATTGAAGCACTTGGTATTTCCTTTACAGGAGATGTTGAGATTGACTTCACAGAAGGCGACAGTGTCGTTGTCACAGGCGGTGTTTGGAAAGATACTGTGGGCGTTGTTCAGAGTATTAATGAAGCAAAACAGATTGTGACAATTAATGTTGAGCTGTTTGGTCGCGAAACACCAGTAGATTTAAGTTTCGCAGAAGTAAAGAGTCTTTCATAAGACAGACAAGAGAAATAACAGGACGCAAGGGTCATAATGTCACATGGCTCGTGGGAGGGACATTCCCGCAATTACCACATTATAGGAGGTGCCGAAAATGGCAAAGAAAGTAACAGGTTATATTAAATTACAGATTCCTGCTGGAAAGGCAACACCAGCTCCACCAGTTGGTCCTGCTTTAGGTCAGCACGGTGTAAACATTGTTCAGTTTACAAAAGAATTTAACGCAAGAACAGCAGATAAGGGAGACTTAATCATCCCTGTTGTTATTACAGTATATGCGGACAGAAGCTTCAGCTTCATCACAAAAACTCCGCCGGCTGCTGTTTTATTAAAGAAAGCTTGTAACATCAAATCTGGTTCAGGCGTTCCAAATAAAACAAAAGTTGCTACAATTTCCAAAGCTAAAATCCAGGAAATTGCAGAAATGAAAATGCCAGACTTAAATGCAGCATCCTTAGAAGCAGCTATGAGCATGATTGCTGGTACTGCAAGAAGTATGGGTATTCAAGTAGAAGATTAAACTATCAACAAACGTGGGAGGGACATTCCCGCAATTACCACTAGGAGGTTATTTATATGAAACGCGGAAAGAAATACGCAGAGGCTGCAAAAGCAGTTGACCGTACAAATTTATATGATCCAGCAGAGGCAATTTCTTTAGTAAAGAAAACAGCCGTAGCTAAATTTGACGAAACAATCGAAGCTCATATCAGAACAGGCTGTGATGGACGTCATGCTGAACAGCAGATTCGTGGTGCAGTTGTTCTGCCTCACGGAACAGGAAAAACTGTTCGTGTTTTAGTATTCGCTAAGAATGCAAAAGCTGACGAAGCATTAGCAGCTGGTGCAGATTTCGTAGGAGCTGAGGATTTAATTCCAAAGATCCAGAACGAAGGATGGTTAGACTTTGATGTTGTTGTTGCAACTCCAGATATGATGGGTGTTGTTGGTCGTTTGGGACGTGTTCTCGGACCTAAAGGCTTAATGCCAAACCCAAAAGCTGGTACAGTAACAATGGACGTTACAAAAGCTGTTCAGGATATCAAAGCTGGTAAGATTGAATATCGTCTTGATAAAACAAACATCATTCACGTGCCAATCG
>PPYE01342934.1_pt1 | contig 104158 bp, 70 predicted proteins | sample 1559881 | NCBI WGS metagenome assembly PPYE01 (sample SAMN08240022, study PRJNA423297) | Human gut metagenome, whole genome shotgun sequencing project.
TTTTCTGCAAATTTACGCTCTTGGAACCATATAAACAACTGTACTACAATATTTTAATTTATAGAACTCCTCTTATGAATATGGGCGGGAGATGGCCCGACAGTGTCGTGAGATGGGAGTGCAAGTCAATTTTGCTCCGGTGGCAGATGTGAATATCAATCCGGACAATCCGGTCATCAATACCCGTTCGTTTGGTGAAGATCCGGTGAAAGTGGCCGATAAGGTGATTGCTTACGCTTCGGGGCTGGAGAGTGGTAAAGTCCTTTCTGTCTGCAAGCATTTTCCGGGACATGGTGATACGGACGTGGATTCTCATAAGGCACTGCCTGTGTTACCATTTACGCGTGAGCGCCTAGACAGTGTTGAACTGTATCCTTTTAAAGAAGCTATTCGTGCCGGGGTCAGTGGTATGATGGTAGGACACTTGCAGGTACCTGTCATCGAGCCTATAGGTGATTTGCCTTCATCCTTATCCCGTAATGTGGTTTATGGACTTCTGACCGAGGAATTGGCATTTAAGGGACTTATCTTTACCGATGCCCTTGCTATGAAGGGAGTTGCCGGTAATAAGAGCGTATGTTTGCAAGCTTTGCAAGCCGGGAATGATATGGTGCTGGCTCCCCGCAGGCTGAAAGAAGAAATGGACGCTGTATTGGAAGCGGTGGAAAAAGGAGAACTTCCGGAAGAAGAAATTAATGCAAAATGTCGGAAAGTACTCACTTACAAATATATTTTGGGGCTGGAACGTAAACCGTTTGTGAAACTATCGGGATTGGGAACCCGTATTAATACACCTCAGACACGTGATTTGATTAGCAGGCTGAATCTGGCTGCAATTACTGTGCTGAATAATAAAAATGATGTATTGCCTTTGCATCCCGATCTGAAAGAGGCGGCCATACTGAATGTAGGCAAACCGGAAGAGATTGAGCCTTTTGACCGCAAAATGAAAAAGTATACTTCATTTGCCCGTTTTCAATTGCGTAAAGATCTGCCGGAAGCCGAGCAACAAAAGTTGCGTGACTCTCTTGCTGCCTACCGGCGTGTTATCGTTACTGTGACAGAGCAGCGCCTTGCTCCCTATCAGTCGTTTTTCGCCAAGTTTGCTCCGGAATCTCCTGTAATATATGTATTCTATACGCCGGCTAAGTCGATGTTACAGATACAGCGGGCTGTATCGGCTGCTGAGGCTGTGGTATTGGCTCATGCCTCTCGTGACGACGTTCAGGAACGTGTGGCTGATTTACTTTTCGGTAAAGCAACGGCAGATGGAAGACTGTCGGCCAGTATTGGCGGATTGTTTCCTACCGGTTCGGGTGTTACGATTACTCCGCATACTCCTTTCCACTTTGTACCCGAAGAATATGGAATGAAATCGGAAGTGCTCCGCCGTATCGACACGATTGCTTTGGAGGGAATCAAGGAGGGAGCTTATCCCGGTTGTCAGGTTCTGGTGATGAAGGATGGCAAAGCTTTGTATGACCGGTGCTTCGGATACCATACAGATGCAAATAGCGAGAAAGTGAAGCCGACGGATATTTATGATTTGGCTTCTCTGTCTAAAACAACAGGAACGTTGTTGGCCATAATGAAGCTTTATGATAAAGGTCGTTTCAATCTGACCGATAAAGTTTCAGATTATCTGCCTTTCCTGCGCAAGACGAATAAAGAGAACCTGACCATTCGTGAATTGCTCTTGCATCAGTCTGGCTTACCTTCCGGTCTGCTTTTCTATCAGGAGGCCATTGACGGGAAAAGCTATAAAGGTTCGCTGTTCAAGCAGTCGAAAGATGCCTTACATACGGTACGGTTGGGTGTCCGTACCTGGGGAAATCCAAGATTCCGGTTTAATAAGGGGATGACGTCTAAAGAGAAGAACGGTGATTATACTCTTCAGGTTTGTGACAGTTTATGGTTGAACCGGTCGTTCCGTGAAGAGATACGGAAGAAAATAGCCGAAGCACCGTTAAAAGACAAGAGTTATCGTTATAGTGATGTCGGGTTTATCTTGTTGCAGATGCTTGCAGAAGAGCTTAGTGGAAAACCGATGGATGAATATTTATGGCAAGAGTTCTATCAGCCGATGGGATTGGAACATACTGCCTATCTGCCGTTGCGTTACTTCGATAAAAAAGAGGTAGTACCTTCTGCAGTAGACCGTTTCCTGCGTAAGACTACTTTGCAGGGATTTGTCCATGATGAGTCGGCTGCTTTCCAGGGGGGAATTTCGGGTAATGCGGGGCTTTTCTCTAATGCTCGTGAAGTCGGACGTATTTATCAGATGTTGCTCAATGGCGGTGAGTTGGATGGAAGACGTTATCTCAGCAAGGAAACTTGTGCTCTATTCACTACCGAAAAGTCTAAAATCAGCCGTCGCGGTTTAGGTTTTGATAAGCCGGATGTGGTGAATGAAAGTAAAAGTCCGTGCGCTGCTTCTGTTCCGGTTACTGTTTATGGGCATACCGGATTTACAGGAACTTGTGCCTGGGTAGATCCCGACAATGGCTTGATTTATGTATTTCTTAGTAATCGTACCTATCCCGATGCTTGGGTGAACAAATTATCTAAACTTGAGATTAGGGAAAAAATTCAAGAAACGATTTACGAAGCGATGAAAGAAAAGTAATCATTACATATATAGGCTATTATACATCAATTCCTGATAGAGCGTTGCTCCGTCAGGAATTTGTGTATAACGTCCTATGGTTCATGATGTTTGATATGCTGATATTTCTATTTAGTACTATTGATCCACCGGGATATTCAGGTTATAAATATGGGTTTCACTTTCTAAATGTAAAGAAATAAGTTTGAGAATAGTCAGGGATGGAGAAAAGTATTAAAATTAATAGTAAAATGAGTGCTCTACTCTAAGTTCTATCAGAACTTAAAATGACATGAAAGGATTACTTTTCTTTTTATATTACTTTATCATTTATATTAGGCGGAAAAACAAATCAATAAAAGAATTATTTTATATTATTTTTTAGTATTGTTTATTGTATTTATAAAAAATACAGTTAACTTTGTCTTCGAAAGTTAAATCTAATACAGGTAGAAAAGTAGGATCAAGAGGGTAAACAGACACATATAGAAGTCTTCTCAATTAGTCCTATCCCACTATCTAAAAACCAATTAAATATTAATACTTATGAGAAAATGCTCTCCAATTTCCCCTAACTCCTTTCGGAAAGTTCTGATAGGACTTGGCATTTCTGCCGGCCTGCTCTCTCCGAACTATGTGTTCGCTACGTCTTTAGAGACTTATGAGAACCAGTCTGTAGCTGCTGTTCAGCAAGCAAGGAAGATTACCGGTACACTGACCGATGCTGTCGGTGAACCTATTATTGGTGCTACTGTTTTAGAAAAAGGAAACCCTTCCAATGGTACGATTACCGATATCAATGGTAAATTCTCTCTTTCGGTCCATCCTAATGCTGTGATCAGTATTTCGTATATAGGATACATAACACAAAATATTAAGATAACTAATCAAACCTCACTGAAAGTGGTTATGATGGATGATACCCAGGCGCTGGAAGAAGTAGTGGTAGTAGGTTATGGTTCGCAGAAGAAAGCGAATCTGACCGGAGCCGTATCTTCTGTGAAAATGGATGAGGTACTGGGTGACCGTCCTATCTTGAATGCATCTGATGCTCTTCAGGGAGCCGTGCCGGGACTGTTTGTATCTAATGGAGGTAATGCTCCCGGAACCAGCAAGTCGTTCCAGATTCGTGGAGCCTATTCGGTGGGTGTCAAGAACTCGGACGGTTCATACGGAAACACCATTAAGCCACTCGTATTGATTGATAATGTGGAAGGTGACCTCGATATGGTAAACCCCGAAGATATCGAGTCAATCAGTGTACTGAAGGATGCAGCTTCCGCAGCTATCTATGGTGCACGTGCAGCCGGTGGTGTAATTGTCGTTACGACTAAACGCCCTAAAGGTGCTGCTAAGTTCTCATTGAATTACAACAATAACTTTGCTTTCGGAACAGCTGTCAATCTGCCTAAACAGGCTCCGCTGATGGACTATCTGCAAGCTTATCTGGATTGTGGATATTCAGATGCCTATTGGTCGCTCGGTTCGCCAAGTGTCAGCAAATGGATGGAATATCTGAGTGAATACCAGAAGAACCCTTCTGCTTTCAATACGGTGGGAGACGGTATTTATATGGATGAATCCGGTGTACCATACTATTTGAATGAAAAAGATCTTTATAAGAACTTTATGGAGACCAGTTTCCAGATGACTCATAATATTTCCGCTTCAGGAGGTACGGACAAACTGCGTTATCGTATTTCGGGTGGATATACTTCGAATGACGGTGTATTGGTGTCCGATCGTGATAAGTTTGAACGTATGAATATCAATACCTTTATTTCGGCAGATGTAACTAACTGGTTCACTCAGGAAGTGACTATGAGCTATGCGCATAGTCTACAGACTTCACCCGGTGGAATGGGAGGTGTGTATAATACCCGTTTGGTTTCATATTATCCGGAAGGAGATCTGCCGGCATCAGTCAATACGTTGGCAAACGAGGATCTTCCTTTGTTCACTCCACGCAACCAGATCTTGTTGTCGAATCCGGTAAACAATAATAATGACAATCCGCGTATCTTCCTGAAATCTATATTGAAACCACTAAAGGGACTGGAAGCTGTATTTGAATATACATTTGATAAAAACATCTATGATTACCACTGGTATACAGGACAGTATGACTATACTACCATTCAGGGAGGAAGTTCAAAATCATTTGTAGACGATTATCTGAGAAAGTACAAACAGCATACGAATTATAACGCTATCAACGTTTACGCTACATATAGTAAGAAATTCGGTGACCATAATTTCAAAGTAATGGCAGGATTCAACCAGGAGTCGAGCTATCAGGAAACATTGGATGCTTATTCTTACAATCAGGCGGTGATAGACGTACCGGCCATGGGATCGGGAACCGGCACCATCAAGGCTACCGACTCATACAGTGAATATGCCGTACGTGGTGGATTCTTTAGAGTCAACTATAATTATCAGGACAAATATTTGCTGGAAGTGAACGGACGTTATGACGGTTCTTCTAAATTCCCGAAGAGCTCTCGTTTCGGTTTCTTCCCTTCTGTATCAGCCGGTTGGCAGATCGCTCAGGAGAAGTTTATGGAGTCTACCCGTAACTGGTTGGACGGATTGAAGATTCGCGCATCATATGGTGTGATCGGTAACCAGAATGTGAATCCGTATACTTTCACTCCGACAATGAGTGTCAGCAATAAATCTACTTCCTGGATTATCGACAATACGTATGTCACCTCTATCAGCTCGTTGCCGGCTTTGGTAAGCCAGAACTTTACATGGGAGAAAGTAGGTACGGTCAATGTCGGACTTGATATTAACTTATTCAACAATCGCCTGAATGGTGTATTTGAATGGTATCAGCGTAACACTAACGGCATGCTTGCTCCGGGTGTGCAGCTACCGGCTGTCGTAGGTGCAAGTGCTCCTTATCAGAATACTGCCGATATGCGTACACGGGGCTGGGAGTTGAGCTTGAACTGGCGTGACCAGATCGGTAAGGTGGGATATCGTTTGGGATTCAACTTGTCGGATTATAAATCGAAAATTACCAAATACGATGATAATGCAACCACCAAGTTGCTGAGTAGTTTCTATCCCGGACAGGTGATGGGAGAGATATGGGGATATATAGCCGATGGTTATTATTCTGTGGACGATTTCGAAGATACATCATCCTGGAAACTGAAAGAGGGAATAACCTCGATCAATGGTTATAACGTACGTCCGGGTGATGTGAAATTCAAAAACCTCCGTGATGATGAAAGTTCTACTAATGTAATTACCAGTGGTGACAATACATTCGACAATCCGGGTGACCGTAAAGTGATCGGTAATACGACTCCGCGTTATCAGTATGGTATCAATCTGGGAGCTAACTATGCCGGTTTCGACCTCAATGTTATCCTTCAGGGAACAGGAAAGCGTGATTACTGGATTTCGAATGTCTTGACTTTCCCGATGAATGGTGATAACTTCATTCCGTTGTTTGACGGTTTGAGTGATTACTGGATGCCTAAAGATCCTGACAACGGTGACTGGACGGCAGTCAATCCGAATGCGAAGTATCCCCGTCTGTATGGTAACCGAGGTAATTCCGGTTCAAACCTCCGTCAGAGCGACAAATACTTGTCTGATGCTTCTTATCTCCGTATTAAGAACATCACTTTGTCTTACAATTTACCAAAGAAGTGGTTGTCTCAGATCTTCCTTTCACAAATGAAGGCGTTTGTCAGTGTTGAAAACGTAGCTACTTTCACCTCTTTGCCTTCGGGTATCGACCCGGAGAGAATAGAATGGAACTATCCGGCATTCCGTACAGTTTCGTTCGGTATAAATATCACATTATAAACTCTAATCTGATACATGAATATGAAAAAGATATTATTGTTTTTAACCCTCTTTACAGGGATGATACTGGCGGGATGCAACGATAGCTTCCTTGAGAAATATCCTGTAACCAGCCTGACGGAAGAAAATGCATTCAAGTCGTATGACAATTTTAAGGCCTTTATGTGGCCATGTTATGAAATGTTCTCTAATACGAATATCGCCACTTCTACAACGGCAATCGGGCGTAACTCTCACTATATGGGTGATGTGTATGCCGGATACCTGAATCAGCGTGGAGCCAGCAGTCAGAATAAATATGCGTTTCAGACAGTGACCAATGCTACGTCGGGTAATGGATGGAACTTCTCTACATTCATTCGCCGTATCAACCTGATGCTTTCGCATGTGGATGATTCTGATATGACAGAAGCTGAAAAGAATCACTGGAAAGCTGTTGGATATTTCTTCCACTCATTTTGGTATATGGAGTTGATAGACCGTTTCGGTGATGTGCCTTGGATCGATAAACCACTGGACGAAACCTCTGAAGAAGCTTACGGAACGCGGATGCCTCGTCTGGAAGTGGCTGATAAAGTCCTGGAGCGCTTGCAATGGGCCGAACAAAATATCGGTGATGCGTCCGTTTACGAGAAAAAGGACGGTTCGAATACTATCAACCGTGATTGTGTACGTGCGGCTCTTTCACGTTTCACACTTCGCGAAGCAACTTGGCGCAAATATCATGAATTGGGTAGTTATGACAAATACTTCGATGAATGTATCCGTGTATCGAAGCTGTTGATGGCGGATTATCCTACATTATATTATGGTACCGACGGACAGCCGGCAGCCGGATATGGTGAAATGTGGACAACAGAGGATCTGAGTAAGGTACAGGGAGTCATTCTGTATCAGCAGTGGCTGGAAACCATTAAACCCGGACATTCGTGCTATTATGAACACACCTCTTCACATGATATAGAAATGCATCAGGGAACGGTAGACTTGTATTTGTGTAAGGATGGCAAGACTATTTCCCATTCAGACCAATATCAGGGAGATAAGGATATTTATGCTACTTTCCGCAATCGTGACCCGCGTATGTATCACACCATCATGCCGCCTTATAAGGTAAAAGATGGTAAGGGGGATTATTCTACATGGTCTTATACCAGTGATCCTGCTGATCGCGAATATATCGATATCATGGGAGCTAACGAGTCGTGCAGTAATCCGGGTATTGGCATGAAGCGCTTGCCGGGACAAAACTGGAGTGCTTCATTGGTACGTCGTGTTCCTAACCTGCAAGGGGGCGCACAATACACAATTGAAGGAAAGAAATATGGACCGCATGCCTATGTGGCTTCCCGTTCGGGATATTATGTATGGAAGAACTGGGATAATTGGGAGGAAAACTATAATAATGCCCAGGTGAATACTGCCGACAAACCTGTCTTTAAAATTGAAGAGGTCTTGTTGAACTATGCAGAGGCTATGTTCGAAACGAATCAATTTACACAAACCATTGCCGACGAGACGATCAACAAGTTGCGTAAACGTGCCGGTGTAGCCGATATGGTAGTAGCCCAGATTGATGGTAACTTTGACCCGAAACGTGGAAAATATTATCCGAAAGGAAATGATAACGGCATACTCGTTGATCCGGTATTATGGGAAATCCGTCGTGAACGTATTATCGAATTGATGGGCGAAGGATTTGGTTTTTATGATGTACGTCGCTGGAGAATGGCTCCTTGGTTCGTCAATATGCAGCAGAAAGGTATGTGGATTTCAAAGACGGAACTCAGCTCACTGACGTTGCTCAACGAAATGACCGGAACTTCAGACGGGGCGAACGGATCGATGACCGAAGGGTATATCTATCTATTCAACGATCCGTTGAAGGAAGGAAAAGGCTGGCTGGAGAAATATTATCTCTATCAGGTTCCGTTAGAAGAAATAGCTCTTAATCCTAACTTGACACAAAACCCGGGATGGGAATAAAAGGATCTGTAGCCGTTCTTTTTAATTAAATTTTGAGAAGAAGGGAATGTGTCAAAGGCACCACAGATTACACGGATGAAATAGTAAAATATAGGTTATCCGCATGGATAGTCTGTTATAATCTGAGTGATCTGTGGTAAGGAGGCTTTTGAAACATTCTCTTCTTTTTGTTTTGAAAACTTTAAATGAACATTATGAATCAGAAATTATTACTCGGAAGTGCACTGCTCGTGGGAATGGCTTCTACACAGCAGGCGTTGGCCCGGCAGAAGAAAGCAAAGGAACAAACCCGTCCGAATGTCGTTTTCATATTGGCTGACGATTTGGGATACGGAGACTTAAGCTGTTATGGGCAGGAAAAGTTTGAGACTCCTAATATCGACCGGTTGGCACAGAACGGAATGCGTTTTACCCAATGTTATTCGGGAACAACGGTTAGTGCTCCCTCACGTTCGTGTCTGATAACCGGAACCCATAGCGGGCATACGGCTATCCGTGGAAATAAAGAGCTTGCTCCGGAAGGACAATTCCCATTGCCGGAAAACTCACAGACTATTTTCAATGATTTCCGTAATGCCGGTTATCGTACAGGTGCCTTTGGTAAATGGGGGCTTGGCTATATCGGTTCCGCGGGGGACCCTTACAAACAGGGAATCGATCAGTTTTACGGATATAATTGCCAGTTGCTGGCACACAGCTATTATCCCGATCATTTGTGGGACAACGATAAACGGGTAGATTTGCCGGACAATAATCTCAATGTGCAATATGGGAAGGGTACTTATTCGCAGGACCTGATTCACTCTAAAGCATTGGCTTTTCTGGATGAAGCCGCTAAGGAGAAAGATCAACCTTTCTTTATGTGGTATCCTACCATTATTCCGCATGCCGAACTGATAGTACCTGAAGATAGTATTATTAAGAAGTTTCGTGGGAAGTACCCCGAGAAGCCTTATCGTGGAGTGGAGCCTGGAAGTCCTGCTTTCCGTAAAGGAGGATATTGTACTCAGTTCTATCCGCACGCTACATTTGCTGCAATGGTCTATCGGTTGGATGTATATGTAGGACAGATTGTGCAGAAGTTGAAAGATATGGGAGTATACGATAATACCATTATCATCTTTTCGAGTGATAATGGTCCTCATATGGAGGGTGGTGCCGATCCGGACTTTTTCAACAGTAATGGCATATGGCGCGGGTATAAACGTGACGTGTACGAAGGTGGTATCCGTGTACCCATGATCATATCGTGGCCCGGACACGTACAACCCAGTACGGAAACCGATTTCATGTGTTCATTCTGGGACTTAATGCCCACTTTCAGGGAAGTGTTGAATCCGAAAGCGGATACCCGGAATATGGATGGTGTCAGTATACTTCCTCTGTTACAAAACCGTAAAGGACAGAAAGAACATGAATATCTTTATTTCGAATTTCTTGAGATGAATGGGCGTCAGGCAGTCCGCAAAGGTGACTGGAAGCTTGTTCACATGAATATACGGGGAAATAAGCCCTATTACGAATTATACAACCTGGCTTCTGATCCGTCGGAGAAGTACAATGTGCTGAATCAATATCCCGAGAAAGCGGATGAATTGAAAGCGATTATGAAAGAAGCCCATATAGAAGATTCCAATTGGCCTTTATTTAGATAAATAGTGATTGATAAAGTTGTCAAATGAAAGGCAAGCATACTATGTATTGCTTTTAAAAAGGAAGAGGCTGTCATGTGATATAACAGCCTCTTTTGTATATATAGTCAGGTACCTCTGCTCTTTTTAGAAGGCAAGACCTACCCTGAAGCCGAAGTTGTTCAGCTTGTCTACATTGTAAGTCAGCACATTGGCCTTGTTGGTAGCATAGCTGTAGTAAACGGCGATATGCAGACCCGGACCGTAAGCCCAAGGGTATACGTTAAGACCGATTTCCGGTGATACGTAGAATCCCCAAGTATTATCGCGGGTTTCGAACATATTGTAGTTAGAACGTACTTTCGCATAATTGGCACCCAGCTTGACACCGAAATAAGGTTGCCATGCTCCGCCACGATTCATTTGATAACGTGCAGCGGCACCAAAAGGTAACTGGAAGATGGTATGTTGCTGGTCAGTATTCACGGTTCCTTCGCCAACAGGGAAAGTTGCGCGTGGGAAGTATTCGTGGTTACTGCTGTAGTTCATAAAAAGTCCGAGTCCGAGATTAGGAGTTACAAAGTAACCGCCTTCGAAGTTCATACCCCATCCGCTGGCTTTATCGGCAAAGTGATTCTTCAGTGGTGCGTTGAACTGCCAGTCCACGTTAGCGTATCCATTATCTGATAACTGTGCCTTGGCCGGCATGGCAAAGGCCAGAGCAAGGGCCGCTATGGCCAGTACTCTAAGAGAAATATATTTCATTGTTTTCATAACGGTTCTTGATTAAATTATTTGTTAGTGAGATAGGGTGACTGTGCAAACGACTGATTGATTGCGCGAACAACCAGAGTTTGGTTCACTTTACCGGAATAGCTTGCAGGTCCGCTCAGGAAGCTGCTCCACAAAACGGGGAGTTTTTGTTTTTCACCCTCAGGAGCTTTCAGGTTCATAATCTCAGTAAGGAATGAGTTGGTTGTAATGCTATAGTTTACAACATACGGATAATACCAGCCGCCCCAATTACCCCAGTAAGGTGCATCCCAGTATCCGGGATAGTTCCACCACCACTCAGGTTGTCCGTAATCGGTGAAGTAATAAGTACTTTGAACGTAACTTACCTGTATACCCAAGTCGGCAGCATCTTTATTGTCTGTATATGTAAAACCTTTGCTATTCAGGTTTTCTTTGTACGCATTGATGATAGCTTCTGCTGCTTCACCTTTCCAGTATTCCGGATCTTTTTTATCTCCGATGACGAGAACGCTGTCAGGGATGTAGTACGTGCTGAATTGTTTGAAGTCAGCTTTCTTGTCGTAGTTGGTGTAAACCAAATAGTCATTGTCCAATTTGTCCATGTCAGGGTCTTTTTCGCAGGCTGCGAATGCAAAGACCGCCAATAAGATGGGAATTAATCTCTTCATATCTTTATAATGTTTAGGTTAATTAAAAAAATCTTGCCCTGGTACCTTAAGGCGTTTGCAGAAAATAACAAGACTCTTGTTAAAAGGTTCGCAAAGAATAATGTTAAAATGCAGTATGATTACTTGGAGGCTTTGGTGAAAGATCTATCTTTGTACAAAATTAAAACCGAAATAAATATGAAGAACCTACGCATCTGGCAGACACTTTCCCTTTTCATTCTTTTGCTGTCCATAACTCTTCCTTTATCAGCAAAGTCGGATTTGCTGACGAAGTTGAATACAATTACCCTTATCATCCGTACCCAATCGTTAGAGACCTCTCTCTTTGCGGAAAAGTATTTGTTACGTTTCAAACAGCCATTAGATCATAGTCATCCCGAAAAAGGATCTTTCAGCCAGCGGGTTATCGTTGCGCATGTGGGATATGACCGGCCGACACTGATGGTAACTGAAGGCTACGGAGCTGCTCGTTCCCTGAATCCCGGATATTACGAGGAACTGTCTAAGCTGTTCAATACCAATATCATTGCAGTAGAACATCGCTATTTCCTTGAATCGACCCCTAAACCGAAAGACTGGAAGTATCTGACAGCCTGGAATTCTGCCAGGGATCTGCATGCTATTCGTGAGGCTTTTCGTTCCATTTATCCGGGAAAATGGATTGCTACCGGAATCAGTAAAGGAGGACAGACAGCGATGCTTTATCGTACTTACTTTCCGGATGATATAGATATTACGGTTCCTTATGTGGCTCCACTTTGCCGTTCGGTCGAAGATGGGCGTCATGAGCCTTTTCTGCGAACAGTAGCTATGCCCGATGATCGTCAAAAGGTGGAAGATTTCCAGATGGAGGTATTGAAGCGTAAAGCTGCTTTACTGCCTCACTTTAAAAAATACTGTTCGGTGAGGAAATTGCAGTTCCGTGCGCCTGTAGAGGACATTTATGATTATACGGTGCTTGAGTATTCTTTTTCACTTTGGCAGTGGGGTATTCCGGTCAGCCGGATTCCGTCAGTTTCTGCTTCAGACAAGGAGCTGTTCGATCATTTGGTTGCTATCAGTGCACCGTCCTATTTTGTGAAAGAGGGATCTAATACTTCGTTCTTTGTCCAGGCGGCACGTGAATTGGGATATTATGGATATGATATTCGTCCGTTCCGGGAGTATCTTTCAATTGGAACAAGTAAAGATTATCTTCGCCGTTTGATGATCCCCGAAGAGCTTGCAGATATGGAATTTGACGAGACTCTGAGTTACAAGATAACCCGTTTTTTGAAAGAGAATGATCCGAAAATGATTTTTATTTATGGGCAGTATGATCCGTGGACAGCAGCTGGAGTCACCTGGCTGAAGGGAAAAAAGAATATTCATGTGTTTGTACAGCCGAAGGGTAGCCACATGGCTCGTATTCACACTTTGCCTCAAAAAGAGAAAGAAGAAGCCATCGGATTGATAAAGAAGTGGTTGGAAGAGTGATCCCATTCTTGCCCCTTTGTAGATGAATAGAAAAGTTACAGAGGTGTTTTCACCACAGATTACACAAACCTGTACAGATGAAGGTCAAATGGATGACTGTCTGTATGGGTGATCTGTGATAATCCGTGTAACCTGTGGTGACCTCTGATGTTACAAACTTATATCAGTGGTTTTAACATTTCCGGTATCTCTACTTTGTCCAGATCCAGTTCGTTTAAACGCTTCTTGCCTGCCTCTGTGAGGCTGAAGTACATCTGGCGTTTGTCTACTTCACCCAATGCCCGTCGGATGAGTCCTTTATCTTCTACCGCACGGATGACTTTCGACGTATGCGACGGAGCCATTTCCGTTCGTTCGGCTATAGCAGTCGAGGTAATTTCCTTTCCGGCTTCGCGCAACGCACATAGCACCATTGCTTCGTTCAGCGATATTCCATACACCTCTTCAAATGCCGTTTCGAAAATGGAGAGTGCTTTGTAGATATCGCGCATCTTACATATTGTATTCATACTTCCTTATTAAATAAACAGATTGATGTTAGCATTATCGGCACGTTCCATATAAGTGGCTACTCCGCCTACCGTAACTTCATCAAGCAACTCTTCACGTTTTACTCCCATCACATCCATCGACATTTGGCAAGCAATAAACTCCACCCCGTTCTCCAGAGCCTGCTGCCGCAGGGATTCCAGTGAGTCGATGCCTTTCCGGTGCATGATGTATCGCATCATCTTTCCACCCATACCTCCCATGCTCATTTTAGAAAGTTTTAGTTTCAGCGAACTGGATGGGAGCATTGTACCAAACATCTTGCCGAAAATGTCTTTCTCCACTTTGGGCTTATGCAATTTCTTAATCACATTCAGCCCCCAGAAAGTAAAGAAGATAGTTACTTTTTGTCCGGTGGCAGCTGCGCCGTTGGCCAGGACGAAAGTGGCAAGTGCCTTGTCCAAGTCGTCACTGAACATAATCAGAGTTTTACCTTTGCTGTCACATGTCGTAGTCAGGTTACAAGCCTGGGGTTCGCCTTTCTCAATGACTACTACCGATTTCCCTCCGGTACTATCCTTGGAGATAAATTTATTTCCGGTAGAGTTGCACCATGCGGCAGCATCCCGCGAGAATCCCGGGTCTGTAGCCACAATTTCAACTCTCTCGCCCGGAACAAGCGTATCCATTGTTTTCTTCATCTTTAGGACCGGGCCCGGACATTGTAATCCGCAGGCATCCACCCGGATTGTCTTAGGATTTGCAGCCGTTGTAGTTTGGGGTGCCTCAGCTGTCATAGAAGGTTTCGCCGGGCTGTCTTGCGCAGAAGGCGTGTCGTCTGTTTCTTCATTTTCGTGCAAGATGATGGGAGCGGTAGCAGCACGATAGGTCTTCAATCCGCCGGAGAGGTTATATACTTCTTTGAAACCGTGCTGGATCAGGATGCGGTAAGCAAGATATCCTCTCAGCCCTACGGCGCAGAAGGTGTAGATTGGCTTGTTCGAAGGAAGTTCAGCAATACGGTCACGTATTTCATCCAATGGTATATTTACTGCTCCGGGCAGTGAACCCAATGCAAATTCGTCCGGTGTACGCACATCCAGCAGGAACACATCTTTCAGTTCGATATCTCTCAGGTCGCGCCAGTATACGGGTTTTACTCTGCCGAGGATGATGTTTTCGGCTACATAACCGGCGATGGCTACGGGGTCCTTTGCCGAAGAGAAAGGAGGCGCATACGCCTGCTCCACTTTCATCAGGTCATAGATCGTTCCCTCGTGTTTGATGACAAGAGAAAGTTCGTCAATTCGTTTGTCCACGCCATCATACCCCACAATTTGGCCGCCATACAACTTGCCTGTTTGGGGATCGAAGGTTATTTTGATACTCATCGGCATAGCGTCCGGATAGTATCCTGCATGCGAGGCCGGATGAGTGGTTGAAGATGCATATACAATGCCCGCCTGCTTTAACCGCTTTCCCGGAAGTCCGGTTGAGGCTACTGTCATGTCAAATACTTTTGCGATGGAGGTACCGATGGCTCCTTCATAAGGAATCTGTGCACCCAGCAGGTTGTCGGCAACAATACGTCCCTGTCGGTTGGCGGGTCCGGCAAGATAGTTCAGCCAAGGTTTGCCCGTAATGGGATGGCGGAATTCAATGGCATCACCGATGGCATAGATCGATTCGTCGGAAGTCTGCAAATAATCATTTACTGCGATACCTCCCGCTTCACCGATCGTAAGTTCGGCAGCTCTTGCCAGCGTTGTCTCCGGGCGCACGCCGATAGATAGAATCACGATATCCGCCAGGATGGATTGTCCGTTCTTGAAGACTACCTTCACTTCTTTGCCTGCTTGCTCAAACGATGCGACAGCTTGTTCCAGGTATAAGTTGACACCCTTCTCCATCAAATGTTGATGAACCAGTGCTGCCATTGAAAAGTCAATAGGTGCCATCACCTGGTTGCCCATCTCGACAATAGATACTTGCGCTCCCAGTGCGTGCAGGTTTTCTGCCATTTCCAGTCCGATGAATCCGGCCCCGATCACGACAGCCCGGCGGGGAGGCCGATTGTTGACATATGCTTTAATGCGGTCAGTGTCTGCTACATTCCGCAAAGTAAAGATGCCGGTTGAGTCAATGCCCGGTAATGGTGGGCGTACAGGAGATGCACCGGTGGATATTAACAGTTTGTCATAACTCTCCTCGTAAGTGTCTTCACTCTTAAGGCGGACGGTTACTGTCTTTTTCTTCCGGTCGATAAAAATAACTTCATTCTCGGTACGCACGTCTACCCTGAAACGTACTCCGAAAGCTTCGGGAGTCTGTACGAATAGTTTCTCACGCTCTTCGATAACGTCCCCTATATAATAGGGCAGTCCGCAGTTGGCATAAGATATGTACTTTCCTTTTTCCAACAAGATGATTTCCGCTGTTTCGTCCGAACGTCTGATACGGGCTGCAGTAGTAGCTCCTCCTGCTACGCCTCCAATAATAATAATCTTCATTTGAATATATTTTCGTTTTAAAATAGTTTCCTATGGAAATAAACATTTGCCGACTTAAAAAGGTTCATGGAAAAGCTTAAAAAATTAACAAGTATGGGTTATCTTACTTACGGAAGTGCAGTTACACCAAAAGATATACTATTATCTCCTTATCGTTTGTGGAGTGATACAGGTATGTTAGATATTAAAACATGGGGATGTTGTGTGTGATAACATGGGGATGTTCTTATATACAACATGGGGATGTTTTGCACCAAAACATCCCCATGTTGTTCAATCTCCCATTAAAGGAGAAGACTGCCGGCCCGTAGTGTTTTGCTAACTGTGTTTTAATGTCGGAACATGTATCTGAGAAGGATTTGCATGGCAGGGAGCGAACAGCGTGTCGTTCAGTCGTTGCAATGCCTCTCTCTTATCTTCTGCCCTGATGACAAGTGAAACATTGTTGTTATTACTGCCATAAGAGATCATTCGGATCGGGATGGTGGCCAAAGCATTTATGATTCGGGCTTCAAATCCGGCGCATTGCCACTGCATGTTACCTATGGCCGAAAGGATGCACATGTGGTCTTTTACCACCGTGGCTGCATATCGTGAGAGTTCGTGGAGTATATGCGATAAACGCTCTTTGTCGTTGATGGCAACAGATACATCAGAACCGGACGAGGCGAACAGGCACAGGGAAGTGTGGTATTTGGCAAAAGTATCGAATATTTTGCTGATGAACAGATAGGGGCGTAACGTCCGGTTCGATTGGAATTTAATGTAATAAATATTGTCTCTGGCGGTAATGGCCTTTATGTTTTCTCCGCTTTGTGAATTTGAAATCAAAGTTCCTCCTTCTGCAGGCTCCATCGAACATAGCAAACGTATCGGTATGTTGTTTTCTCTTGCGGGCAGGATGCAGTGAGGGTTGAATCCCGTCCAGCCACAATAGGCCAGTTGTTCGGCTTCGTCGAAACTGAGCTGCTTCACCATTGCCGGATGCTTCACAAAGCGCGGGTCACAACGGTGCAACTCTTTGCTGTCTGTCCACAGACATACTTCTTGTGCCTGAAGAGCGGCTCCGATCAGTGTGGCTGAAACATCATCTCCGCCTTGTTTCAAGTAACAGGTTTCGTTGTAAGCATTCCGGCAAAGATGTCCTTGAGTAAGAAATACATTGGTCGACTTATGCTCTGCCAAGAGCAAGTGTAGCTTTGTACCGATGTATTCCATGTCCGGTTCTTCTTCCGGAGCCAGTCGCATGAAGTCGAGGCTGTTGAGTAGTCGGTTGTTGATTCCCTGCTCTTTCAGATAGAGGCTGACTAGCATACTGCTGATAAATTCTCCCTGTGCCAGTATGTCTTTCTCGTCGACAGATGTAAAACGTTGGCGGGTAAAGTTCCATAGAGTCCGGAAACGATCGATGATGGAATCGACCGCCTGTTGCTTGATCGATTCGTCATTGAATAGTTCGTTGGCGAAATCGATAAACCTGAATTCAAGCCTGCTTATCTTGTCATGCGCCTGTTCTGTATCTCTGTTGAAAAGATGGGCAGCTATTCCGGCCAGACGTTCCGTAGTCTCTGTAGTGGCGGACAGAACGATTATTTGGGGGATACTGTTGTCAATCAGGCGGAGCATTCCTTTCATTCCCTGTACTGAGCCTGTGGGAATCTTACCGAATTTGTAGATTTTCATTTCTCTATTTTTTTTAGTTATACGATTCTTTTTTCTTATCTGTCTCCTTTTCATTTTAGTTTGTTTTATCAAAATGAAAAGGTGGCATTTGCCTGTTCAGATGATTCCTTACCCGTTTAAAACCGCTTCTGAGTGATCAGAAAAGGGGTAGGGAAGATTATCGGGCGCTGAGTCATGAATAAAAGTTCAAAAGACATGCCATTCGGAATTTTATTTTTCAGCAGTCCGATCATTTGCATTGTAGCAGAAAACCATTATATTTGCACGCCCTGTTTTTTACCATTCACATTTTAACTTATCAGATATGAGTAAAATTCTGATTATTGACGACGAAGTGCAGATTCGTGGTCTGCTGGCACGTATGATGGAACTTGAAGGTTACGAAGTGTGTCAGGCCGGCGATTGTAAGACAGCACTCAGACAATTGGAACTTCAAATGCCCGACGTGGCTTTGTGTGATGTATTTCTGCCGGATGGAAACGGGGTGGATCTGGTGACGGAGATGAAGAAAAAATCTCCGGGAGTAGAGATTATTCTGCTGACGGCACATGGAAACATACCTGATGGTGTGCAGGCAATCAAGAACGGAGCTTTCGATTACATAACGAAGGGGGATGATAACAATAAAATCATTCCCCTGATCAGTCGCGCTGTAGAAAAGGCACGGATGAATATCCGCCTGGACAAACTGGAGAAGAAGATGGGACTGATGTATTCGTTCGATTCCATACTCGGTGAATCGAAAGCATTGAAAGAAGCGGTTTCGTTAGCCCGTAAGGTATCGGTGACTGATGTACCTGTATTGCTGACGGGTGAGACGGGAACCGGAAAAGAGGTGTTTGCCCAGTCCATACATTATAGTAGTAAGCGTGCCCGGCAAAACTTTGTGGCAGTTAACTGCTCTTCGTTTAGTAAAGAGTTGCTGGAGAGCGAGATGTTCGGGCATAAGGCGGGTTCCTTTACCGGTGCGTTGAAAGATAAGAAGGGACTTTTTGAAGAAGCCAATAACGGAACAATCTTTTTGGATGAAATCGGTGAGATGGCTTTTGAGTTGCAAGCCAAGCTGTTGCGTATCCTCGAAACCGGCGAATACATCAAGATAGGTGACACGAAGCCGACCCACATTGATGTGCGTATCATTGCTGCTACAAACCGTAATTTACCTGCCGAGATAGCTGCGGGACGTTTTCGTGAAGATCTGTTCTATCGGCTCTCCGTGTTTCAGGTACATCTTCCGCCTTTGCGTGAACGTACGGGAGATATTAAGATACTGGCTGAATCGTTTGTCCGTTCCTTCTCCGAAAAACTTTCACATCCGGTCAATAGGATTGCTCCCGCTTATCTGGAGGCCTTATGCCAACAACCCTGGAAAGGAAATATCCGCGAATTACGTAATGTAATCGAACGCAGCCTGATCGTTTGTGAGGGCGACCGTCTGGATGTAGACGATCTCCCGTTGGAAATACAGAACAGCCACTACGAGAAATCCGACGAAGGAATGCCGGGCAGCTTTGAACTTTCGGCTATGGAACGCAGGCATATAGCGAGGGTATTGGAGTATACTAAAGGCAATAAAACAGAAGCAGCACGTTTACTGAAAATCGGATTGACTACTTTATACCGAAAAATAGAAGAATATAAGCTCTGAGTCGCGCGTGAATATCGTTGCCTGAGTTTTATGCTTCTTTCCTTTTCAAAATAAAACGAACCTTTTCATAATGATAGGGTATCTTCGTACAAGACGAAGATACCCTATTTGTTTTATATCTCTGTATGATAGTGACTTATCTTATCCTTGACTGTTTCTGGCACGCATTTGGCATGAAGAGTTACAGGTAAAAAACATAAGTATAAACATTTTAATTAAAAGGTAAAAAACATGGGAATAACAGTTTCATTTATTTTCTGCCTGTTGAGCGGGTTTGCCTGCTTCTGGCTATTTTGGAAATGCGTTGACTGGTTTGAAACAATTTAGAGAGGAGAATTTATTTTATGTACACAACACTATTTGTAGTAGGTATCATACTTTTCAGTTATTTGACGTATGTGCTCATTCGTCCAGAGAAGTTTTAATTTGAAAATAAAGCAATGAATACAGAAATTTTAGGAGTGGCGGTGCAGATTGTCCTGATGGTGGTATTAGCTTATCCGTTGGGACGTTACATAGCCCGGGTTTATAAGGGAGAGAAGACTTGGTCGGACTTCATGGCGCCTATAGAGCGAGTGATTTATAAGATATGTGGTATTAATCCGCAGGAGGAGATGAACTGGAAACAGTTCCTCAAGGCGTTACTGATCCTGAATGCATTTTGGTTTGTATGGGGAATGGTGTTACTGGTATCGCAAGGTTGGCTTCCGCTCAATCCCGACGGAAACGGGGCTCAAACACCTGACCAGGCATTTAATACTTGCATCAGTTTTATGGTAAACTGTAATTTGCAACACTACAGCGGTGAGAGTGGTCTGACTTATTTCACTCAATTGTTTGTCATCATGTTGTTCCAGTTTATTACTGCTGCCACAGGAATGGCTGCCATGGCCGGAGTTATGAAAAGTATGGCTGCCAAGAGCACTCAAACGATTGGTAACTTTTGGCACTTTCTGGTGATCAGTTGCACACGTATTCTGTTACCGCTTTCATTGGTGGTAGGTTTCATTCTGATTTTGCAGGGAACACCGATGGGCTTTGACGGTCGGATGCAACTGACTACACTCGAAGGACAGGAGCAGATGGTATCCCAGGGACCTACGGCTGCGATTGTTCCCATTAAGCAATTAGGAACCAATGGTGGTGGTTATTTTGGTGTCAATTCTTCGCATCCGTTGGAGAATCCTACCTATCTGACTAATATGGTAGAGTGTTGGTCGATTCTGATCATTCCGATGGCGATGGTATTGGCCTTGGGCTTTTATACCAATCGCAGGAAGTTGGGATATAGTATCTTTGGAGTGATGCTGTTTGCTTATCTGGCAGGTGTCTTTATCAATGTCGGTCAGGAGATGGGAGGTAATCCGCGTATCAGCGAAATGGGAATTGCCCAGGATCATGGTGCGATGGAAGGAAAAGAGGTACGGCTTGGAGCCGGAGCCACAGCCCTATGGAGTGTCACCACAACGGTTACTTCCAATGGTTCGGTCAATGGGATGCACGATTCGACTATGCCGCTCAGTGGAATGGTCGAGATGCTGAATATGCAGATCAATACTTGGTTTGGCGGTGTTGGTGTAGGATGGCTGAACTATTATACCTTTATTATCATGGCCGTTTTTATCAGCGGACTGATGGTGGGGCGTACGCCGGAATTTCTAGGTAAGAAGGTAGAAGCCCGGGAAATGAAAATAGCAACCTTCGTCGCTTTGTTGCATCCGTTTGTAATTCTGGTATTTACTGCCATCTCAAGTTATGTCTATACACATCACCCCGATTTTGTGGAGAGTGAGGGCGGATGGCTGAACAATCTCGGATTTCATGGTCTCAGCGAGCAGCTTTACGAATACACCTCATCGGCTGCCAACAATGGTTCGGGTTTCGAGGGACTGGGTGATAATACATATTTCTGGAACTGGACATGTGGCATTGTACTTATCCTGAGTCGGTTTATTCCGATCGTCGGACAGGTAGCCATTGCAGGACTATTGGCTCAAAAAAAGTTTATTCCCGAGAGTGCCGGTACCTTGAAAACGGATACTGTGACTTTTGCAGTAATGACTTTTGCCGTCATTTTCATTGTTGCAGCTTTGTCTTTCTTCCCTGTACATGCGTTGAGTACAATCGCCGAACATTTAAGTTTATAAGAATAGCAGGATAATAAAGTTATGAAAAATAAGATGTCAGCTTCTATGTTTCAAAAGGAGCAAGTAATAGAAAGTATCAGGCAGTCGTTTGTGAAGTTGAATCCGCGAATGATGATAAAGAACCCGATTATGTTTACGGTAGAAGTGGTTACCGTTATTATGCTGGTGGTAACGTTACTCTCTCTCTTCACTCCGGAATATGGTACTTTCGGATATAATTTGTGTGTGTTCTTAATTTTGTTTGTGACCTTGTTGTTTGCCAATTTTGCTGAAGCGATAGCCGAAGCCCGTGGTAAAGCACAAGCCGACAGCTTACGCAAAACGCGTGAAGAGACTCCTGCTAAACTGGTAATAGGAGACAAGGTTCAGACCGTAAGTAGTTCTAAACTGAAGAAGGGGGATGTTTTTGTTTGTGAAGCCGGTGATACGATCCCTGCCGATGGAGAGATTATTGAAGGATTGGCTTCCATTGACGAAAGTGCCATTACCGGTGAATCTGCTCCGGTGATCCGTGAGGCGGGTGGAGATAAAAGCTCTGTGACCGGTGGTACCAAAGTGCTTTCAGATCATATCAAGGTATTGGTCACACAGCAACCGGGCGAAAGCTTTCTTGACAAAATGATTGCGTTGGTCGAAGGCGCAAGCAGGCAGAAGACGCCGAACGAGATAGCCCTGACCATTTTGTTGGCAGGCTTTACACTGGTCTTTGTCATCGTATGTGTTACTCTGATCCCGTTTGCTGACTATACCAGTCTTGAACATCCGGGAACAGCTATCTCGATTGCAGCCATCCTCTCTCTGTTTGTCTGTTTGATTCCGACTACTATCGGAGGATTACTTTCTGCCATCGGTATTGCCGGTATGGATCGTGCATTGCGTGCCAATGTGATTACAAAGTCGGGTAAAGCGGTGGAGACGGCAGGAGATATCGATACACTGTTGCTTGATAAAACCGGTACTATTACGATTGGTAACCGCAGGGCAACGAAATTCCATTCGGCACCGGGAGTCGGTCCGCGGGAGTTTGTAACAACCTGTCTGTTGGCTTCGCTTTCGGACGAGACGCCCGAGGGTAAATCTATTGTAGAGTTAGGACGTGAATCGGGGGTACGGATGCGGAGTCTTCAGACGGCCGGTGCCCGGATGATTCAGTTTACGGCTGAAACCAAATGTTCGGGTGTTGATCTGGCCGATGGCACACAGATACGTAAAGGAGCGTTCGATGCGATCCGTAAGATTACGGAAGCAGCCGGGAATAAATTCCCGAAAGAAATAGAAGAAGTGATCGGTGAGATCTCTGGTAATGGAGGTACACCGCTGGTAGTGTGTGTCGACCGGAAGGTGACCGGGGTTATCGAGTTGCAGGATATTATAAAACCGGGCATTCAAGAACGTTTTGAACGTCTGCGCAAGATGGGAGTGAAGACAGTGATGGTAACCGGTGACAATCCTTTGACCGCCAAGTACATTGCCGAAAAGGCGGGAGTGGACGACTTTATAGCTGAGGCAAAGCCTGAAGACAAGATGGAATACATCCGTAAAGAACAACAGTCCGGTAAGTTGGTGGCGATGATGGGAGACGGAACGAATGATGCTCCTGCATTGGCGCAGGCAAATGTCGGTGTGGCAATGAATAGCGGTACGCAGGCAGCCAAGGAGGCCGGCAATATGGTCGACCTCGATAACGACCCGACTAAATTGATAGAGATTGTGGAAATCGGAAAGCAGTTGCTGATGACTCGTGGAACCCTGACTACTTTCTCTATTGCCAACGATGTGGCAAAATACTTTGCCATTGTACCTGCTTTGTTTATGGTGGCCATTCCAGAGTTGGGTGCACTCAATATTATGAATCTGCATAGTCCGGAAAGTGCTATACTCTCTGCTGTCATATTCAATGCCATCATTATCCCGATCTTGATACCATTGGCGCTAAAAGGAGTACAATATAAACCGATCGGTGCATCGGCTTTGCTCCGTCGGAACCTTTTAATCTATGGGTTAGGAGGAGTGATCGTTCCCTTTGTCGGAATCAAGTTAATCGATTTGGTTGTCAGTTTATTCTTTTAAATATTCAAGCAATGAAAACATTATTAAAATCTATCAAGATAACTCTCGTCTTTTGTGTATTCTTCTCTGTATTTTATATCCTCGTGCTGTGGCTGTTTGCACAGGTAGCCGGTCCTAACCGGGGAAATGCAGAAGTAGTTACCTTAAACGGAAAAGTGGTAGGGGCTGCCAATGTAGGACAGACTTTTACGGAAGAAAAATATTTTTGGGGACGCCCCTCATGTGCCGGTGATGGCTATGATGCAACCAGTTCGGCAGGTAGCAATAAAGGGCCGACTAATCCTGAATATCTGGCAGAGGTGGAGGCACGCATCGATACTTTCCTCATTCATCATCCGTATCTGGCACGCAAGGATGTACCTGCCGAGATGGTGACAGCCAGTGCCTCGGGACTAGATCCGGACATCACTCCACAGAGTGCTTATGTACAAGTGAAAAGAGTGGCGCAGGCACGTGGCATGGATGTGGAAGAGGTGAGAAGAGTCGTAGATAAAGCTGTAGAGAAGCCGTTGCTGGGGATATTCGGAACCGAGAAAGTAAATGTATTAAAGTTGAATATAGCTCTGGAAGAGTTAAAAAACAGATAGAAAGTAAAGATGAAAAATGTCATAAATAAAAACACGATTTTAGCCTTGATGGTGATTGGAATGATGTGCTTCTGGGGAAGTATGAACGCGAATGCCCAACAGTTTAATATTCAGGGAGATCTCGTAAGTTCATATGTCTGGCGCGGAATGTATCAGACAGGAGCGAGTATCCAGCCGACTTTGGGATTTAGTGTCGGAAACTTTTCATTGACCGCATGGGGCTCCACCGATTTTGACGGAACTTCTGCTTCGGCAGGAGCTGCCGCCAAGGAGATCGATCTGACGGTTGCATACACATTAGGTCGTTCCGGTCTGACCGTATCGGTTGCCGACTTGTGGTGGGCAGGACAGGGAGCACGTAAATACTTTAATTTTAAGAGTCATGAAACGGCTCACCACTTTGAGGCAGGAGTGGCTTATACTGTGCAGTCCGAAACATTTCCTTTGTCTGTTGCATGGTATACCATGTTTGCAGGGCAAGATAAGAATGCGGAGGGAGACCAGAATTATTCGTCTTATGTTGAATTCAACTATCCCTTCAGAGTGAGAATGGTGGATTTAAACGTAACGTGTGGAATGGTTCCTTATGCCGCTCCCCAATACAATTGTGATGGGTTTGCCGTAACCAATGTTGCTTTGAAAGGAACTACTCAGATCAGGTTCACTGATAAGTTTGCTTTGCCTGTATTTGCACAGGCTGTTTGGAATCCCCGTATGGAAGATGCGCATTTAGTGTTTGGTATTACTTTAAAGCCATGAAATCAGATATAACTTAGGAATTTAAAAAGTGGTTAGTCAACCCGTGGCAGTAGCGATACTGTTACGGGTTATGCAGTATAAAAATTGAAGAAAAGATGGATAGAGAAGAAAGTGTACAGCATTTCCTCGACTTGATAAAAAAATCCCGTCGTGGCAAGTTTAAGGTTTATATCGGTATGATTGCCGGTGTAGGCAAATCGTACCGGATGCTCCAGGAAGCACATGATCTGATTGATAACGGGGTGGATGTCCGGATCGGATATATTGAGACACATGGTCGTGCCGGGACGGAAGCCCTGTTGAAAGGTTTACCTGTTATCCGGCGCAGGAAACTGTTTTATAAGGGGAAAGAGCTCGAGGAGATGGATCTGGAAGCGATTATCCGTATTCATCCCGAAATTGTAATTGTAGACGAACTGGCACATACCAATGTGGAAGGAAGCTTGAATGAGAAACGTTGGCAAGATGTGATGACACTGCTTGATGAAGGGATTAACGTGATTTCGGCAGTCAACATTCAGCACATCGAGAGTGTGAATGAAGAGGTGCAAGATATCGCAGGTATTGAAGTGAAGGAGCGTATTCCCGATAGCGTTCTTCAAGAGGCTGATGAGGTCGTAAATATTGATCTTACGGCCGAAGAACTGATAACCAGACTTAAAGCTGGAAAGATATATAAGCCGGAAAAAATACAGACTGCACTCAATAATTTCTTTAAGACCGAGAATATCCTGCAACTCCGTGAACTTGCACTGAAGGAGGTTGCCTTGCGAGTGGAAAAGAAAGTAGAGAATGAGGTTGTGATGGGTATTGGTTTAGGAGTTCGTCATGAAAAGTTTATGGCGTGCATCAGTAGCCAAGAGAAGACGCCCCGCCGTATTATAAGGAAAGTAGCCCGTTTGGCTACCCGATATAATACCTCGTTTGTCGCTCTTTACGTACAAGTTCCCAAAGAAAGCATGGAACGTATCGATTTGGCCAGCCAGAGACATCTGCTGAATCATTTTAAGTTGGTGACTGAGTTGGGTGGGGAAGTCGTCCAGGTACAGTCGAAAGATATATTAGGCAGTATTGTGCAGGTTTGTAAGGAGAAACAGATATCCACTGTTTGCATGGGTTCCCCAGGCCTTCGCCTGCCGGGAGCATTGTGTAGCGTGCTGAAATATCGCAGATTTTTAAATAATCTGGCACAAGCGAACATAGATTTGATTATACTTGCATAAAAAAATGATTTAGTCTTAGTTATCCATTATGAATATAAAAACCAAACTACTTTTCGGCATTGGAATATTGGCCGGAATGATTATTTTACTGGTAACACTTTCAGTAGTAAACCTTCAGATTCTAACGGCCACGGAACCTGATAGTCCGGTTGCCATGCCTGCTTTGGAGCGTGCGCTCTTATGGATCTCCGTAACAGGTGGCATTTGTATCCTCACGGGTTTGGTCCTGCTTATCTGGCTACCCCGTTCTATTAATAGGCCGGTAAAAGAACTGACTTGTGGTATCTTGGAAATAGCCAATCATAATTATGAAAAGAGATTGGATATGAGAGGATACGAAGAGTTCAGGGAAGTTTCGGATAGTTTTAACCGCATGGCTGAGAAACTGACAGAGTATCGTGACAGTACATTGGCTGATATTCTTTCTGCAAAAAAATTCCTTGAAGCCGTTGTTAACAGTATTCATGAGCCGATTATCGGCTTAAATACCGAACGGGAAATTCTTTTTATCAATAATGAAGCATTGAATGTACTCAATATGAAGCGTGAGAATGTAATCCGGAAGTCCGCCGAAGAACTTTCTCTGAAGAATGATTTGCTTCGCAGGCTGATACGTGAGTTGGTGACTCCCGGTGAGAAGAATGAACCTTTAAAAATCTATGCGGACAATAAAGAAAGCTATTTCCAAGCCTCGTATATTCCGATTGAGAATGCGGCGGCAGAAGAAGGAGAGGCTCGAAACCTGGGAGACGTTATCTTGCTGAAAAATATTACAGAGTTCAAAGAACTCGATTCTGCAAAAACCACTTTTATCTCTACCATCTCCCACGAACTGAAGACTCCTATTTCTGCCATAATGATGAGTCTTCAATTGCTGGAGGACAAAAGAGTGGGCTCTTTGAATGGCGAACAAGAACAATTATCGAAGAATATAAGGGACAATAGCCAGCGCTTACTCGATATTACCGGAGAGTTACTGAACATGACGCAGGTGGAAGCCGGCAAGCTTCAAATGATGCCTAAAATTACGAAACCTATCGAACTGATTGAGTACGCCATCAAGGCCAATCAGGTACAGGCTGATAAGTTTAATATACAAATAGAAGTTGACTATCCTCAAGAGAAGATACCGAAACTATTTGTAGATAGTGAAAAAATAGCTTGGGTACTTACTAACCTTTTAAGCAATGCGATTCGCTATTCGAAAGAGAATGGCCGAGTAGTGATTGGCGTAAGGCATAAAAAAGAGTATATCGAGCTCTATGTGCAAGACTTTGGCAAAGGAATCGATCCAAGATATCACCAAAGCATTTTTGATCGTTATTTCCGTGTACCGGGAACTAAAGTTCAGGGTAGCGGTTTGGGATTGTCCATTTCGAAAGACTTTGTAGAAGCACATGGAGGGACATTGACCGTACAGAGCGAACCGGGTAAGGGGAGTTGCTTTGTGATAAGGTTGAAGGCATGATAATGCTGGAAATTATGGAGATAGACTTGTGATTCTGTGGGACTTTTTCCTAGAAAAACTACTTATGACATTATTATATTAAGGTTTTTTATTATTTTTGCCGACGTATTGATATATAATATGATACTTGTCTAAGTTAATCTTTTAAGTGGATAATAATGCATTCTGAAATCGCAGAAGAAAAATTACTGGTCTCCCAATTCTCCCAAGGAAGCCATATAGCGTTTAAGGCATTGTTTATGCGTTATTATCCGAAGGTGCGCTCTTTTATAATGGGACTGGTTAAATCGGAGAGTGAAGCCGAAGATTTGACACAAGAAGTTTTTCTCAAACTGTGGACGCACCGTGAGAAATTTTGTGAAGTAGAAGTGTTCGGAACCTATCTGTATGTCTTGACTAAAAATACAACTTTCAATTATTTGCGTTCCCGGCAGAATCGTCAGGATAGTCAGGGGACAGAATGGGTAGAAGAGTCTACAGACACAACTCCTTATGAAGAGTTGGTTGCTAAAGACTTGCAGCTATTGATTGATATGGTGGTGGAGAATATGCCTCCTCAACGGCAAATGATTTTTCGGTTGAATCGGGAGGCCGGACTGACCAATGCAGAAATAGCGGAGAAGTTGCAGATTAGTAAAAAAACTGTTGAGAACCATCTTAACTTAGCGTTGAAAGAACTGAAAAATGCTTTGTTATTCTTTATATTTCTCTATTTATGTTAATACGGTTGGGGATATATCCGGATTTATGCGTCCTATTATAAATTAGTGGTAGAATGAGTTATTTAAAAAATATAATTACTTACTTTTTTCATCATCCGGCATCGGACGGAGTGGTGGAAAGAGTACATCAACGACTGGCCGATACAAACAGCGGACAAGAGAAAGAAGAGGTCTTGTCCGGTATTTGGGAACAGATCGGTTTTCCACAGGCGGATGAACATCAAACGCTGAGAGCTTTTGAAAAGCTGGAACAACAGATTGGAGGAGATTCTTTAAAATCGGAATCTTCTTTTTCGCGTTTTCGTATTCCCCGATGGAGTTGGATTGCTGCTTCTATCATCGTCCCCTTATTACTATTGTTCGGTTCCGCTTACTTATACAAAGAAACTCTTATCATTAAGAACGAACTTAGCAATGTGACTTTCATTCAATATTATGTTAGTAATGGAAAACGGGAGCAAGTCACTTTACCCGATCGATCGAAAGTTTGGCTTAATTCCGGTTCTTTGCTGATCTATCCGTCTGCGTTTATAGGAAACGAACGTGAGGTCTATCTGGCTGGTGAAGGCTATTTCTCGGTGACAAAAGATAAAGAATGCCCATTTATTGTAAAAACGAACTCTGTTTCTGTAAGTGTACTTGGTACGGAATTCAATATAAACGCTTATCCGAATATAGATAAGGTAGTGACTACTTTGGAAGAAGGATCTATCCGTATGTCGCTGAATCGTTTCGATTCATCCTATTTGTTGGAGCCGGATGATCAGATTGTTTATATTCCGTCCACCGGACATATAGAGAGAAAACGCGTGAAGGCCTCTGATTATTCTGATTGGAGAGGTGGAGGTTTGTATTTCAGTAATAGTCCATTCAAAGAAGTGATACAGACTATAGAACGTACCTATTCGGTTCAGGTACATTTGCAGACTTCTATTTATCAATCCAATAATCTGACTATTCATTTCTATCCTAATGAGTCCATCGAGAATATTATGATGTTGATTAAAGAAATGATCCCTGGACTTGAATACCAGATAGAGGGGAAAGATATTTATATAGATTAAGGCTTGGCCTATATTATCATTTGTTAACATTATATCGTTGGGTGTAGTTAAACAACAGACTGTCCTATTGTAAAAGCCGCCAAAGGACGGCTATTGTTTAACTAAAAAAATAATATTATGAACAAAAATCGATCAATCCGAGTGGCAGCTTTTTGCCTTGGTTTGATGTTGGCGGGTTCTCTGCAAGTACATGCCCAGAAAGTAACATTTCGGGATGGAACAGTGTCGTTGAAACAAGCGTTTGAAAAGATCGAAGCATCTTCGAAGTATAAAATCGCTTATAATGATTCACACCTGAATGTTTCTCGTAAAGTTTCGTTGAATCAAAAAGAAACCGAAGTACTGGAGATATTGGCAACTATCCTGAAAGATACGGGTTATACGTACAAAAAGAACGGTAACTACATTGTGATTGTTCCCGTGGAACAAAAGCCGGCTTCAAAAGTCAAAAAGGTAAAAGGAGTTGTGAAAGATGCCAGCGGTGAAGCGATTATCGGAGCAAACGTATTGGTAAAGGGTACGGCAACAGGCGTGATCACCGATATGAACGGAAGTTTTGAGTTGGAAGTGCCGGGTAACGCAGTATTGCAGATCACCTATATTGGATATGTACAGCAGGATGTTGCTGTAAAAAACCGGGACCAATTGGCTGTGTTACTGAAAGAAGATACTAAAACCTTGGATGAGGTTGTTGTCGTAGGTTATGGTACAATGAAGAAAAAGGACCTGACCGGTGCAGTAGCATCAGTGAAGATGGACGATACTCCCCTAAGTACGATATCTACAGTGAGCCATGCGTTAGCCGGAAAAGCAGCAGGTTTACAGGTAAATACAATCAGTGCCCAGCCTGGTGGCGGCACAATGTTTCGGATTCGTGGAGCTGCTTCGACCGGAGCAGGCAATGATCCGTTGATTATTGTGGATGGATTTCCTGTAAGTAATGCAGGTAATGTGAGTGTCGGTTATAACAGTGATAATGGTACGACTGACAATATATTGGCCTCGATCAACCCCAATGATATCGAATCAATTGAAGTATTGAAGGATGCCAGTTCTACTGCTATTTACGGTGCACGTGCGGGCAGTGGTGTTATTATCATTACAACCAAACGGGGAAAAGAGGGTAAACCGAAAGTTACCTATTCAGGATCTGCCACTGTGCAGACTATGGCTACTAAATATGAAATGCTGGATGCACAGGATTTTATGATTCAGTCTAACCGCTGGTTTAAAGAAAAGTGGATGTATGATAATAAAGTCGGCATTTATGGTGGTAAAAATGAATCGGAGGCCGGCAGTGCATATCATCCCAAATATTCGGATGCGGATATTGCGAATCCGGTAAATGATACAGATTGGTATGATCGTATTACTCGTACGGGTTTTCAGACACAGCATAATATCTCAATCAATGGAGGTACGGAGTATACCAAATATCTGATTTCTGGTAACTTCTTTAATCAAAAGGGCATTGTAAAGAATAATGGCATGTCGCGTTATACTGGCCGTGTAAATCTGGATCAGAAGCTCAGTAAATATGCAAAAGTAGGTATCAACCTGACAGTGAGTCGTAATACATTGGACAATGTTCCGTTGGGAGCAGGGCAAAATGAATATGCCAGTATTTTAGTGTCTGCTGCTCAGTTTAGTCCACTATTGTCTGTGAAAGATGAAAATGGTGATTACAGTCTGAACCAACAGGCTGCTTATATTCCAAATCCTGTTTCGCTACTTGAGATCAGTGATCAGACGACTAAAGAACGTTTCCTGGCCACTCCGTTTGTTGAAATCAAACCAATCAATGAGCTCACATTGAAAGCCAGTTTTGGTATCGATCGTAACTATCAGCGTCGTGAGGTATACATGCCTAAAACAACTCTTTACGGAGAAAAGGCTGATGGCCGTGCAGACATCGGGCAATATGACAGGTCTGATTATTTGTTAGAACTGACTGCCAATTATGCAAAACGTTTGGGTGATCATAATCTGAATGCTTTGGTTGGATACTCTTTTCAAAGATTCACCAGTAAGTATCTCAATGCGGGTAACCAAGGATTTCTGACAGATGCCTTTCTGTTTAATAATCTGGGTGCAGGTACTTATGAAAAACCATGGGTTGGTTCTTCCGCTTCTAAAAGTGAAATGGCCTCTTTCTTCGGTCGTGTAAATTATACCTATAAAGATCGTTACTTGGTGACCGCCACTCTTCGTGCTGATGGTGCCTCTAACTTTGCAAAAAATAACCGTTGGGGATATTTCCCTTCTGTGGCTCTGGGCTGGAGATTTACGGAGGAAAACTTTGCCCGGTCTTTGAATTTGGATAAAGTGCTCTCTAACGGTAAGTTAAGATTAAGTTACGGACAAACAGGTAACTCGAATATCGGAGATAAATCAGTCACTTATTATGGTACAGGATATAATAAAGTTTTCGGTAATAAAGAATATACAGGAGTCTATGTCAGTCAGATCGGTAATCCGGATTTAAAATGGGAGACGACAACCGAGTGGAATGTAGGATTGGATCTGGGGTTCTTAAACAATCGTTTTAATGTAACTGCAGAATACTTTCATAAGGTAGTTTCTGATTTGCTTAGTTCCCGTAGTGTACTTTCGTATAATGAAGTAGGTTCGATTGCTGCCAATATCGGTAAAACGCAGAGTCAGGGATTTGAGTTGACAATCAATACAAAGAATTTTGATACAAAAGATTTTAGTTGGAATACCGATTTTACTTTCTCGTTCTATCGTGATAAGTGGAAAGAACGTGATGAGAATTGGAGCCCGAATCCATACGATATGTATAATGCTCCGTTGAGAGGATACTATATGTATTTGTCTGACGGGCTGATTCAGCCGGGGGAGGAAGTATCCTGGATGCCGGGGGCTCTACCGGGACAGGTGAAATTAAAAGATATTGATGGATACGCATACAATGAAGACGGAACTTATAAGACCGACAAACATGGCATTCCATTGAGGACTGGAAAGCCCGATGGAAAGATAGATTATGCGGACGCTGTCTTTAAAGGTTGTAGTGATCCGGGTTATTTACTGGGATTGAATAATACTTTCCGTTATAAGAATTTCGACTTGAATGTTTATTTCTATGGTCAGTTGGATTTATTAAAGAGTGGTTCTTATAAAGATTATTGGATTGTCGGTTCAGGAACAATGACCGGGGTGAATAACTTATATCGCGGTTATAACATGCCTACTTCGGCCAAAGAAGTGTGGTCGCATGACAATACATCGGGTAAGATGCCGGGTTATTTTCAGTATATGAGTAATTATGGATATGGAGACTATTTCCTGGAGAAGAGCTGGTTTATTCGCTGTCGCAATATTACGCTGGGATATACATTGCCTATTAAGTCGGCAAAGAAACTGGTTTCCAATGTACGTATCTACGCCGATGTGAACAACTTGTTTACTATTACTCCGTATGATGGTTTGGATGTGGAAACAGATGATTCTTATTGGGCATATCCCAATGTACGTAGTTTTAGTATTGGTCTGGATATTACTTTCTAAGCAATAAAAAAATAAAGAATGATATGAAAAAGATAATTTATATATTTTCCCTGTTTATCACAGTAATTGGTTTATTAGGCTCTTGCATTAACCTGGAATCCGAATCATATGACTCAATTAATACAACTATATTTCCTACTAATGCAGATGATGCTGATGCATTGGTTATTGCAGCAGCTTACGGTCCGTTCCGTGCAGATGGGTATAGCGGATTATTTCAATGTGCTAAAGGTGGTTTGGCCTCTAATACAGATATGTCTACCGACCTATTGGATTGTAAATGGGGAGATTCGTGGTGGCCGGCTGTATTACAGTTGAATTTCACTGCTACCTCTGATATTCCTACTTCTTTTTACGGAACATGGGCGAATCATATCGGAAAGATGACATTGACATTAGACCGTATCTCTGGTATTGATATGAAAGAAGAGGAAAAAACACGTTTAATTGCCGAAACACGTTGTGGGCGTGGATGGTTGGCATATATTCTTTACGACTTGTATGGCCCTATTCAGATTCCTTCATTAGAAGTTTTACAGAATCCTACCCAAAAGGTTATTGTACCCCGTTCTTCAAAAGAGGAAACAGTGAAGTTGATTGAAGATGACTTGAAAGCGGCAGCTGAGGTACTTCCTGCTAAATATAGTAAATCTGATGAGAACTTTGGACGGTTCACCAAAGGACTGGCATATACGGTGTTGATGAAACTTTATATGCATGAAAAAGAATGGGGCAAGGCTGTGGAATGTGGCAGAGAAGTCATGAAATGTGGATATTCGTTGGTTACTAATTATAAGGACATTTTTACTTTAGACAATGAGGGTAATGATGAAATGATCTTTTCATGCATTGAAACCAGAGGAGTAAACGAACAGATGTGGCATGCGCATGTGTTGCCAAGCAACTATCCTACAACTAATCCGAACATACAAAAATGGAATGGTTATCGTATGCCATGGCAGTTTTACCACAGTTTCGATCCTAAAGACAAGCGCCTGGAAGTTATCTGTAGTGAATATGTAGGAACAGATGGAGTGACATACAATGAAACTAATCCCGGTGAGTATTTGGATAAAGGGGCTTTACCCATCAAATATGGAGAAGATCCGACACAAACCAGTGAAAATAGTGAAGTCGATGTGGTTGTTTACCGTTATGCCGATGTATTGACTCTGATGGCTGAGGCATTGGCACGTAGTAATAATGCGGTTACTCAGGAAGCTGTGGACCGTCTGAATGATGTACATACACGTGCAGGGCTGGCTGCTTATCAGTTGAGTGATTTTACCTCACTGGACGATTTTCTTGGAGCTGTTCTTAAAGAACGTGGGCATGAATTATGGGGTGAGGGTTGTCGTCGCAGTGATCTGATCCGCTATGGATTGTATATCGACTATGCTATCAAATACAAAGGATCGACTACCGCAAAAGAGTATATGAACCTGATGCCTTTGCCACAGAGTGTCATAACGGAAAGCAGTGGTCAGGTCATTCAGAATGAAGGATACTAATGCTTCTTAAGAGATTATTATAAATTAATTCAGAACGGATTTCGCAATGTGTCATGGAGACGTCTTATGATTTCTAAATTGCCGAAGTCCGTTCTTGCACAACTAGAATTGAAAAATTAAATCATGCTTTTTAAGAGAATACGTGTTACAATCTTATTGCTCGGACTGTTGAGCTTTAGCTTGAGGGTGTCGGCACAAATTGTTTTGAAGCACTCTGATTGGGAGTGGAAAATTTCAGAAACCGGATGTGCCGAACAACTAATATTTAAAGGTGGAAAACGAAATGATACCATACCTTTCTTTCGTGAAGGAGAACATGCCGGTCCATCCTTTTATGCAAAACGGGAAGGTAAAGAAGTGCGTGGATCCTGGATTCCGGATGGATACGCCTCCTATCGGAGCGAGATAGACGGAGTTCTTTGCCGGATATCATATATAAAAGATCATGGTCAACCTGCATTAAGGGTAAAGCTGACAAACAACTCACCGGTGCCTTATCAACCTCAGAAGGCCGGTCTGAAGTTGGGCATCGATACATATATGGATAAATTTCCGGATTGGTTTGGTAAATACTTTCCAACCTTGATGAGAAACGAAAAGACCCATTTTTATGGCTATCTTCAAACCCCTTCCGGACATACATTGGGACTTGTATCACAGCAGCCTGTAGCATCCTGGAGTGTAGATTATAATCTGGGCTATCAGGATCCGGCCCCATTTTGGTTTATGGGGCATCGCATCGAATCATTAAATCTCGATTTATTGAATGAATTACCTTTGCCGGCACGTCATCCGCAGAATCTGTATGAACTGAAACAGGGGGAAAGTAAAGAGTGGATTTTTACATTTGTCAATGTGGGTAATTTGGACAATCTGGAACATGCCATTGCTCGAGTTTCGGATATTCCTTTGATTGATATCCGTCAGACTTCGCATGCTGCACGTGAGGAAGCATCGTTCACACTTACTGCCGATAATCCTAACGTAAAGGTGACCAATGATGCCGGAAAAGAACTGCCTGTCGTACTGACTAAAACCAAAGGGAATCGTTGGATAGGAAAAGTCCGGTTGGAAGATGCAGGTCTCTATACCCTTTCTGTCCGTTCGGGCAATAAAGTTGCCGAAGCGATATGGACAGTACATCATCCTTGGCAATGGGTGATGGAAAAGGCACGTGAGAATGCAGCCCGTTATCATCAGAAACCGACGTCACATGCTGAGAGTTGGTATGGGTTCTATTCGGCTTTTCTTGCTGCCCGTTATTTCCCGAATGAGTCATTGGATAAGCAATTGAGCAATTATTTTGATCGGCTTTACAACAAATTGCATGATTCGGTAAAAGTGGAACCGTTGTATTTTAAGACACGTATTCAAAATACCTCTACTACTATTGGAATGTTGGTAGATAAATATGAGGCACAGGGAGATTTGGAAGATCTGAAAAAGGCGTCGAAGTTGGCTGACTGGATGATCGCGACCTCCCAGCGCGAAAATGGTGCATATTATAATCATGGAACAGTCTATACCAGTGTGATCTATATCGCTAAAAGTGTTTTGGAACTGGCTGTCCTCGAACGTAAATTGGGTGAACAGGATTTGTTTTGGAGAACATGTGCCGACCGTCATTTCCTGTCTGCAAAAAAGGCGGTTGACCAACTGGTTGCGTCACAAGGAGATTTTCAGACAGAGGGAGAATTGACCTTTGAAGACGGCATGATTTCTTGTTCAGCTTTACAGATAGGTATGATGGGAGTCATCGAGCAAGATGCTGTTGCACGCAAATATTATACCGATGCAATGTTGAAGATACTGAACAGCCATGATTGCCTTACTCAACTCCGTGTACCCGATGGGAGCCGTCGGCAAGGAACTATGCGTTATTGGGAAGCGCAATACGATGTACAGATGCTTCCCAATATGTTTAATTCACCCCATGGCTGGAGCGGATGGCGTGCGTATGCTACTTATTATGCTTATCTGCTGACAGGCGACGAGAAATGGCTGGAACAAACATTTAATGCGATGGGAGCTTTTGCCAATTTGATTGATTATAAAACGGGGCAGTTGCGTTGGGCTTTTGTTGTCGATCCGCATCTTGAAGTAGAACAGGCGTGTAGCGCTGATACTAAACTGGATTTTTCTGATCTTAGTTTTGGTAATCCGCATCCGAAATTATATGATACCCGTAAGTTTGTTATTGGTGAGCAATATGTCAATATGATTAGCGATTGGCAGACGGTCAATACTCAGGATAATGATGTGCACGAATTATTTAAATGTATCGGTGAAGCTGTTCTGACTAACGCTTTTGTCATAGAACGTCCGAATGGAGAAGTCGTAGGATACAATTGCCGTGTAACCCGGAAGGGGAATACATTGACTGTAAAGGCAGACGAGAAACAGATCGTGAATCTACATTGCAACTTGAAGCATTCTTTCTCTGTGTCTTTCGATGGTAAAACCTGTTCTTTGCCTGAAGGATATTGCAATTGGGCTTTTGGGCAGTCCGGTTATTGACTTTACAATAACTCCTGTTAATCCCATATACTCATAAGACGAAACATACGATATGTTTCAGTTTGTGAGTGTATGGGATATTTTTATGAGAAACAGTTTCTGTAGTAAGCTTGAAAAATAGTAGGAATACGTATCTTTGCATAAAATGAAAAAACACTAACATAAACACAAAATGAGACATTTATTTTTATTGGCAGCACTATTTTGTGCCTGCATTTCTTATGCACAGATTCGTGTACAAGAACGACTTCCTAAAAGTAAAACCGGTTTTGCTTTGACTACTGCGAAAACACGGGCTAAGATTTATTACGATGCGAATGATGCGCTTGTTATCAAGAGATCGGCAGAATTGTTTGCCCGCGATATTCAAATGGTGACCGGTCAAAAGCCTGAACTGATCCAAAAAAGGGAAAGAGCCAAAGCTCTGGTTATTGTCGGAACCATTGAAAAGAATCAATGGATCCGTGAGTTGGCGCAAAAAGGAAAAATTGATATCCGGCCATTGCAGGGTGCTTGGGAACGGTATTTGATTCAGACTGTCGACAACCCTTCTGCAGGAGTAGCCAAAGCATTGGTTATAGCAGGGAGTGATCGGCGGGGAGCGGCTTATGGCCTGTTCTCTATTTCCGAAATGATGGGAGTATCCCCTTGGTATTGGTGGGGTGATGTCCCGGTAAAAACGCACAAGGCTTTGTATGTAGATGCTCCGCCCACATATTCTAAAACACCTTCCGTGAAATATAGGGGTATTTTCCTGAACGATGAAGATTGGGGGCTGAAACCCTGGGCTGCTAAGACCTTTGAGAAAGAACGCGGTAATATTGGCCCCCGTACCTATGCGAAGATTTGTGAACTGTTACTGCGTTTGAAAGCTAATCATCTGGCTCCGGCAATGCATCCCGTATCTACCGCTTTTTATCAGATTCCCGAGAATAAGCTCGTAGCAGATACGTTTGCCATTGTTATGGGCTCCAGCCATTGTGAACCCTTATTGTTGAATACGGCCAGCGAGTGGCATAGCAAGACTATGGGACCCTGGGATTATAATGCTAATAAGGATAAGATTAATGAAGTTTTGGGCAATCGTGTGAAAGAAAATTGTGCTTATGAGAATGTATACACATTAGCCTTGAGAGGATTGCACGATGCTGCCATGGGTGGAGGAGACGTACCGATGAAAGAGAAAGTGAAAATGCTGGAGAATGCTTTGAAAGACCAGAGGAGCCTGCTAACCCGGCATATTGATAAGCCTGCCGAAACCATCCCGCAGGCATTCACCCCTTATAAAGAGGTGCTGGAAATCTACTCGAATGGATTGGAACTGCCGGATGATGTGACTATTATCTGGGCGGATGATAATTTTGGCTATATGAAGCGTTTGAGTGGCCCTCAAGAACAAAAACGTACAGGACGTGCAGGTGTATACTATCATATTTCTTACCTCGGTGTACCCCATAGCTATTTATGGTTTAGTACCACTCCTCCGGCATTAATGTATGAAGAGCTTCGCAAAGCGTATGATACTACGGCCGACCGTATCTGGTTGGCAAACTGTGGAGACCTGAAAGGGGCTGAGGCACAAGTATCGTTTTTTCTCGATATGGCTTATGATATCGACCAATTCAACGAAAATAATGTGCATACTTATCCTGCCCGTTGGTTGGCAAAAATCTTCGGAGAACGATATTACGATACATTGAAAGACATTACCTGCTCACATATAAATTTGGCTTTTTCCAGAAAACCGGAATACATGGGGTGGGGATACTGGAATAACTATTGGGGTGGAGGTGAAAAACGTACCGATACCGAGTTTTCTTTTATAAATTACAATGAAGCCGGGAGGCGTTTGGCTGAGTACCGGCGGATCGGTAAAAAAGCAGAGGAAATGTTGGCAACTGTAGATAAAAAGGCAAAACCGGCGCTGTATCAGTTGTTGTATTATCCGGTGAAAGGGGCCGAACTGATGAATCGTATGAATATGACCGGTCAGCTTTATCGGCAATATGTTCGTCAGAAACGTGCTGCTGCCGATGATCTGAAGAGAGAAGCAACGACTTGTCACGATAGTTTGGAGATTATTACCGACGGATATAATTCGCTCCTGGACGGCAAATGGAAATACATGATGTCACTAAGACAAAATTATGATGGAAGCAGTTCCTATTTTATGCTTCCATTGATGGAAGAAAGTTATGTAGCAACGGGTGATCCGAAGTTGGCCGTTCAGGTAGAAAGTGAGCAATTGAATCGGGGAGGTTTTAGTTTCCGGGCTTTACCCGTGTTCAATACTTACTCCCGTAACAGTCACTGGATCGATGTTTATAATCAGGGTGGAGGAATGTTGGACTGGAAATCGGAACTTTCTGACGAGTGGATCGTTTTGTCTCGTCAGTCGGGCAGTACTCGTACTGAAGATCGTATCCAAGTATCGATCGATTGGAATAAAGTACCATCAGGAGAGAAAGTCACAGGATTTATTGAGTTCTCTTCCGGAATGCAGAAAGAACGGGTGCTTGTTTCCGTATTCAATCCGAAGACTCCGGTACGCGACGAATTACAAGGACTTTTCATAGAGGAAAATGGCTACGTATCTCTGCCCGCTACAGCCTTCCACCGTAAGTTTGAGAGTGAAGATGTCAAGATGAGTGTACTTCCCGGTTTGGGCTTTGAAGGTGCTGCCTTGCAAATAGGAAGTCCGATAGCTCCCTTACAGATGTATCGTTCGTCCGAGGTGCCTAGAGTGGAATATGATTTTTATACTTTCAATGCTGGAATGGTTGATGTGTATACCTACGTGCTGCCCACTTTCCCTTTGCATGCTGATCGGGATTATAAACTACCGGAGCATACCAATTCGGATACCAAATATAGTGTCCGTATCGATGATGGATCTATTTCTACTCCATCCACTTCAGCCATAGAATATTCCCAGATCTGGTATGACAGTGTGCTGAAAAATTGTAGAGTAAATAAATCCACTCTTTATGTAAAGGCCCCCGGTAAGCATACATTGCAGATTCGCTGTGGAGATCCCGGAACTGTGATTCAGAAAATCGTTATTGATATGGGTGGGCTCAAAAGGTCATATTTAGGACCTGAAACAACTCTTTGCCGTTAATATTATTTTTAATTAACATTCTTGCATGCAGGCTTTCTATGAATATTCTATTTCTATAAGTAGAGAGAACATATTTTGAATATCTAACGAAAAAAGAAATTTATTATGAAGATCTGTTCATGCTTGAATAAAGGAGTTATGATTGCAGTGGCAGTTGTTTGTTCTGCCGGTTTACAGTCTTGTCTGGATGACAATGATAAGTATTATTATGTGGAAGGATTTCCTAATGCTCTTGTTACGGTGAAAAATGCGACTGATGGTTCATTCTTCTTACAGCTGAATGATAGCACGACTTTGTTGCCGACCAATATGTCCTCTTCACCTTTTGGAGATAAAGAAGTCAGGGCATTGGTGAATTATAATGAAGTGAGTGAGTCTGGTGGCAGATATGATAAGGCGGTACAGGTGAACTGGATAGATAGTATTTTGACGAAATCGATTGCCCCGGATTTAGGATCAGAAAATGACGTTGTTTATGGAACGGATCCCGTGGAAATAGTAAACGATTGGGTGACTATTGCGGAAGATGGTTATTTGACCCTACGATTCAGAACAAAATGGGGTGATTATAATAAAGCCCATTTCGTAAATTTATTGTTGGGGCAAAATCCGTCTGACCCATATGAGGTTGAGTTTCGCCATAATGCATATGGCGATACATATGGTACGGTTGGTGATGGCTTGGTAGCCTTTAAGCTGGTGGGACTTCCGGATACGAATGGAAAAACGGTTCCGTTGACTTTGAAATGGAAGTCATTTAGTGGAGATAAATCGGCTGTATTTGATTATTGTACTCAAAAAGCCGTTACACCGGCTAAACCGGCCATTGTTTCTGTAAGGAGCAATTTAAATTTAAAATAGTTTTCTTGGGCATACTGCGTTTCTATTCTTTTTGAATTGAGATCGTATTACTTTCCGAATATTCAGAAGTGCATAGAAGCGCAGTATTGTTTTCATTAACATTGTTAATGGCATTTCTCTTTCATTCTTTTTTTACCGGCAAAAAACAAGTCTTTAGCATCTCAAAGACTTGTTTTCTATCATTAAAGAACTTATTTTAACATACTGTTAAATCAGGTGTTTTCCAAATACAAAAGGGAGAATATTAACAGATTGATAATAAGTGATATATTGTAAATTCAACTTCTTCTTCTTTATTTGTCTCTTTTGAAGTTGAATCCGTATACTTGTTATATTAGTACATTCGTTTGGAGGTGGAAACTACTTTGTTGAAATTCTCTAGGATATCGACTGTTGTGTTGTTCCTTGACTGTTTCAAGCCAAGATACATTTAGATATGTCTTTTCCTGATGCTGAATTTAGTTTATCAGTAATTTGCTTAAAGGTCAAAGACGTGGTGAGAAGTACCTTTTTGATGAATGAGATCATATAGTAACCGCGATCTATAGTGTAGGTGTATTTGAAAAAAGAACAATGTGTTAGGGTGAAACTATACATGGTGATGTTGTAGGTTGTATTTGGATTGCTAATTCATTGTTCAATAGTGAATTATCCTGTTGATAACTTCGGTTGATATCTGTTGATAACTATGTTAATAACTTTGTTGACAACTGCGTGGGGGAATTAAGTGTCTGGAAATGTTAGGCAATAAAACAGCGTTTAAGAGTCTAAATTTCTTAAACGCTGATTTCTGGGTGTTAATGGAATTTGAGATTTGCCTAAGGCACTCGTAGGTATGAATTGGATACTAATCAATGATTTTCTATTTCTTTACGTTCCACGCATTTGCTTTTTTTTATCGACAATTAGGTTGTTTCCCCTTTTTTCCATGCTTTGTGCAATTTTGGTGTAAGATGTTATTTTACAGTTATTTTATTGATTTTCATGACATGATAAACACCGGCATAATCGGCGGCAAAGCCTTCGTCTGATTTACCCATATCAATAACTTCTAATTCCACATATACAGGTGTTCCATTTTTGATTCCTTTTGTTTCACCATCATACTTTTGTAGGAGTTCTCCTGTTTTATCAACAATCCAATAATCAGTGGAATCCCCTTCTGAAGTGAAAGAACGTGTTTCATGTCCGATGATCAATTTACCTTTTACGGACAAAAGTTTCTGGGTAGGAGTGTCCGGTGTCGGTATAGCTTCTTCGTCTGGTATTTCATTCGTCTTGGAATACCTCAAAACCAACTCGCCTTTTTTGAGAATCAAACTGTCCTGAGTCAATTGCTCTACTGTTAGTGTATCTGTAAAGGATATACTTTGGTGGTTGCCGATGCTTATACCGGAAAGGAGTAATAAGTTTCCTTCTTTCTTCCATTTCTCATATTTCAAAGTGGCCATATTGATGGAAGAAGCACTTCCGTTTGCTTCAAGCGTGAATCCTTGTTTTAAATTAGATATTCCGGGAACCGATTCCACCCAAGAGCCTTCTATCGTAACATCATTACAAGCCACCAAGGTAGTTATGGCAAGGACAACGGTTAAATTTCTAAATATCTCCATTTTTGTTATTCTTTAAATTATATCCCTAATACTATATTTACATCTATACTGGGTTTCAGGTTAATATCATAAATAACTCTCAAGATTAGTTCACTATGTTACATCAGACGGCTGCTGATACGCAAAGAATGGCTCTCTGAAAGTACTTTTCTTTTTATTATTTTAAGCTGTTACACTTTTTAGCTTGGTCATGTGTCTCTATTTTTAGTATCTGTAGCATCATGATTTATGCAAAAATAAATGTTTTGTTTTGATATACAATATATTCTTTGGGATCTGTTAGTCACTTTTTTATTTCATAAGGTGAGCAACGGAGTTTGTAATGCTTTTGAATGTTGAAATGGAAAAATTGAGTATTTTCCAGCTTGTTGATAACCTTTTGAAAAGCTAGTTGATTGATATGGAGGTAAAATACTTAATTTATTGAATTGTAGTCTGTTAACCTGTTAATAACTTTGGTGTATATCTGTTAATAACTATGTTGATAACTGTGTTAAGAATCTAACTATAGGAGAGTATGTGGCAATAAAAAAGCGCCCAAGAGTGGAAGCCTCCTAAACGCTAATTTTCTTTTGGTAGCGGGACCCGGGATTGAACCGGGGACCTCATGATTATGAATCATGCGCTCTAACCAGCTGAGCTATCCCGCCCCCGGAAAGAAGAGATGTAATGAAGAAAGTGAATTAATTATGCCTTGTAATTAGAAAAAAGTATTTATCTTGGCACACACAATCAATAATGAATGAAGCTATGAAAAAAGAGAAAATACATTTGGAATACCTTCTGAATGCGACCTCTAAAAATATTCTTTGGTCAGCAATTAGCACACCTACCGGTTTGGAGGACTGGTTCGCAGACAAAGTAGTATCAGATGATAAAACGGTGACCTTTTGTTGGGGCAAAACCGAACAGCGTCAGGCTGGTATTGTTGCGATTCGGGCATATTCGTTCATTCGTTTCCACTGGCTTGATGACGAAAATGAAAGGGACTATTTTGAAATTAAGATGAGTTATAATGAATTGACGGGTGACTATGTGCTCGAAATTACTGACTTTTCTGAAGCGGATGAAGAGGATGATTTGAAGGAATTGTGGGATTCTCAGGTGAGTAAGTTACGGAGAACATGTGGTTTTTAGTTAACTTTCGACCAAAAATTTTTCGCACTCCTTTTTTTGTGCTAATTTTGTATCTTAATTGCATGAAACTATTAAGATGCTACGCATAAAAAGATTAGATATTTTTATAATAAAGAGTTTTTTATTACTCTTTGTCGGTACATTTTTCATCTGCCTCTTCATCTTCATGATGCAGTTTTTGTGGAAGTATGTAGACGAATTGGTGGGAAAAGGGTTGGAGATGAGTGTACTGGCTCAATTCTTCTTTTATTCTGCGTTGAGTCTGGTACCGATGTCACTACCCTTGGCAGTGTTGTTGGCTTCTTTGATAACATTTGGTAATTTTGGTGAACGTTTTGAGTTGCTTGCCATGAAAGCGGCGGGGATTTCATTACTTAAAATCATGCGCCCGCTTATTGTTCTCGTCTTTGCCATTTGTTGTGTATCCTTTTATTTCCAGAACGTCATCGGTCCGCAGGCGCAAGCCAAGTTGGGAACCCTGCTTATTTCGATGAAGCAGAAATCTCCTGAAGTTGATATTCCCGAAGGAGTTTTCTATGATGAAATAGATGGTTATAACCTGAAAGTACAAAGGAAAGACCGTAAAACGGGTATGCTTTATGATGTGATCATTTATGATTTCTCCAACAACTTTGATAATGCTCGCATTATAGTTGCTGATTCGGGACGTTTGGAAATGACCGCTGATAAACAGCATCTCTACTTGCATCTGTACAGCGGCGAGATGTTTGAGAATCTGAAAGCACAGAGCATGAGTTCGAAGAATGTTCCTTACCGTCGTGAGTCTTTCCGGGAAAAGCATTCGATTATTCAGTTCGACTCAGATTTTAATATGGCTGATGCCAGCATCATGAGCAATCAGTCCACTACCAAAGATATGATAAAAATACAGGCATCTATCGATTCTATGACCGTATTGGCCGATAGTATCGGAAGACAGTATTTTGTTGAAGCAAGTAAGGGACCCTATCGTACAGCAGTCGGATTGACGAAAGAAGATACCTTGAAAATGCAGGAAGCGCAGATTCGTGACTATAATGTAGATAGTCTGTTTGAGGCTGCTACGTTGATGAATAAGCAGAAGATTATAGCATCAGCTGTTGGGCGTACAGAGAATCTGTCGAGTGACTGGGGATTTAAGAGCTTTACGATGACCCAGAATGACTTCAGTATAAGGAAACATAAAATAGAATGGCACCGGAAGATCACGATTTCTCTATCCTGTCTTTTATTCTTTTTCATTGGTGCACCTTTGGGAGGGATTATTCGTAAAGGTGGATTGGGAATGCCTGTTATTGTTTCCGTACTTACCTTTATTATTTACTATATAATAGACAACACGGGTTATAAAATGGCCCGTGATGGAAAGTGGATTGTGTGGATGGGGATGTGGATGAGTTCTGCCATTCTGGCTCCGCTTGGATATTTCCTGACTTATAAATCGAATAAAGACTCCGTTGTATTGAATACGGATGTATATATCTCTTGGTTCAAAAGAGTGTTTGGGGTACGTAGTGTCCGACATCTGTCCAAGAAGGAAGTTATTATTCATGATCCGGATTATCAACGTCTTCCGTTCGATTTGAATGGCCTTTCAGAGGAGTGTAGGGCTTATATGCAAAAGAACCGATTGGCCAAGGCACCCAATTATTTTAGCCTGTGGATGTCCGGCGGGCAAGATCAGGAAATTATCGCTATAAACAGCCGTATGGAAGCATTGGTTGATGAGATGTCTAATACCCGTTCACTGATACTACTTCAGAAGTTGGAAAAATATCCGATTATCCCTGTAAATGCGCATGTGCGCCCATTCCATAATTATTGGCTTAATATGGCAATAGGAATTGTGATTCCTATTGGTCTGTTCTTTTATTTCCGGATTTGGGCTTTTCGTATACGTCTGAATAAAGACATGGAGCGGATTATCGCATTGAACCGGGATGTGGAATTGACAATAAAAGATATTAATAACGAAAACAAGATATAAAAGTATGGAACCAATCAGACTGAATACCATTGAAGAGGCGATAGCTGACTTCAAAGAAGGTAATTTTGTAATTGTGGTAGATGATGAAGATCGTGAAAATGAAGGTGATTTCATTATTGCTGCCGAGAAGATTACTCCGGAAAAAGTAAATTTCATGCTGACTCACGGTCGTGGAGTACTTTGTGCTCCAATCACAGAAGAACGTTGCGCTGAGTTGGAACTGGATATGCAGGTGTCGTCCAACACTTCAATTTACGAAACTCCGTTTACTGTTACTGTCGACTTGCTTGAGGGGTGTACAACCGGAGTTTCCATGCATGACCGTGCAATGACTATTCGCGCTTTGGCTGATCCGAAGACAAAACCTGCCGACCTGGGGCGTCCGGGACATATCAATCCTTTGCGTGCCCGCTCTCGCGGGGTACTTCGTCGTGCAGGTCATACCGAGGCAAGTGTCGATCTGGCTAAGCTTGCCGGATTATATCCTGCCGCTGCATTGATCGAAATTATCAATGAAGACGGCACCATGGCCCGTCTGCCTCAGTTGGTAGAAGTAGCCCGTCGCTTCGGATTGAAAATAATCTCCATTAAAGATCTGATTGCTTATCGTCTCCAGATGGAGTCTATTGTCGATAGAGGTGTTGAAGTGGATATGCCTACACAGTTCGGGCATTTCCGTCTGATACCTTTCCGCCAGAAATCAAATGGAATGGAACACATTGCATTGATAAAGGGAACTTGGGATACAGACGAACCGATTCTGGTGCGTGTGCACTCTTCTTGTATGACGGGTGATATCTTTGGTTCATGTCGTTGTGAGTGTGGTGAACAGCTTCACAAAGCTATGGAAATGATTGAGGCTGCCGGTAAAGGGGTGATCGTTTACATGAATCAGGAAGGTCGTGGCATCGGCCTGATGAATAAGATTGCTGCTTATAAACTTCAGGAAGAAGGTTATGACACGGTAGATGCCAATCTCCATTTGGGTTTTGATGCCGACGAACGTGATTATGGAGTCGGTGCACAGATTTTGCGTGAGATCGGAGTGAAGAAGATGAAACTGATGACTAACAATCCGGTGAAACGTATCGGTCTGGAAGCCTATGGGTTAGAGATTACCGAGAATGTGGGAATTGAGATTAAGCCGAATCCTTATAATGAACGCTACCTGAAGACTAAGAAAGATAGAATGGGTCATACGCTTCATTTTAATAAGTAAACTGTCTATTTGCTTTCATATATCAAATATTATAGTTTATTTTGCAATCAAATTCACTCAACAACAATAAAATAGATACGAAATGAACCAACTATCAGACCGTTTGAACAGCTTGTCGCCCTCGGCGACTCTTGCTATGTCGCAAAAAAGTGCTGAGCTGAAAGCTCAGGGTGTTGATGTAATTAACCTCAGTGTGGGAGAACCTGACTTCAATACTCCCGACCACATCAAAGAAGCTGCCAAGAAAGCGGTAGATGACAACTTCTCTCGCTACTCTCCGGTTCCGGGTTATCCGGCTTTGCGTAATGCTATCGTAGAGAAACTGAAGAAAGAAAACGGTCTGGAATATACAGCCGCTCAGATTTCTTGTGCAAATGGGGCAAAACAATCTGTATGTAACACTATTATGGTGTTGGTGAATCCGGGTGACGAGGTCATTGTACCTGCTCCTTATTGGGTAAGCTATCCTGAAATGGTGAAACTGGCAGAAGGTACGCCGGTGATTGTGACTGCCGGTATCGAACAGGATTTCAAAATTACTCCTGCGCAACTGGAAGCTGCCATTACTCCCAAAACCAAAGCATTGATACTTTGCTCACCGTCTAACCCGACCGGTTCGGTTTACAGCAAAGAAGAATTGGCCGGTTTGGCTGCTGTGTTGGCAAAGTATCCACAAATCATAGTCGTTGCCGACGAGATCTATGAACACATCAATTATATCGGAAAACATCAGAGCATTGCTCAGTTCCCCGAGATGAAAGACCGTACCGTGATTGTTAACGGTGTGTCAAAGGCGTATGCGATGACCGGATGGAGAATTGGGTTCATAGCCGGCCCGGAATGGATTGTGAAGGCTTGCAATAAACTTCAGGGACAGTATACTTCAGGCCCTTGTTCGGTATCTCAGAAGGCTGCCGAGGCTGCTTATACAGGTTCTCAGGCTCCGGTTGAGGAGATGCGTCAAGCCTTCGAACGTCGTCGTGACCTGATTGTAAGATTGGCAAAGGAAGTTCCCGGATTTGAGGTAAATGTACCGGAAGGTGCTTTCTACCTGTTCCCTAAATGCAGTTCTTTCTTTGGTAAATCAGCGGGTGACCGTAAGATTGAGAATTCGGATGATCTGGCGATGTATCTGCTTGAAGATGCTCACGTAGCATGTGTAGGCGGTACTTCTTTCGGAGCTCCTGAATGCATTCGCATGAGTTATGCTACCAGCGATGAAAATATCGTTGAAGCAATTCGCCGTATTAAAGAAGCATTGGCGAAGTTGAAATAAGATTCAGCCAATCAGATAAAAAAGGAGGGTGTTATCTGTGAAAAGGTGCATCCTTCTTTATTTTTAGAGTATTTGGTTTCGATACTCTGTTCTCTAAAGAGACATTACAACACAAAATATACACAACACATGAAGAACATTTTTTTTATCTGCTTATTCTTAAGCATGAGCCTCGCCGTATCCGGTAAGAAGGCTCAAGTGAGTATCTCCTGTCTGAAAACCGAGATGCTTGTAAATCCCCAAAACATTGATTGTCCCTCTCCCCGTTTGAGTTGGGAGATTTTATCTGATGTGAGAGATGTAAGACAAGTCTCCTACCATATCCTCGTATCCACTTCGTTGGAGAAATTAAACCGGGAAGAAGGTGATTTGTGGGATACGGGTGATGTGGCGTCCGATCAGTCCGCATATATTTCGTATGGCGGCGATATGCTCGATAGCCGTACCCAATGTTATTGGAAAGTGAGGGTAAAAACCAATAAAGGTATTTCCGCTTGGAGTGAACCTGCCAGTTGGGAGATGGGACTGTTGCATCCGTCGGACTGGCAGGCTGTGTGGATAGGGAGAGCTTTTCCACAAGATAAACTGGAGGGGAATACGCGAGTCCCTGCCCGTTATCTGCGCAAACCTTTCAATTTGAACTCGAAGAAAGTGAGAAAGGCTACCCTGTACATTTGCGGATTAGGATTTTATGAGACCTATATTAACGGAAAGAAGATTGGAGATCAGGTATTGGCTCCTACGCCTACGGATTATTCCAAATCGGTGAAGTATAATCGGTTTGATGTGACCGGACAATTATTAAAAGGAGCTAATGCCATCGGTGTCATCTTGGGCAACGGACGGTATACTTCGATGCGTATGCCGGGAGTGCGCCATTTTGATGTACCTAAAATGATTGCCCAACTTGAGGTATACTATGAAGATGGAGAGAAACGGGTGATTGCGAGCGATGCTTCCTGGAAAATAACGGGCGAAGGTCCCATCGGGACAAATAATGAGTTTGACGGTGAAGAGTATGATGCAAGAAAAGAGATGCCGGGATGGAATACATATCCGTTTGATGATACGAAGTGGCTTCAGGCAGAAGTTGTAAGCCTGCCGGGAGGAAAGTTGGAGGCCCAACTCAATCGTAATATGAAAGTGATGGATACCGTGAAACCTATCGGTATTACCGAATCGGCTCCCGGAGTATATATTCTGGATATGGGACAAAATATGGTCGGTTGGCTTCGCATGAAAGTAAAGGGGCAATCCGGCGATACGTTAAAACTGCGTTTTGCCGAGTTGTTGCAGAAAGACGGTTCTATTTATACGGCAAATCTGCGAACGGCACATTCGGCAGATATCTATATCTTAAAGGGAAATTCTATGGAAGAGTGGCAACCGACTTTTACTTATCATGGATTTCGTTTTGTTGAATTGATGGGTTTCAGGGAAAAACCTTCTCTATCCGACTTCGAGGGACAAGTGATTTATGATGAAATGGAGACTACGGGTAATCTGGAAACCTCCGACCCGATGATCAACAGGATTTACAAGAACGCTTATTGGGGTATACGCGGTAATTATCGCGGCATGCCTACCGACTGTCCGCAGCGTGACGAACGTATGGGGTGGCTGGGTGACCGTGCGGTTGGTTCGCAAGGAGAAAGTTATATTTTTAATAATCATCTTCTTTATGCCAAATGGCTCGATGATATTGAACAGGCGCAGAAAGAAAATGGAGCTGTACCCGATGTGGCTCCTAACTACTGGGACGTTTGCACTGACAATATGACCTGGCCCGGTGCCTATTTAATCATAGCAAATATGCTTTATGATCAGTTTGGCGATAAACAACCCATCATCAAACATTATCCTTCGATGAAGAAGTGGATGCGTTATATGAAAGATAAGTATATGGTAGATCATATTATGACGAAAGATAATTTTGGAGACTGGTGTATGCCTCCCGAATCTCCCGAACTGATCCACTCTAAAGATCCTTCACGTATCACGGAAGCTGCGGTGCTGGGAACAACCTTTTATTATTATTTGTCCAATTTGATGGTACGGTTTGCAGCGTTGGCCGGTTATCCGCAGGATGCTGAAGATTTTCGGAAAGAGAGTGAACTGGTTAAAGAAGCTTTTAATTCAAAATACCTTCATACGGAATTGGGGTATTATAGCAACAATACAGTTACTGCAAATATCCTTTCCCTGCGGTTCGGCATGGTTCCTGAGGCTTATAAGAAAGTCGTGTTCCGGAATATAGTTGAGAAAACAATGAAAGATTTCAATGGGCATGTCAGTACCGGCCTGGTCGGTATCCAGCAGTTGATGCGCGGACTATCGGATTATGGAAGAACTGACCTCGCCTATCGGATAGCGACTAACCGGACTTATCCGAGTTGGGGATATATGGTAGATAATGGGGCAACCACAATCTGGGAGCTGTGGAATGGTAATACTGCCGATCCGGCTATGAATTCTGCCAACCATGTGATGCTGTTGGGCGATCTGATTGTATGGGCATATGGCTATCTGGGAGGTATCAGCAATGCTCCCGGGAATGTCGGTTTTAAACAGATACAGCTAAAGCCTTACCCGGTAGATGGCCTCGATTTTGTGAATACTTCGTTTCACTCTATCTACGGTGAGGTGAGAAGTCATTGGAAAAAAGAGGACGGTTCGTTCTGTTGGGATATCTCGGTGCCGTGCAATACTTCTGCTTTGGTTTATGTGCCGGTAGCAGATAAAAGTATCGATCCGAAAGAAAAGAAGCGGATCGTCGGAGAGGGGGGGACTTTTCTCCGGATGGAAGGTAGTTATGCTGTCTTTAGTTTTCCTTCGGGAAGTTATCAATTGAAGACGCGGTTATAATTTGCCAAACGTCTGAAAAGAAATAAATAAAGGCTGCTTTCCATTAGGAAGGCAGCCTTTATCTTTTTTGTTGGGGATTGTATTATTCAGCTGGGTGAATTGCTTCAGAAGGACATACATCTGCGCAAGTACCACAATCTGTACACTGCTCAGGATCAATTGAGTAAATATCACCTTCAGAGATAGCGCCAACCGGACACTCGTCAATACAAGTTCCGCAAGCAATACAATCTTCACTAATTACGTAAGCCATTTTGTTTGATATTTTAATTATTAGTACTAATTTGTAGGTACAAAAATAGAGTTTTTAATCATTAGTTGGTATCGTTTTTGATTAAAATGTTTTAATTTGTATATCTTCTAAATAAGGAAAACACTATTTTTGCATTGATTATTAAATACGTATGCAATTATGCCTTTAAATTTACCCGATAAGCTTCCTGCGATAGAACTATTAAAAGAGGAGAATATCTTTGTGATAGATAACTCCCGCGCAACACAACAAGACATCCGTCCGCTACGAATTGTTATCCTCAACCTGATGCCGTTGAAGATTACGACAGAAACAGACTTGGTGCGTTTACTCTCAAACACTCCGCTTCAGGTGGAAATTTCTTTTATGAAGATTAAAAGCCACACCTCGAAGAATACACCGATAGAGCACATGAAAACATTTTATACCGACTTCGACAAGATGAGAGAAGACAGGTATGACGGTATGATTATCACCGGTGCACCGGTAGAGCAAATGGAGTTTGAGGAAGTGAACTATTGGGATGAAATAACGGAGATATTCGACTGGGCACGTACCCATGTCACCTCCACACTCTATATTTGTTGGGCAGCACAGGCGGGACTGTATCATCATTACGGTATCCCCAAGTATGCTTTGGATAAGAAAATGTTCGGCATTTTCAAGCATCGCACGCTGCTTCCGCTGCATCCCATCTTCCGTGGCTTCGATGATGAATTCTATGTGCCCCATAGCCGGCATACGGAAGTGCGAAAGGAAGATATACTGAAAGTACCGGAATTGACATTACTTTCCGAGTCGGATGATTCGGGGGTATATATGGTGGTAGCCCGTGGCGGACGTGAGTTTTTTGTTACCGGGCACTCCGAGTACTCTCCACTGACACTGGATACGGAATATCGCCGGGATGTTTCGAAAGGGCTTCCCATCGAGATTCCCCGTAACTATTACGTGAATGATGATCCGGACAAAGGACCGCTGGTGCGTTGGCGCGGACATGCCAACCTGTTGTTCTCCAATTGGCTGAACTATTTCGTCTATCAGGAGACTCCTTATAATATTGAAGATATCCGATGATAAAACAACGTAAAATAGAATTGCTGGCTCCGGCCAAAAATCTGGAATGTGGCATAGCTGCTATTGATCATGGAGCGGATGCTGTGTATATCGGTGCGCCGAAGTTTGGTGCCCGCGCGGCGGCAGTCAATTCATTGGAGGACATAGCTGCTTTGGTAGAGTATGCCCATCTGTACAATGCCCGGATTTATGTGACAGTCAATACTATCTTGAAAGATGAAGAACTGCAAGAGACGGAGAAGATGATTTGGGCTTTGTTCCGTGCCGGTGTAGATGCACTGATTGTGCAGGATATGGGAATCACCGGCCTGAATCTGCCGCCTATTCCGCTGCACGCCAGTACCCAGATGGATAACCGTACGGTGGAGAAGGTGCGATTTCTGGCTGATGCCGGTTTCCGGCAAGTGGTGTTGGCGCGCGAACTTTCGCTGCGTGAGATCAGCAAGATACACGAAGCCTGTCCGGATGTACCTTTGGAAATATTCGTGCATGGAGCTCTTTGTGTCAGCTATAGCGGGCAGTGTTATGTCAGTCAGGCTTGTTTCGGGCGTAGCGCCAACCGGGGCGAATGTGCCCAGTTTTGCCGTTTGCCGTTCAGTCTGGTCGATGCTGAGGGACGGGTGATCGTGAAGGACAAGCACCTCCTTTCACTCAAAGACCTCAATCAGAGTGACGAATTGGAAGCACTGCTCGATGCCGGTGCCTCTTCTTTCAAGATAGAGGGACGACTGAAGGATGTCTCTTATGTAAAGAATGTGACGGCTGCCTATCGCCGGAAGCTGGATGCCATCTTTGCCCGCCGCAAAGAGTACGTGCGTGCCTCGTCCGGGAGTTGCCGTTATGCCTTTAACCCTCAGCTCGACAAGAGTTTCAGCCGGGGCTTTACCCATTATTACCTGCATGGACGTACCAAGGACGTTTTTTCGTTCGACACCCCTAAGTCGTTGGGCGAGGAGATGGGTACGATGAAAGAGGCAAGAGGAAACTATCTGACCGTAGCGGGATTGAAATCTTTTAATAACGGTGACGGGGTGTGCTACATCGATGAGCAAGGCAGGCTGCAAGGCTTCCGCATCAACCGGGTGGAAGGCAATAAGCTTTATCCGCAGGAGATGCCCCGTATCAAGCCCCGTACGGTGTTATATCGAAATTTCGATCAGGAGTTCGAAAAGATTCTGGCTCGTAAGTCGTCCGAGCGCAGGATAGCTGTGTCTGTCCGATTGACGGATACTCCTTTCGGATTCGCCCTGACACTGACAGATGAAGATGATAACAGTGTAACCCTGTCTCTGGCACGTGAGAAAGAGCCGGCACGTACACCACAGGAAGAGAATCTGAAAACACAGTTGGCTAAGTTTGGCAACACCCCTTTCGAAGCGGTACGCATCGATATCGATTTTGCCGGGAACTGGTTTCTACCTGCTTCGGTACTCGCCGATTTTCGCCGGCAGGCCGTTGAGAAACTGATTTCCGCCCGCCGTATCAATTATCGGAGGGAATTATTTGTACTGAAACCTACCGCTCATGCCTTTCCACAAAGCACGCTTACCTATCTGGGAAATGTGATGAATGCACAAGCCGTTTCTTTCTATGCCGGGCACGGCGTGGCAAGCATCGCTCCTGCTTTTGAGCGGGCACCGGCAGAAAAGGCGGTATTGATGTTTTGCAAACATTGCCTGCGCTACAGCATGGGATGGTGTCCTGTCCATCAACGGGAACGCTCTCCGTACCGTGAGCCTTATTACCTGGTGTCGACAGATGGTAAACGCTTCCGCCTGGAGTTTGACTGTAAGAACTGCCAAATGAAAGTGAATGCCGTATGAGAGAGAAGGTCCGGTTCTGCGTAGCCTTGTGTTGTTCGGTGGTCATGGTTCTGTTGGCCTCTTGCCGTTATTCCCTGCCCGATCTTCCGGCGGAGGGAATGAGCCGGAAGACCAAAGACTCTCTGACTTACCTTTCCAAGTATCATTATACGTGGAATACGAACCTGGAGGTGTTGGACGATTCGGTTCGTCTGGAATATCTTCCGTTGAAGGATGCCTATGTCAATCTGTATAAAGGTGACCGTGTGGTTGTGGCAGAGTTTTCTGTCCATCCGCAGGACAGTGTAGACAGTATCTGGGTAAAAGTAGCCCATTCTCAGGAAGTGCAGGGGTGGGTACGCAATAAAGAGTTGGTGCGTTCGTTCGTACCGACTGATAGTATTTCGCAGTTCATCCATCTGTTCAGCGATACCCACGCTTCATATTTCGTTTTCATATTCGCCTTGTTTGTCGGGGTCTATCTGCTCCGTGCTTTTATGAAGAAGCGGTTACAGATGGTTTACTTTAATGATATCGACAGCGTCTATCCGTTGTTTCTTTGCCTGTTGATGGCATTCAGCGCTACAGTCTACGAGACGATGCAGGTGTTTGTACCCGACACCTGGGAGCATTTTTACTTCAATCCCACCTTGTCTCCGTTCAAGGTGCCTTTCATTCTTTCAGTATTCCTGACCGGCATTTGGCTGTTTATCATCGTCACTTTGGCCGTACTTGATGATCTGTTCCGTCAGCTTACTCCTGCCGCTGCTGTTTTCTACTTGCTGGGACTGATGTCGTGCTGCATTTTTTGTTACTTCTTCTTTATTCTCACCACACACATCTATATCGGCTATTTCTTTCTGGCCTGTTTCATCTGGCTTTTTGTAAAGAAAGTACGTAGGGGCTCCGGCTATAAATACCGTTGTGGGAACTGTGGACAGAAGCTTCGGGAGAAGGGACAATGTCCTCACTGTGGGGCTGTTAACGAATAAATCGGGAATGTGGTATGAATGTTGGGGAGGTACTCTCCGTTGGTTTAAAACCAAGAGGAGTTTACCCAGAAAGGTAAGGGGCATTGGTTTTAAACCAACACCCCTTACCTGTTAAACTAAAAATTAGTCGATCTTATGTCTGGTTTTATTATATTAGAATCGGCATCTTATGTCTACCCCGAAGTGTACCGGACGTCCTTTCTGCATAAATCCGTTGCCCATTGATTCGAAGTAGAAAGTAGCATACTTCTTATCCAGCGCATTGCGAACCCAGAAGTCGATTTGCCCGTTCCCCTTCGCCAGGCTGACACGGCCGTTCAGCGTTCCGTAGAATGACTGGCTTACATCGTTTTGCTCTGTCCAGTAGATGCGTCCGGCACCATTATAATTCACGTTCACCTGTACACGGTCCAGCCAGTGGCGGGGAGCAATGCGGAAGATGTATTGCCCACCCACGTTGAGAGTATGTTTCGGAACGAAAGGTACATAATTGCCGTCATAGCTGATTTCATTTTGTCCCCGGTCGATGGTTTTATAATCGGTGAACGTGGCATACGTATATCCGTAGCTTGCGTTCATGCTGAGAGCATCGGTCAGGTTAGCACGCAGTGCCGCTTCAGCCCCATAGCTCCGGCTTTTGCCGGCATTGACCGTAATACGCCCCAATCCGCTTTTGGCAAACTGGGCGATTTGCTGATCACGCGTATCCATCAGGAAGGCGGCAAGATCCATCCACAGCTTACCTTCCCACAGAGTGAGGTGACTGCCCACTTCGTAATTCCAGGAATATTCGGGCTTGTAGATGGTCGATGCTTTCGGATCCGCATTCTCACCCGCATCCGGAATATTCGACAAGATGCGGTCCGCGATGGCCTGTGGCATGCCTTGAGTCACGAGGCGGTCGAAGATCTGTTTCGTGCCTGCCTTGATCTGTCCCTGCATGTCGTTTTGCATATTACCCTGTATCAGATCCGAGAACATCTGTATATTGTATCCTCCCGAACGGTATCCGCGTGATACGGTGGCATATACGTTGTTACCCTTCTTCCATTCGTATTGCAGGGCGAACTTGGGTAATAGCTGCAGATAGTCGTTGCTGAACTTGCCGTTCAGGCGTGGTGAACTGGTCTGTTCCAGGCGTACAGGCATGAAAGGGCTTGTCATGTTGAACTGATAGTCAATGGTACTGCCCGAGTTGTATTTCATCCAGTTCTTTTCGTAGTCCAGACGTAGTCCTACGGTAGCCGAAAGTCCTTCTATCAGCAAGTCACGGAAGGTGGACTGATGATAGACTGCTCCACTGAGGATCGGTGTGTGGAAGCGTCCGTCCACCAACAACGTAGGGTTCGTGATGTCCAGGTTCATTTTCATTCCCATCGCCGATAGATCGGGGAAGTGACTGTTGATGCCTTTCTCCAGCATTTCTGTCACCCCGTCTTCCTTGAATGTAACCGGCCCGTTGGTGGTGAGCCACTGATAGAACCCGAAGGCACCTGTGGTCCATTCCCAGCGTCGTCCGGATTTCGATTTGAGGACGATTTCTTCGGAGATCGTGGTCAGCTTCTGCTTCTGTTCCAGCACATAGATATTGGCAGGAGAGAAGTCTTGATCGATAAACATACGGTCACGCAAGTGTTGCAGTCCCGTTACCGAACTCAGTGTGAAGTGGTCTCCCTGATATTCCAGATTCAACCCTGCATTCAGCAGATTGCGATAGTAACTGCTGGGATCATTGTAGGCCGGTTTCAGGTAGGTTCCCGTGTGCTTGTCATAAGCTCCGTAAGCATATCCTCCCTGATCGCTGTACTCATAGCTGACGTTCAAGTCCAGCTTCATGTTCTCGCTGGGCAGGTAGATGCCTCGGAACCGTCCTCCGGCAGCTTGGCTTTTGTCTATCTTTTTGTTAAGGTAGGTATTCTTGAAAAAACCTCCTCCGTATTCATAAAATGCTCCGGTGGAGAAGGCAAACTGATTCGACATGCGGTGATAGTGAGTCACGGAAGCATTGTAATTATCGTAAGTCCCGGCACTCAGTCGAAGGTCGGTGCCTTGATAACTGAAAGGCGATTTGGTGTGTACCTTGATCAGTCCTCCCATGGTGTTGCGTCCATAGAGGGTTCCCTGCGGACCGCGCAACACGTCGATGCGCTCAATGTCGGCATAGTTGAAGTCGAAAGCTGATTTGTCGATGTAAGGGACATTGTCTACGTACAAACCCACTGACGGTGTATTGATGCGTGAACCGATCCCACGGATGTAGATGGCGGAAGTCAGTTTCGAGCCATAGTCGGGGATGAAGATATTCGGAACAAGTGCCGTCAGGCTCTTGATGGAGTTCACCTGATTGGCCTGCATATCCTGTTGTGAGAGCATGGTTACCGCGGTTGGCTGTTCGCGTAGTTTGCGGTTTTCTTTCGGAGCTGCGATGACTACAATCTCTTCCACATCTATCACTTTCAGTGTGTCTTTCGGAAGCTCTTCAGCCCATGTGCCACCGGCAGAAAAGAGGGCAAGGGCAATAAGAATACTGTTTTTCTTCATGTGCTGTATCTTTTCATTGATTCGTTTGCAAAGATGCAGCAAAAAATGTTAAACGGCAATCCTCATTTATTAGGATATATGCTTTCACCATGGATTCACCACATAGTTCGCTATATGCGGTCTGCCTCCACATACCCGTTCATCACCGCATAGATGGTTAGGCCCGAAACCGATTTGATGCCCAGCTTTTCGGTAATGTTCTTCCGATGCGTGATTACGGTGGTCAGGCCGATATTCAGTTTGTCCGCGATCTCTTTGTTGATCAGTCCTTTGGTGATCAGGACCAGCACCTCGATTTCGCGTGCCGAGAGTTCGTGTCCGGTGGTCGGCGGGGTAGGAGGCATGTCCTTTACCGGATAGCCGTCGTGGTGCGCGTGCTGGTGGAGTTTCAGGATGTCCTTCACCAACCCCTCTTCCGTCTGGTAGATGTTGAGTATCGGGACGCCCGAAAGCTGGAATTGGTGACTGTCTCCCGCCAGTACGATGGTTTTCCGCTTTCGGGGGAGGAAGAAAGCGTTGTGCTCCACATAAATCTGTGCCGAGATGAAGTAGTGGGCATACATGTCCGGGGTGTCATCTGTCAGTTCGCCGAAGCTATGGAACGTGCGGATGACTGCCATGGGGATCATTCTCTCCAGGATTGTTTTCAGTCCCAGGCTGGTGAGGGTGTTCGCCTCTACGATAGCTATTTCTGGTTGGTGATTCATCATAAGTCTATGGATTCATAAATTGTGCTACTGCTTCTGCGCATCGTTCTCCATCGATTCCTGCCGAGACGATGCCGCCCGCATAACCGGCTCCTTCGCCACAGGGGAAGAGACCGCGTAAGGTGATGTGTTGCAGGGTATCCTTGTCTCGTACGATGCGGACCGGAGAAGAGGTACGGGTTTCTACCCCTATCATCACGGCTTCGTTGGTCAGGAAACCGTGGCTGCTGCGCCCGAACTGTTGGAAGCCTTGTGACAGTCGTCCGGCAATGAATTCCGGCATCCAGAAATGCAAGGGAGAGGATATCAATCCGGGGCTGTACGAAGACTCCGGCAAGTCGTAACTCAGTTTCTTGCGTGTAAAGTCCACCATGCGTTGTGCGGGTGCAGTTTGGCGTCTGCCTCCTTGCAACCAACACTGGCGTTCCAACTCTTCCTGGAAGTGCAGCACAGCCAGTTCGGGGAAGGTTTCTTCTGCTTCATTGTTTACCGTTAACCGTTTATCGTTGATGATGTCTTCCGGTTGTATCTCCACTACCATTCCCGAGTTACTCCACCGGGATCCGCGATTGGATGGCGACATTCCGTTGACTACCACCTGTTCGGGACCGCTGGCCGCCGGTACGATGAATCCCCCGGGACACATGCAGAAACTATATACTCCGCGGCCGTCCACTTGTGTGACGAAACTGTATTCGGCAGCCGGCAGGTATTTACCTCTTCCGCTCCGGTTGTGGTATTGTATTTGGTCTATCAATCCTGCAGGATGTTCCAGACGCACTCCGACGGCTATTCCTTTGGCTTCGATAGTCACATTGTTGGCGGCCAGCCAGCGATATACATCTCTTGCCGAATGACCTGTTGCCAGGATGACCGGACCGAGGAATGTTTCGCCCGTATTTGTCTCTATTCCTTTCACTTCTCCCTGTTCGATGATCAATGCATCCATCCGTGTCTTGAAGTGTACTTCGCCTCCACATTCAATAATCGTATTGCGCATATTCTCTATCACCCGTGGCAGCTTGTCCGTGCCGATATGCGGATGGGCGTCTACCAGAATGGCCGTAGAAGCACCATGTTGGCAGAATACATTGAGTATCTTGTCCACATTCCCGCGCTTCTTGCTTCGGGTATACAGCTTTCCGTCCGAGTATGCACCGGCTCCCCCTTCACCGAAACTGTAGTTCGATTCTGGGTCTACCCGATGCTCTCGGCTGATCTGTGCCAGGTCTTTCTTACGTTCGCGCACATCCTTACCACGCTCCACGACGACAGGACACAGCCCCAGTTCTATCAGCCGTAATGCGGCAAACAGTCCTCCGGGGCCTGCACCTACCACAATAACCTGCGGTTTTCCTTCCACATTATTATATATAGTATGTTCGTACTCATCGTCCTTAGGCATTTCGTTCAGGTATACCCGAACTTTGAGATTGACGTAGATCGTGCGTTGGCGGGCATCGATACTCCGTTTCAGTGTACGCAGGGCGGTAATATCGCGCTGATTCAGTCCTTTCTCCTGTGAAAGGTATGCTTTGAGTTGCTGCTCGCTGGCGGCAATTTCGGGGAGGATGCGGAGTTGGTATTCTTGTATCATGGTTTACCACAGAGTGACACAGAGTTTCACTGAGTCTTTTTTAATTAAACAATATATCTTCTGATGCCTTCTTTGAGGCTTCTTACATTAAAATTGATAAGCAGGCCATATTTGATTCCTGATAGTTTTAAATAGGTTATTAGCTGTGCGGTGTGAACGGGATGTAATTCTTCTACAGCTTTTATCTCTATTATAACAGCATTGTTGACTACAATATCCAATCTGTAACCTGCATCTACTTTAATGTTTTTATATACTACGGGTAGTGCTTTCTGTTTTTCTACGTTTAATCCACATTGGATTAATTCGTAGCATAAGCATTCTTCATAAGCACTTTCTAGTAATCCGGGTCCTAAAACAGTATGTACTTCATAAGCTTTCTTTAGTATCAGTCCTGTTAATTCATTTATCTCCATGTTTTAATGTTTAATGGTAAGAACTCTGTGTGACTCCGTGTTCTCTGTGGTGAACTTACCCGAAGAGCGTCCGGAATGCTTCTTCCACCTTTCTTACCGGAACCAGTTCTATCCTCAGCTTCTTTGTATCGATGCCCTGCATGTTGTATTTAGGTAGGATGAACCGTTTGAACCCGAGCTTCTCAGCTTCACCGATACGTTGTTCGATCCGGTTTACCGGACGGATTTCACCGGATAATCCGATTTCTCCGGCCATGCAAACCTCAGGTTCGATGGCAGCATCCATATTGGATGAAAGGATGGCACTGATAACAGCCAGGTCGATGGCAGGGTCGTTAACCTTCAGTCCTCCGGCAATATTTAGAAAGACATCTTTTTGTGCCAGCTTAAATCCGACACGTTTCTCTAATACGGCCAGCAGCATGTTCATGCGGCGAATATCGAATCCCGTTGCCGAACGTTGCGGATTGCCGTAAACCGCAGAGCTGACAAGTGCTTGCGTCTCTATCAGGAAGGGTCTTACCCCTTCGATGGCAGATGCGATGGCTACCCCGCTCATGCCTTCGTGGTCCTGCGACAGTAACAATTCCGAAGGGTTGCTGACTTGGCGAAGCCCGTCTTGACGCATCTCATAGATGCCCAATTCAGCGGTACTTCCAAAGCGGTTCTTGATGCTGCGCAGAATACGGTACATATAATGCTGGTCTCCCTCGAATTGGAGTACGGTGTCTACGATGTGCTCTAGAACCTTCGGTCCGGCAATGCTGCCTTCTTTGTTGATATGCCCGATCAGCAACACCGGGGTATGCGTCTCTTTGGCAAAACGGAGGATGGATGCCGAGCACTCCCGGACTTGCGCGATGCTTCCCGGTGACGATTCGATGCTTTCGGTCGATATCGTCTGTATGGAGTCGATGATTACTAGGTCCGGACGTGTATTCTTGATATGTACATAGATCTGTTCCAACGATGTTTCGCAGACAATCAGACAGTCGCTCGAAGTTCGGGTTAACCGGTCGGCACGAAGTTTCAGTTGCCTTGCGCTCTCTTCTCCCGAGATGTAGAGTATCCTCCGCTCAGGCATGTGGAGCACGGTTTGAAGCACCAGTGTGGACTTCCCGATGCCGGGTTCGCCACCGATCAGTACCAGCGATCCGGGTACCAGCCCGCCTCCCAGTACCCGGTTCAGCTCCTCGTCGTGCATGTCGATGCGGGGTTCTTCATCTGCTTCGATCTCGCTTAGGGTGACGGGTTTGGCTTTGGGCGATTCGATGCCAGATACCGGACGTTTATTCGGAACTTCCTTGCGGACAATCTCTTCTACATAGGTATTCCATTCGCCACACGAAGGACATTTGCCCACCCATTTGGGTGATTCCTGTCCGCAGTTACTGCATACATAAACGGTTTTCTCTTTTGCCATTGATCTCTTGATAAATAGGTCTCAAAGTTACGCATTTCGTCTTTTTCTGCCAAACAGAATATAGCTTTTGACTCCTGAACCCCGTGAAGTCGTTTTTCTTTTTGATAAAGCCTCTGACCGATTGTCAGTGAAATGGATGGATTACTGACTCTATGGAGCGTATCATGCGGTTTCGCTGACAAGCTCTGTGTAGAAAGACAGTGATCCGGAAATGGAATCCGGATAAATACTCCCGGATAACTGCATATCCGTCACTTCTGTTATCGGTTTATTGGGGTTTGGATCTCCGGATTATTAACTTCGTGCCGATAAACTGTTAACTTCATCGGAATACGATGTTAACTTCCTGCAAATAGAGTGTTAACTTCCTGTAGACAGAGGCTTCGTTTCTTGAAAGGAGAGCCTTGCCTTAAAGGATTTTCCGGTATCTTTCCGTCTGCTTTGCCCCTTGGCGGATACTGCCGCGAGATGGCATAAAGAATTTGTTTTTGCTTCCGGACGTTGTCGGAGATAGTACGAAGAGGTATTGTTTTGACTTTTGGCGAGAGATTCTGAATATACCTGTCAAACTGATAATTGCCCGAATGGCGTGGATGCGTTTTTTTCGTACTCCGTCGGCATCTGTTCGGAAAAAGGGATTCTGAGGCCTCCTGAATATCATTTTGACAAATCGATACTAATCTCTCCTGCCATCGACTCGTTCATCCTCCGGCGTACTTCGTCCGGCGAATATCCGTGTCCTAACAGAAACATCAGTTTGGTTACGGCCGATTCGGTAGTACTGTCGTGTCCACTGACGATGCCCGCCTTCAGCAGATGATATCCCGTTTCGTAACGTTCCATCTCTACGCTACCGGCGCTACATTGGGTTACGTTGACAATGACAACACCCCGTTCGCTGGCATCACGAAGCCTCCGCAGAAACCACTCCTTGCGGGAAGCGTTGCCCGAACCATACGTTTCGAGTACCACTGCCTTCAATCCTTCGATGGCGAGTGTAGCGGTTACGACGTTCTCTTGTATGCCCGGAAAGAGTTTGAGGATAGCTATATTGGTGTCCAGCAGATAGTGAGGATGCAGTTCGCGTTTCTCCCCTTCAATGTGAATCTGCACATTGTTGTATTTAATATGTATCCCTGCCTCTGCCAGTACTGGATAATTGAACGAACGGAAGGCGTTGAAATTCTCCGCACTCATTTTGGTCGTACGATTGCCACGCATTAACCGGTTCTCGAAAAATATACATACTTCAGGAACCATGGGATTACCGCTTCTGTCGCGTGCCGATGCTATTTCGATGCTGGTCATCAGATTCTCCTTGCCATCGGTACGAAGCACTCCTATGGGCAGTTGTGAACCTGTCAGAATAACCGGTTTGTCGAGTCCTTCGAGCATGAAGCTGAGGGCTGAAGCGGTGAAGGCCATCGTATCCGTACCATGCAGGATGACAAAGCCGGTGTACTGGTGGTAGTGTTCACTGATGACGTGTACCAGTTTCCTCCAGGCTTCCGGTTCCATGTCCGAAGAGTCCATAGGCGGATCGAATTGGTAAGAGTCTATCGGGAAGGTAAACTTCTGAAGTTCGGGTACATGCTTCTGCAATTGCTCGAAATTGAAGTTTTCGAGTGCTCCGGTTTCAGGGTTTTCTATCATACCGATGGTTCCGCCCGTATATATTAACAATATGGAAGTGTCTGATGGATTCATGGTCCTTAAATGAAGAATGTATCGTTGCAAAGATAATGATATATCTTGTAAATGGCAGCAAAGTGTCAAGAAAGTGATCCGCTTTATCCGGAGAAAAAGCAATGGGCACTATAAAAATGTAATTGTTCTATGTTACATTTTTACCCCTCTTTCTGGGGCTTTCTGTGCTTTTATCGCAAAATAATCGCAAAAAGTGATAGATTGAATGAAATTATTCTTATTTTTGCAACATCTTATCAAAATCGAACGTAGAAACAGAAACAATGATGCAATGCTATCCACATACAGTCACATCGATGTGTACCATGATTGGGACACAGGGGACAATGGGGATGACCCCTAGGGGTTAATATATAGTATGATGTGTATCTACGTGATTCACGCTTACAGGAAGTAAGCAAAACTCAATTTTATATTTTATTATTCGTATCAACAAAGATGGTTTTGTATGCCTGAAAGAGCGTACAAGGCATTCCATTAAATAAGTATCTGCATGAAAGTAATGAAATTCGGCGGAACGTCCGTAGGTTCCGTGAACAGCATTTTAAGCGTAAAGAAAATCGTAGAGTCTGCCGGTGAACCGGTAATCGTAGTAGTGTCTGCATTGGGCGGGATCACTGACCAGTTGATCAGTACCTCCCGAATGGCCGCCATGGGCGATGCAGCTTACGAAGGGGCATACCGGGAAATAGTTCGTCGCCACGAAGAGATGGTGCAGGGAGTGATTCCTGCCGGAGAGACTCAGACCCTGTTGCACTATCAGGTGAATGAATTGCTCGACGAACTGAAAGATATCTTTCAGGGTATTTATCTGATTAAAGATCTTTCTCCGAAAACGTCCGATACCATTGTCAGTTATGGTGAACGTCTGTCTTCACTGATTGCGTCAAGACTGATCCAAGGGGCTGTATGGTTCGACTCACGTACTTTTATCAAGACAGAAAAGAAACATAATAAACATACACTGGACACGGAACTGACCAATCGGTTGGTGCGGGAAGCTTTCAAAGAAATCCCCCGGGTTTCGCTGGTACCCGGATTCATCTCTTCGGATAAGGTTTCGGGAGACGTAACGAATCTGGGCAGGGGCGGTTCCGACTATACCGCAGCTGTTATTGCCGCAGCTCTCGATGCCGATAGTCTGGAGATTTGGACGGATGTAGACGGCTTCATGACAGCCGACCCGCGTGTGATCAGTACGGCCTATACTATCAGCGAGCTGACTTATGTAGAGGCTACCGAACTTTGTAATTTCGGTGCAAAAGTGGTGTATCCGCCTACCATCTATCCGGTATGTCACAAAAACATACCGATCCTGATTAAGAATACTTTCAACCCGGATGCCCAGGGAACGGTGATCAAACAACACGTAGACCACACGAAGAGCAAAGCCATCAAAGGGATTTCGTCCATCAACGACACGAGCCTGATTACCGTACAGGGTTTAGGTATGGTGGGCGTGATCGGTGTCAACTACCGCATCTTTAAGGCGCTGGCAAAGAATGGAATCAGTGTGTTCCTCGTTTCGCAGGCTTCATCGGAGAACAGTACCTCTATCGGTGTACGTAATGCCGATGCCGATCTGGCTTGCGAAGTGCTGAACGAAGAGTTTGCCAAAGAGATCGAAATGGGTGAGATTTCGCCTATCCAGGCAGAGAAGAACCTGGCTACGGTAGCTATCGTGGGTGAGAACATGAAGCATACGCCGGGCATTGCCGGAAAGCTGTTCGGTACGCTGGGACGAAATGGCATCAATGTGATAGCCTGTGCACAGGGAGCTTCCGAGACCAACATCTCGTTTGTTGTCGATTCAAAGTCGTTGCGTAAATCGCTGAATGTGATTCACGACTCGTTCTTCCTCTCCGAATATCAGGTGCTCAACCTCTTTATCTGCGGTGTGGGCACGGTGGGAGGAAGTCTTGTCGAGCAGATCCGCCAGCAGCAGAAGAAGCTGATGGTGGAAAATGGCCTGAAACTCCATGTGGTAGGTATTATCGATGCGACGAAGGCGATGTTCAGCCGTGCCGGATTCGATCTGGCCAACTATCGCGAAGAGCTGAAAGAGAAGGGAGTGGACAGTTCGCTGGATACTATACGTGACGAGATTATCGGCATGAATATATTCAATTCGGTATTTGTGGATTGTACGGCCAGTCCGGACATAGCCTCTCTATATAAGGACTTCCTGCAACATAACATTTCTGTGGTGGCGGCCAATAAGATTGCTGCTTCATCGGCTTACGAGAATTACCGTGAACTGAAGCTGATAGCCCGCCAGCGTGGTGTGAAATATCTGTTTGAAACCAACGTGGGGGCCGGACTTCCGATTATCAATACCATCAATGACCTGATACATAGCGGTGATAAGATTCTGAAGATCGAGGCAGTGCTTTCGGGTACGCTGAACTATATTTTCAATAAGATCAGTGCCGATGTTCCCTTCAGCCGTACCATCAAGATGGCGCAGGAAGAGCGTTATTCGGAACCCGATCCGCGCATCGACCTGAGCGGTAAGGACGTGATCCGTAAGCTCGTGATCCTGGCGCGTGAGGCCGGATACAAGCTGGAACAGGAAGACGTGGAGAAGAATCTTTTCGTACCGAATGACTTCTTTGAAGGTTCGCTGGAAGACTTCTGGAAAAAAGTGCCTAGTCTGGATGCTGATTTCGAAGCTCGCCGCAAGGTGCTCGAGAGTGAGAATAAACATTGGCGTTTCGTTGCCAAGCTGGAGAACGGCAAAGCATCCGTCGGTTTGCAGGAAGTGGACCGCAACCATCCTTTCTACGGACTGGAAGGCAGCAATAACATCATCTTGCTTACCACCGAACGCTATAAAGAATATCCGATGATGATTCAGGGATACGGTGCGGGTGCCGGAGTGACGGCGGCCGGTGTATTTGCTGACATTATGAGCATTGCAAACGTATAAAAAAGAAGCTTATGAAACACATCATCATACTGGGTGACGGAATGGCCGACTGGGCTGTAAAGTCGTTGGGAGACAAGACGCTCCTGCAATATGCAAAAACGCCTTATATGGATAAACTGGCCCGTATGGGACGGAACGGACGGTTGATAACCGTAGCCGACGGGTTCCATCCGGGAAGTGAAGTAGCCAATATGTCGGTTCTGGGATACAATCTTCCGAAAGTATACGAAGGGCGCGGACCACTCGAGGCTGCCAGCATCGGTGTCGATTTGCAGCCGGGCGAGATGGCAATGCGTTGCAATCTGATTTGTACGGAAGGAGATATCCTGAAGAATCATTCGGCAGGGCATATCACAACAGAAGAGGCGGATGTGTTGATTCAATACCTTCAGGAGAAACTGGGGGACGACCGGGTGAGGTTTCATACCGGGGTGCAATACCGCCATCTGCTGGTGGTGAAAGGCGGAAACAAGCAACTCGACTGCACCCCTCCGCACGATGTGCCTTTGAAGCCTTTCCGTCCGCTGATGGTGAAACCTTTGGTACCGGAGGCCGAAGAGACTGCTAGCCTGCTCAATGAACTGATCCTGAAGTCTCAGGAACTGCTGAAAGATCATCCGCTGAACCTGAAGCGGATGGCTGAGGGGAAAGACCCTGCCAACAGCATCTGGCCGTGGAGCCCGGGTTACCGTCCGCAAATGGAACGTCTGTCCGACACCTTCCCGCAAGTGAAGAGGGGAGCTGTCATCTCGGCCGTCGATCTGATCAACGGTATCGGATATTATGCCGGGCTGCGCCGTATTGCGGTAGAAGGGGCAACGGGGCTGTACGATACCAATTACGAGAATAAAGTGGCCGCCGCACTGGAGGCCCTGAAAACGGACGACTTTGTCTATCTGCACATTGAAGCCAGTGACGAAGCCGGTCATGAGGGTGATGTGGCGCTGAAACTGAAAACGATTGAAAACCTGGATAGCCGTGCCGTAGGTCCTATCTACGAGGCTGTGAAGGAGTGGGAAGAGCCGGTAGCGATTGCCGTATTACCCGATCATCCTACTCCCTGCGAACTGCGTACGCATACCAACGAGCCGGTCCCGTTTTTTATCTGGTATCCGGGTATCGAGCCGGACAGCGTGCAGACCTTCGATGAAGTTGCAGCAGTGGAGGGCAGTTACGGATTGCTGAAAGAGGATGAATTTATTAAAGAGTTTATGAACCGTTAAGGAATAGGAACAGAGTTTGTTCACCACAGATTACACAGAGTTTCACAGAGAATTTTTTATCTCTTAAGCACATATAATAAGAACTTAAAACTCTGTGGGACTCTGTGGTGCACCGACTCCGAAACCATTTATAAAAATACCCATGAAATATTATAGTACTAACAAACAAGCTCCGCTTGCTTCGCTTGAAGAAGCGGTAGTCAAAGGACTTGCTTCTGATAAGGGGCTATTCATGCCCATGACCATCAAGCCCTTGCCTCAAGAGTTTTATGACGAGATAGAGAATCTTTCTTTCCGGGAAATCGCTTACCGGGTGGCAGATGCTTTCTTTGGAGAAGATGTTCCGGCGGAAACGCTGAAAGAGATCGTTTATGATACGTTGAATTTTGATGTCCCGTTGGTGCCGGTGAAGGAGAACATCTATTCCCTGGAGCTTTTCCACGGTCCTACATTGGCTTTTAAAGATGTAGGTGGACGGTTTATGGCCCGTTTGTTGGGATACTTCATCCGGAAAGAGGGGCGGAAACAGGTGAATGTGCTCGTTGCCACTTCCGGAGATACCGGTAGTGCGGTAGCCAATGGCTTTTTGGGGGTAGAGGGTATTCATGTGTATGTGCTCTATCCGAAGGGAAAAGTCAGCGAGATACAGGAAAAACAGTTCACTACGCTGGGGCGGAATATTACAGCCCTGGAGGTGGACGGAACGTTTGACGACTGCCAGGCGCTGGTGAAAGCAGCCTTTATGGATCACGAACTGAACGAACGGTTGTTGCTGACCTCGGCTAACTCTATCAACGTGGCACGTTTCCTGCCGCAGGCATTCTATTACTTTTATGCCTATGCGCAATTGAAGAAGGCCGGCCGGGCAGAGAATGCCGTCATCTGTGTGCCGAGCGGAAACTTTGGTAACATTACTGCAGGCTTGTTCGGCAAAAAGATGGGCTTGCCCGTCCGCCGTTTTATCGCCGCCAACAATAAGAATGATATTTTCTATCAATATTTGCAGACAGGACAGTACAATCCCCGTCCGTCCGTTGCCACCATTGCCAATGCGATGGATGTGGGTGATCCGAGCAACTTTGCCCGTGTGCTCGACCTGTATGGCGGTTCGCATGCAGCCATCGCTGCCGAGATATCCGGAACGACGTACACCGACGAGCAGATTCGTGAAAGCGTGAAAGCGTGCTGGCAGCAGACGGGTTATCTGCTCGATCCTCATGGAGCATGCGGTTACCGTGCATTGGAGGAAGGCTTGCAGCCGGGTGAGACAGGCGTCTTCCTCGAAACGGCCCATCCGGCCAAATTCCTGCAAACGGTGGAGAGCATCATTGGTACCGAGGTCGAAATACCTGCTAAGCTCCGGGCTTTTATGAAAGGCGAAAAGAAAAGTTTGCCAATGACGAAGGAGTTTGCTGATTTCAAGAGCTATCTGCTGGGCAAGTAGAGACTCTCCCTTGAGGACACAGGGTGATGTAGATGACTTTTGTTATGGATTATTAATGTGAATGCTTTGCGCTCTCTATGGTGAAATATGCTTTTCCCACAGCCGGCGGCTCTTTTCCCGGATGGAGATGCTGACGGGAAATTGTTTGTGAAAACGGTCTCAGAGATACTTCTGGGGGGGAGTGGCGGGACTTTTTTAAAAAACTCCCGCCACTTTTTTTGCCTGCAGGCATCTCCGGTTTCGCTTCCGCCCGCCTGCGGATTTTCTTCGTTCCGCATGCGGGTGAAAGTCTGTTTTTAGTGTAAAACTAAATAATCGTAATCTGCTTTCCGCTCCGGACTTTATCGTCCTTCTTTCTCCGAACTTTCCGTCTCCCTCTTTTGTTGTACGGGAATAAAAAATAACCCTCGTATGATGAAGAATAAGAAAGTGGAGGCCAATCTGAGTATGGTGGTTTCCAAAACCTTTAGCGGATTGAACATGAATGCGTTGAAATATCTGCTTCCCGTATGGGTCAGTCCCCTTTCGGGAGTTACCCTCCGGTGCGTGTTTGCCGCCATTGCTTTCTGGATCATCGGGATGTTTGTCAAGCCCGAAATTTCCACCCGGAAAGAAAAAATATTCCTTTTTCTCCTGGGAGCCTTGGGCATCTATGGTTTCATGTTTCTTTATCTGATGGGGTTGAGTAAAACGACTCCGGTCTCGAGTTCCATTTTCACCAGTTTGCAGCCTATCTGGGTGTTTGTGATCGCCGTGGTCTTCTTCAAGGAGAAGATCAGTGCGATGAAGATAGCCGGTATCTCCCTCGGACTCGGCGGAGCCATTCTTTGCATTCTGGCTCAGAAGAGTGACGATCTGGCTTCGGACGCCCTGACAGGCAATATGCTCTGCCTGTTGAGTTCGATCGCCTATGCTGTCTATCTGGTGGCAAGTAACCGAATACTGAAGTCGGTCGGAATGTTTACAGTATTGAAGTATACCTTTGCCGGAGCGGCTTTTTCAAGCATCGTCGTTTCGGCTGTCACCGGTTTCCATGCTCCGGTATTTTCCGGGCCGTTACACTGGTTTCCGCTGTCGGTGCTCCTCTTTGTCCTGATATTCCCTACGGTTGTCAGCTACCTGTTGGTACCGATCGGACTGAAATATCTGAAGACTACCGTGGTGGCCATCTATGGGTATTTGATACTGATCGTGGCAACCATCGTCTCTCTACTCGTAGGACAGGACCGCTTCAGCTGGTCGCAGACCATTGCCATCGGCATGATCTGCGTCAGTGTCTATCTGGTCGAAGTGGCCGAGACGAAGGAGAAACCAGTCAGTAATTCAGATAAACCAAGTAGTCTCCCTCCGCATGGATCGTAAATTCGGTGCCTGTCGCTTCGTTCAGCGTACCCTGCCACCAGTTACTGAAGTCACTGAGCGGATATACCAGCCCATCGGCCCTCAGTCCGGTGGCGTTGAAGTTGAAGATGGAGATTTGCTGTCCGGGATATGACTTGAAACAGTTCCGCCCCGATGCCGGAATAAACATTCCGTGGTCCGTCAGCATCGTTACCTGCGCTCCTGCTTTCATATAGTCTATCAGCAGACTGATGTTTCCCAGGGTATGGTCTTCCCGTTTACCGGTTGCACCCACGAGGATGATTGTTTTTTTGCCTTGGTCGAGCAGGAAGTGTACCGCTTTGGTCTGATCGTTCGTCTCCTGGTCGTCTATCTGGTGGAAGATGGTCCTGAACCGTTCCTTGTTCTCCGGTGAGAGCGAGTCTCCGTCGCCGATGATGGCATCGGGTGTAAATCCCCTTCGGATGTGTTCGTCGGCGGACCCGTCGCAGCACACCACGTAAGGCGCCATAATCAGCATGGTTTCCGGCATTGAGTGGGTCGGATATTCGCCGTTGCCCAGTATGACGGCGTCCATATCGATATCATTTACTTTCATAATGCATCATTTGTTTCCATTTAAAGTAGCCAAAGATAGCGATTATTGAGTAAAGTCCGTAAAGAGCGGATGTGAAATAAAGCTCTTTATAGATGTAGAGTCCGCAACATACCACGTCGACTACGATCCATGCCCACCACTGTTCGACGTACTTGCGTGCCAGCATCCACATGCCGATGATGCTCAGCGCCGTGGTGAACGAGTCGAGCCAGGGGACGTTGCTGTCCGTAAACCGGATCAGTATCCAGGCGATGCCGAAGAAGGCCGCCAGGAATACCAGCAATAGGGGGAGGTATCTTTTCAAGGGTGTGTGCGTGATGGGCAGCTCGGCCCGGGTCTCTTTTTCGCTTCCCCGCATCCAGACCATCCAGCCGTAGGCGGCCGCGAGCAGATAGTAGATATTGATGCCGAAGTCGGCATACAATCCTGCTTGGTAGTATACAAATATATAGATGGCCGGCATGATGATGCCCGCTATCCAGAGATAAATGCTTGCCCGGTATTCCAGCCAAAGGTAAATCAGCCCGACAAGGGCACCTGTGATTTCGAGATAGTTCATGGCTTAGAAGCGGATCGAGAGGTTACCCATTACGTTTGTACCGGCCTGGGCGGCATAGCCGGCATAATTATAGCGTTCGGGCTTGCCGTCCTTCAGCGTATAGCCGCTTCCGGCATACCCGTTGTTTTCATACTTTTCGTTGAAGAGGTTGTAGATGGTGAATCCCACTGTAACCGACTTCACGTGTGGCAATTGGAATGTATATGCCAGATTGAGGTTGCTCACAAAATAAGCATCGAGTGTCTGCTCTGCTTGCTTGGCATTGCTCATATACTGCTTGCTGACGTACTGTGACTGGAGGGCGGCTTCGAATCCTTTGTGGCTGAACGAGAAACGATTATTCAGTATAAAGTCCGGAGAGAAAGCGATCGGGGTGTTACCATGTTCCACTTCGATCGGGTTCTTCCACTCGTCTTCGTACAGTTTTTCGGTGAAGTTTTTCACCCGGTTCTTGCTCAGCGTACCGTTGATGTCCCATTGGAACCATCGGCATGGCTTAACTCCTAGCATCAGTTCTACGCCCGTCCGGTAACTGTCCGGCACGTTGCGTGCCATGGCTTCGCCTATTTCGTTCAATTCTCCGGTCAGCACCAACTGGTCCTTGTAGTCCATATAGTAGAAGTTGACTCCGGCGCTCAACCATGTGTTTCGGTAGGTATACCCCAGTTCGTAGTCGTACAGTTTTTCCGCCTTCGGATATTCGTCTGCGTTACCATCGGTATAGTTGTTTCGTGTAGGTTCTTTCTGGGCAACGGAGAAAGAGGCGTAAACCCGGTTGTTGGAGTCGATATCCCAGTTCAGTCCGGCTTTCGGGTTGAAAAAGTTGAAGTGATCGTTGACTGCGAGCTTTTGTAGTCCGTCAGTGTTGTAATCGTACTTGTCATTGTCACCGTGTATCTTATAGTTGATGTAGCGGTATTGCAGGTCGGCATACGCGTTGAGGCCTGCCACCAGATTGTAGTTGGCTTTCAGATAGAGGTTCCCGTCCGTTTTCTTGGCCTTGTTACGGTAATATTCGTGGTCGGGCAGCAACTCGCCGATATAGTTCTTCACCCAGATCACCCGTCCGAAGTGCCATCCGTCGTAGTAGTTCAGTGCGCCGCCCAGCGAAGCGTCCAGCTTCTCATTCCGGTAGTTCACCGAGAATACGCCGCCGCCAAAGTGATTGTCCATCTTCTTCTGCCGGATCAGGTCGCTTTTTTCCACTTCCTTTCCATCGTACATAAACGGATGCAGGCGATACTCTTTCAGGCTGCGATCCTCTTTATACTCCTGATAGTAGCCGTCCCCCTTTGTATAATGGAGTGCCGCATTCAGGTTCCATGCTGCCGAGAAAGTATGATTCAGCAAGAGCTGATAGTTCATTTGCAGGTAGTTGTCCGTCTGGTCTTTGTAAAAGCGGATGTGTCCGTCGTCATCTGTGTACATGCCGCATGAGTTGAAGCGTCGGCCATATTTCTTCATCTCTTCCTTAGTTGCATAATTCCAGGCATGATACGTCTTTTCTTTACCGCCGAAGGTGATGAACTTCACCGAAGTATTGTCGGCAAAATATCCACCCTGTGCGTAGAAAGAGTATAGGTCTACTGATGCCCGGTCTATGTATCCGTCCGTACCGATGTTGGACAGGCGGGCATCGAATGCCCAATGATCCTTCAGCAGTCCCGTCCCGAATTTTACTGTCTCTTTGTGAGCGTTGAAGCTACCGTACGAGGCGTCTATTTCGGCATAAGGTTGCATTGAAATACCTTCCGTCTGCATATTGACACTGGCTCCGAAAGCGCCTGCGCCGTTGGTCGATGTACCCGCACCGCGCTGCACTTGTATATCCTTTACGGACGAAGCAAAGTCGGGCATATTTACCCAGAAGAGTGTATGGCTTTCGGCATCATTCATCGGGATTCCGTTGGCTGTGATGTTGATGCGTGTCCCGTCTGTTCCCCGTACGCGCAGTGTGGTGTAACCGATACCTGCTCCGGCATCACTGGTGGTCAGTGCCGAAGGAGTCATACTGAGCAGAAAAGGGATGTCTTGCCCGAAGTTCTGCTTTTTGAGTTCTTCTTTCGAAACATTGGTGAATGCCACCGGGGTTTTTGAAGTGGCACGTGTGGATACTATCTGCACCTCTTGCAGATTTACTACTTTCAAGCTGTCTGTTTCGCCCGCTTGCGCGAAGACACTTGCTCCGACCATCAGACAGCCGGCAAAAATCATCTTTTTCATGTTGCTAATTTGTTTTTCTCTACGCCGGCATTACCCGGATCAGGTCAAAGGGTATGTTCTCAGCCCGTCATGTTAAGGCACCCCTACTAAGTGAATCGGTGGCAAATTTACGCTTTTTGCTTGTGTAAAGCAAGAAACACTTCGCTATTTGATAAAAACATTGTAGCTTTGTCCGCTGTTATTAAATGGACAAACTCTAAAATTGTATTATTATGCTACTATTCCAAACTACACAACAAGTCGCCGATTCCCTGCAAGTGGCGGCTGAGAAGCTGGACCAGGCTATAGCCCAGGCAGACGGGCTCGATAAGTTGGGACTGATCACCCAACAACTGATAGACTCGGGCATACAGGCCGGAGGACATATTCTGAAAGCGGTCATTGTATTTTTGGTCGGACGTTTTCTGATCCGGATGCTGAACCGTCTGGTCGGCCGGGTGATGGATAAGAGAAACGTGGATATCAGTATCAAGACTTTTGTAAAGAGTCTCGTTAATATCCTTCTTACCGTACTATTAATTGTTTCCGTGGTAGGCGCATTGGGCGTCGAGACGACTTCGTTTGCTGCTTTGCTGGCTTCTGCCGGTGTGGCTGTCGGTATGGCGCTTTCCGGTAATTTGCAAAATTTTGCCGGCGGACTGGTCATTTTACTGTTCAAACCCTATAAGGTAGGCGACTGGATCGAAGCACAAAGTGTTTCCGGTACGGTCAAGGAAATTCAGATATTCCATACAATCCTGACAACTGCCGACAACAAGCTCATCTATGTGCCCAACGGGGCTTTAAGCAGTGGAGTGGTGACTAACTATAGTAACCAGAAGACCCGCCGCGTTGAATGGATCTTTGGCGTCGATTATGGTGAAGACTATAATAAGGTGGAAAAAGTGGTACGTGAGGTGCTGACCGCCGATAAGCGTATTCTCAATGATCCTGCTCCGTTTATAGCTCTGCATGCGCTGGATGCCAGTAGTGTGAATGTTGTAGTCCGTGTTTGGGTGGAGAGTGGCGATTATTGGGGCGTTTATTTCGACATAAACAAGACGATTTATGCTACGTTCAATGAAAAAGGCATCAATTTTCCCTTCCCGCAACTTACGGTTCATCAGGCTCCGAATTGATGAATATTCAAAAAGGGTGGCTACTTCTGAAGAAGCAATCACCCTTTTTGCAAATTTATATTTAACCAATTAACACACTCCAAAATCTTCTGTAGGATCATACGTGTTGTCTGTGATGCCTAACAGATGGTTTATCTCTCTCCGTTTATCCAGATCCTTGAAATAGGTTTCCACCACTTTGTAAAGGTCAAAACTGAATGTAGATCCGGCGGCCATATCCAATGACTCTACCATCTGCTCTACTGCCTGGTGGATTCTTTCTTGATCGATCAGGTGCAGCTCATTACTGTGAATAAGATATTTCTCCATAACCGTTATTGTTTTAAGATTCTACAGTTAAAACATTCTCAAAGAGGATAAGGTTCAAACTGTTTTTTCTTATCTTTGCCATTTCTAAAAGCAGGACCTTAGATCACCAAGTGAGAAATATTCGATAATGAATCAATTTTTAGATTTTGACCAGAAACTGTATGCTGAACTCCGTAAAGGCAGCGAGCACGCTTTTGTTACTGTTTTCGAACGGTATAACCGCTTGTTGTATGCGCTGGCTTATCGGTATTTTAAATCAGGTGAAGAGGCTGAAGACGCAGTGCAATATACTTTTATGAAATTGTGGGAGCAACGTTCCAGTTTTGAATTTCAATCCGGCATCAGAAGCCTGTTGTTCACCATCCTGAAAAACTACATTATGAACGAGTTGAGACATCGGCAGATTGTCTTTGAAAAGCATTACGAGATGGCTCAACGGAACGAAGAAGCGGACGACAGTTTTCTGAAGAATTTTGAAGATAAAGATTTCAGGGAACATCTTCGGACTGCCATCGGTAAACTACCTCCTCAAAAACAGAAAATATGCCGCCTGAAAATAGAAAAAGGACTTTCTAACCAGGAAATAGCGGACGAGATGCATATCACGGTGCCTACCGTAAAGTCCCATTATACTCAGGCCATTAAGATACTCCGTGCGGAGATTGAATCGTTAATTGTATTACTTCATGTATTGTGGATTCATTTTTTAGAGTGAGCAGCAACTCATACTTTTAAGTTGATGAAGTGTTTTTATTATTAGATAAAGAAAAGTCGAAATGAAAATAGATGATGCGATTATAGATAAAGTGCTCAATAACGAAGCTTCTGTGGAAGAAGCGGGATTGGTTGCGGAATGGTTTGCTACAGAAGAGGGTAGCGAATATTTGTCGGGGCGTTTGGAGAGCGAGTCTGCACGGCTCACCGAAGAACGGGCCCGGGAATGGTTAGACCATCCGGTGCCGGAAGAACGGATGCGGGAACGCTTCATCGGGCAAATAAAACCTGAGAAAAAAATAGTTTCTTATCGTCGCGGACTGATAGCGGTAGCGGTATTGATTCCTTTTTTATTCCTTAGTATATTTCTTTGGTTTCTGGCTGACAGAACCGGAGTCTTTTCTGCCACAGAATATGCTGAATTAAAGGTTCCTTGCGGAGAGCAAATGCAGGTTGTTCTGCAAGATGGAACAGTTATACAGTTGAATTCGGATACCCGTTTGCGGTATCCCAAGAAGTTCGGTCTGTTCAGTCGGAGTGTGGAGTTATGGGGAGAAGGCTTTTTTGTGGTCGCTAAGGATAAGAAGCGTCCGTTTATCATCGATTTGAAAGGTGTTGAAGTAAAGGTCACCGGAACTAAATTTAATGTAAAGGCATATCCGTCAGAACCCAATGTATGGGTCACCTTGGAAGAAGGAGGCGTGCTGTTGAAAGATACCAAGAACAAGGAATATCCTCTTGTACCGGGTGAAAGTGCCGAATACAACCGGACATCCGGAATTTGCCAGATAACCAAACCGGATGATATGAGCCAGATTTCATCCTGGCGTTCCAATAGCCTGAATTTTTATCTTACTCCGCTGAGAGATATTATAAAGGTCATGGAACGGCAGTATGATGTTCATTTTGTGGTGCGTGATTCCACCCTATTGAATAACAGGTTTACTCTATCTACCAGCAAAGTGAATGTGGACGATGTATTGCGTGATTTGGAAGCGGTTTCATGGATACGTTTCTTGCAAACGGAAGATGGGGTATTCGAAATTCAGAAGGAAAAATAGATTGATTGAATTATTATTCTATAGATAGATGCAGACCCTGTTCAGGAGCTGCATCTATTTTTTTAGATAAGCTCTTATATGGAAACTCATACTTTCTTTCGGATGGGGTGTTAGCTTATGTAGTAAAAGGGCCTTTAAGAATATTTAATTTCAAGTATGAACCGGATATCTATACACAAGAGATATCACAGCAAATATGTGTTTATATGAAATATCTGTTTACACTTTTGATGGCCTGTCTGTCATTGTCAACTACTTACGGTACGGTACATCATCCATCTTCTTCTGTTTCGTCCGGACGATGGGTGGTTTGGGCGGAGAAACCTGCCACATCATGGCAGGATGCATTTGTCACCGGCAATGGTCGCCACGGGACGATGGTGATGGGGCAACCGGGATCGGAACGAATAATCTGTGTCCACGAGGAATTGTTTATAAGAGGATGGGATCGTCATAAAGTAGCGGTTCCTTCAACAGCTTCGCTTCTTCCGGAAGTGCGCCGGTTGATAGAATCCGGGAGAAGCGATGCAGCAGATGAGTTGATGACCGGTGAAGCTGACCGGCAATTGGTTGCTATGGGAGCCGTACAGCGCTGGCCTCTTATACCCCATCCAGCTTTTGATCTGTGCATTCGGTATACCGATACCACTCTACAGGCAGAGAATGGCTATAGAAGACAACTTGATCTGGAAACGGGTGAGACTTCCGCCTTTTGGGGTGGAAGAGGAGGAGTGACGGAATCTGTATTCTCATCCAGAGAGCATAATGTCAATGTGCTCCGTCTGAAAGCAACCGGACAAAGAAAGATAAATTTAGTGTTGGGGCTTAAGGAGACTCCGGGACGTGAAGGAGTTCATTTTGAGCATAATCTGGATAGTGCTTTCTCATCGGTGAGTACAGAAGCATTTTCAGGATGGTTATCTTACCGTGCCGCTTACAAATATGATGCCGGTGGTTATGAGGGATTGGCCCGAGTGTCTCTTAAAGGGGGAAGTATGATTACCGAAGGTGATTCTTTGAGAATAGCAGACGCTGACGAGGTACTCGTTCTTGTGAGAATTACTCCGTTGGAGAATGCAAATTTGTCGGTACGCCCTTCCGTGCAAAGGGAGTTGTCACGTTTACCGCTCGATTATAATACTCTGTTGTTACCTCACAGTCGGAAACATGCCGAAATGTTTCGCCGCATGCAATTGGATTTAGGCTGTTCTTCCGATTGGAAAACGACTTCGACAGAGAAAATGCTTTCCGATATTCATAAGCATGGGGTTACTCCTTTGTTTCTTGAGCAGATTCATGCTATGGGACGTTATTTGCTTATTTCTTCATCCGGCAAGTATCCTCCTCCTTTACAGGGAATCTGGGGAGGAGGATGGAAACCCGGATGGATCGGTGGCTTTGTATGGGATTCAAATATCAACTTGGCCGTCTCGGCAGCATCTATGGGCAATTTGCATGAATGTGCGGAATCTTATATTGGTTATGTGGAGAGTCTGCTTCCCGGATGGAGACTGAACGCGCGAAATTATCTGGGGTGCAGAGGCTTTATTGTTGCCCATTATAATGATCCGGAAAGTGGATATCTCACCCATTTCGGACGGTCTTTTCCCTGGATGTGCTGGCCCGGTGGTGCCGGCTGGAATATACGTCCTTTTTATGAGTATGCCATGCTGACCGGTAATGAGGCTTTTCTTAAGAAACATGTGTTCCCGCTATACAGGGAAATGGCCGACTTCTATGAAGACTACTTGACTATGGATGGTGATAGCTTATATCACATTTGCCCCAGTGTTTCTCCCGAGAATGCTCCTCGGGGGACTGACACCTGGTTGAGCAAAGATGCTACAATGGATGTTGCTATTGCTAAAGAAGTGTTCCGTTTGCTTCTTGAGATGGGGCGTACATTTCGTGCTGACAAAAAAGAATTGGCTAAATGGAATAATTACCTGCAACGGTTGCCTTCCTACCGGATTAATGACGAAGGAGCCTTGGCCGAATGGATTGATGAAGCTTATCAGGACGTATATAATCACAGACATCTTTCGCATCTCTATCCGGTTTTTCCCGGTTCGCAGTTGGGTAAGTCGGAGGGAGATCCTCGTCTTATACATGCAGCACGTATCGCATTAAACAAACGTTTTGCTTTCGATACCGGTTCTGCCCATGGATTAATTCATGTGGCTCTTCAGGCAGTGCGTCTGGGCGATATAGATAAGGTAAAAACAAATCTGGACCGTTTCAGTCGTCGTCATTATTTATATGACGGATTGGTCACTTCACATGATCCGGAACATCAAGTATACAATTTGGATGCAGTCTTGAGCATCCCACGCCTGCTAATGGAGATGCTGGTTTATACCGAGAAGGGAAAAATAGAACTTTTGCCGGCCTGGCCTTGTGATTATGCCGATGGTTCTATAAAAGGTATAAAAATCTATGGAGGACATACTTTGGACATTACCTGGAAAGCGGGAAAATTGATAGAAGCTGTTTTGTATGCACGGCAAAATGAACGGTACGAGGTGGTTTGTGGGGATGTTAGAAGGCATGTACAACTACATAAGGGCAAGACCTATCATTTCTCTGCATCTTTTTTTGCAGAAAAATAAAAATAGCACTCATACCTTCTTTTCGATGGTGTGTTAGCTTATATAGAAAGGCCTTTTTATAAACTATAAAAATAATTAATTTAATACTGTATGAAATGAAAACAAGAACCAGAACGAAAATGCTGTTGCTCTTAGGAGTTCTTTTATTTGGCTTCACTGTTTCGGCATGGTCACAAAAAGTTTCTTTGAATTTTAATAATGAGAAGGTAGAAAAAATACTGTCTTCTATAAAAGCACAAACAGGAATGGGGTTGGTATTCAGCGATCAGTTGATTGATGTGAATCGCAAAATTTCTATTCAAGTGAAAGATGCCAGTCTGGATGAAGCATTGTCTAAACTGTTGGCAGGAACGAAGGTAACTTTTGAAATAAAAAACAATAAGATTTATTTTATTGAAAAAAAAGCGGACCAACAGTCCGGTTCCCGAAAGAAAAAAGTATCCGGAGTGGTGAAGGATGCTACAGGCGAACCGATTATTGGTGCGAATGTCGTGGAAAAAGGAGTCGGTACCAATGGGGTGATAACAAATCTGGATGGGGAATTCACACTGGAAGTTCCGGAAAATGCTTCTTTGATTATCAGTTATATCGGTTATCTCCAACAAGATGTGTCGACAAAAGGAAAAGATGCGTTTAACATCATCATGAAGGAAGATACGAAGACCCTGGATGAGGTGGTTGTAGTAGGATATGGGGTTCAAAAGAAAGTAAACTTAACGGGAGCTGTCGCTGCTGTCGATTCCAAGTCGTTGCAGAATCGTCCGGTAACAAACGTTTCGAATGCGATTCAGGGACTTTTGCCCGGAGTAACGGTTATCTCCGGGACGGGGCAGCCGGGAAGTGATAATACAACCATACGGGTACGTGGTGTCGGGACTCTGAATAATTCTAATCCGATGTATGTGGTAGACGGTTTGCCGGTATCCAGCATAAATGAAGTGGATCCCAGCGATATCGAGAACATCTCGGTACTGAAAGATGCTTCTTCAGCTGCTATCTATGGTTCGCGTGCGGCAAATGGAGTAATCTTGATTACTACTAAAAAAGGAGGAGATAAAGCTCCCACGCTTCGTTATGATGGCTATGTGGGGTGGCAGAAACCTACGGCTCTTCCTGAATATCTGCACTCGTGGGAATATGCGAAGTTATATAACAAAGCTATGGTTAACGAAGGAAAGAATCCGATCTATACAGATGAAGAGATCGAAAAGTTCAGAAATGGTTCGGATCTTGACAATTATCCGGATACAGACTGGCAGGGATTATTTTATAAGACCGGTTTGCAGCATAGCCACCGCGCTGAAATTTCAGGTGGTACGGATAAAATGACCTATATGTTTTCTGCTGGTTACTTGGGACAGGACGGTATTATAGATATTGCTAAATATGACCGTTATTCGGTGCGAGGCAATATGAATGCCAAGATGGGCAAGTTCACGGCAGGTATGAATCTTTCTTTTACTTATGGGGAGGCACAAGAACCGGTGAGTGGTTTTACCGGTGAAATGTCTAACATCTTTTCGCAGATCAATCAGATAGCTCCTTTCATTCCTTATAAATATTCAAATGGATATTATGGATATGCCAATGATGGTAATCCACTTGCATTTATTGAAGAAGGTAATTTACGTACTACCAAACAGCATATTACCAGAGCCATCGGAAATGTAAGTTATGAACCGATTAAAGGGTTGAAAATTCAGGAAATCGTGGGTTATGAATATAAATCAATTTCTGATGAAAAATTCATTAAGGATATTCAATATTATAACTGGAAAACAGGTGAGCCTACAAAGTATCAGGGACCTAACAATCAAACTGATGAACGTAAAAATGGTCTGAAACTGAACTTACAGACTTTGGTCAGCTATAACAATACGTTTGGAAAACATACTGTAGGTGCATTGGCAGGATACGAACAGGAATATTACCGTGAAGACTGGACAAAAGGATATCGGAAAAACTTTCTGAACAATGATCTTTGGGAGTTGAATGCCGGTTCACCTGATGGTCAGACTGCAGATGGTTCGGCTAATGAATATGCTTTGCGTTCATTCTTCGGACGCTTGACTTACGACTATGATAATCGTTATTTGGTTGAGGCAAATATCCGTCGTGACGGAACTTCACGTATCTTTAAGGACTCACGTTGGGGAGTATTCCCATCTTTCTCTGGTGCATGGCGAATTATTAATGAGCCTTTCATGGAAGGAACCCGTAATGTGTTGTCAGATCTTAAGCTGAGAGGCGGCTGGGGAGTTTTGGGTAATCAGGCTATTTCTTACTATTCTTACCAATCTGTACTTGATCAGGCTAATTATTCGTTTGGCGGAACTGTTGTACAGGGGGTAGCACCGGTCGATGGAGCTAACCGCGATTTGATCTGGGAGACTGCCGAGACTTTGAACTTTGGACTTGACATGGGGTTTCTGGGCAATCAATATACTTTATCTATCGAAGGATACCGCAAATTGACGTATGATATTCTGATGAAATTACCCGTAAGTACCTTATATGGTTTAAATGCACCTTATCAAAATGCAGGTAAAGTAAAGAATACCGGTTTGGAGATAACGGCAGGTTATAAATTGAATACTCATGGCTGGAATTTTCAGGTATCGGCAAATGCCGCATATAATAAGAATGAAGTGATGGACCTGAAGAATGGTGGTGCACGCATTTGGAGTGGTAAATATTTCAACCAGGAAGGATATGCCATCAACTCTATCGGAGGATACATTGCCGAGGGACTTTTTAAAACTGAAGAAGAGGTTGCTAATAGCGCAACGATTCCCGGCACTGATACAGCACCGGGCGACATCAAGTACCGTGATATTAATAACGATGGAAAAATCGATGGAGAAGACCGTGTCTACATTGGTAACACCATGCCTAAGTGGACATTTGGCTTGAATCTGTTTGCCGAATGGAAAGGACTCGATGCTACTTTTCTGTTCCAGGGAGCAGCTGATGTGCAAGGCTATCTTGCAGGTCCGGGTGTAGTAGGTGAAATGATTGGAGCTAAGGGAAAGCCTTCTTATATGTATCGTGATTGTTGGGATGCTGAAACCAATCCGAATGGTAAGTTTCCGAGAGCATTCTCTTCTTATCGCCAGAACAACAGTATTTATAATCCCTCTTCTTTCTGGATTGTCAACTCTTCATATTTACGTTTGAAGAACTTCCAGTTGGGATATACACTTCCAAAAGAGTGGTGTAATATGATGGGAATTTCACGAATCAGAGTTTATTATAGCGGGCAGAATCTGCTTACCTTTACCAAATTTGATAAAGGGTTCGATCCGGAATCACCCGAAGGAGGAAGCTCTTATCCTCAGGTCAAAACAAATACATTTGGTTTAAACATTACTTTCTGATAGATAATACATATGAAAAAGATAATATATAGTTTGTTGTTTGCCGCTTTGTTCTCGGCATGTAGTACCGATTTTCTAGATCGGAATCCTTTGGACAAACCTTCAAACGAAGCCTTTTGGAGAACTGAAAAAGATGCCATGGCCGCAGCTACAGGGTGTTATAATGGTTGGTTTTCTATGGATGAAGTGATTTATGCCGACTGTGCGTCGGATAATGCTTATAATCCTTTTACTTGGGAAGGCTGGGCGGTACAGGCTGCAGGTACAGCGACCCCGACCGATCCGGGTTATAGTTATATGGGGTATGGAAACATGGTTCGCTATAATAATTTCCTGGAGAATATCCATCGCCCCGAAATGAATGAAGATTTACGCAAACGCTTGATAGCCGAAGTACGTTTTCTGCGTGCATGGGATTATTTTCAGAAAGTGACGCATTATGGTGATGTGCCCTTGGTAACTTCCGTTCTTGAAATTAAAAACGCCAATTTGCCACGTACTGAGAAAGCGAAAGTGGTTGAGTTTATCTTGAAAGAACTGAAAGAGATCGCTCCGCAACTTCCCGAATCTTACTCCGGAAGTGATGTCGGACGTATAACTCGTGGTGCAGCTTTGACACTGAAAGCTCGTCTGGAACTGTTCGAACATCAGTATGATGATTGTATGGCTACTTGTAGCGAAGTAATGGGATTGGGCTACGAACTGTTTCCTGATTATAAAGGTTTGTTTAAGATTGCGAATGAAAATAATTCGGAAGTTATTCTGGATGTACAATATGTAGAAAGCCTGTACGGTAACTGGGTTTTGGGAGTATTGCCTCCGGCCAGTGTGGGCGGATGGTGTTCTATCAATCCTACTCAATCACTGGTAGATGCTTTTGAGTGTGAAGATGGAAAAACAATCGAAGAGTCTGAGGTATATGATCCGAAAGAACCTTACCTGCACAGAGACCCTCGTTTGGCTGTTACCGTATTAGCTCCGGGAAATCTATACGAAGGAAAACGTTACGACCCAATCGATGTGAAAGATCCGAATGGAGATTATTATGCTCCCTACGGACGTTCTAAAACAGGATATCTAGTTCGTAAATATGTGGACGATTTGTCTGATTATGCAGATATGTGGGATTGTGGTATGAATGCCATTGTTATGCGTTATGCAGAAGTGCTGTTGATGTATGCCGAATGTAAAATAGAGCTGAATCAGATTGATAATTCCGTTTACGATATTTTGGACGACATACGTACCCGTGCTAAAATGCCGGTTGTAGACAGGACCCGATATACCGGTCAGGAGAAATTGCGTGAATTACTCAGAAGAGAAAGACGTGTGGAGCTTGCTATGGAAGGACTTCGGTGGTTCGATATTTGCCGTTGGAAAATCGGTGAACAAGTGTTGAACGGGAAGGTATATGGTTGTTTACTTGGAACGGTCGATCCTGTAACCGGTGCCCTTTCATTGACAAATGAACGAATTTTTGTTGAGAACCGGAAATTTGATCCGGCAAAGCATTATCTGTGGCCTATTCCGCAGACAGTGATTGATGCCACTCCGGCAATTGTACAAAATCCCCATTATTAATTTCTCTCTATTTGATATATGGTTAAGGTAACAGAGATGTTTTTCAGGATATTTTTTTTCTGTAGTATGCTTGTATTCTGCTCCTTCCCTGCATTGGCAGGGGAGGCAGAGGCAAGAGTGGTGTTGAACATGAATACCGGTTGGGCTTTTCATCGGGGAGAAGTTGAAAGCGGTGGGCAGCCAGGTTTGGATGATTCCGGTTGGATAGCAGCTACCATCCCTCATATTATGCAATTAGAGAAGAAGCATTGTGGAGGAGATATTATTTATGATGGAGTCGGGTGGTATCGACGTACTTTCAGAGTACCGTCACAATACAAAGACAAACAAATAAAAATTTCGTTTGAAGGAGTCATGAATGCTTGTGAAGTCTATTTGAACGGACAGAAGATTAGTGCTCATCGGGGAGGTTATGTCGGTTTTGTAACAGATATTACTACCCGGATAAACTGGGACCGGGACAATCTGCTGGCAGTTCGAGTTTCTGCCGAATATGATCCACTTACACCTCCTGGAAAACCACAGGCAGGTATGGACTTCTATTACTATAGCGGGATTTATAGAGATGTGGAAATGGTTATCAGTGATCCGTTACATATCACTCATGCTTTAGAAGAGGACGAGGTAGCCGGAGGAGGCATCTTTGTTACTTATCCGGTAGTCGGAAAAGAAAAAGCCGTGACCCATGTTAAGGCTCATGTCAGAAACGAAGGGAAACGAAAGAGGAAAGCCCAACTTCGTACGCAACTGATAGATAAGAGTGGAAAAATAGTGACCTGTCAATTGACTCCTTTTCGGTTGTCAGCCGGTGAGGCCATTCATCTGGAGCAAAATCTGGAAATAGTACATCCATCGTTATGGCATCCCTATGATCCAAACTTGTATACGTTGCAAAATGAGATTGTTGAAAACGGTAAGGTTGTAGATTGTCATACTGAATCCATAGGTATACGTACTATTGCTTATACCCGCGACGGAGGTTTCTATATTAATGGCGAATCACTTTATCTGCGTGGAGCCAATCGCCATCAGGCATTTGCACATATAGGAGATGCAGCTGCTAATTCTATGCAAGAAAGAGATGTGATCGATTTGAAGCGGGGCGGATGCAATGCCGTCAGAGCAGCTCATTATCCGCAGGATCCTGCATTTTTGGCTGCTTGTGATAAGTACGGGTTGCTGGTAGTGGAGTGTATCCCCGGATGGCAGTATTTCAAGAACGATTCTACATTCATTTCCCGTCTTTATGAAGTTGGGAAGCAAATGATTCGTCGGGATAGGAATCACCCTTCCGTCATACTATGGGAAACAGCGCTTAATGAAAGCCGCTATCCGGCAGAGATAGCCCGGAATCTATATGCTATAGCACATATCGAATATCCCGGAGATCAGATGTACACTGCCGGCGACTACTTTGGACATGCAGACCGGGTAGACTGTTTCGATGTTTTTTATAAACAGGTATCCCGTTTTCCAAAAGACGGTGATGTGATGAGTAATTATCCGGAGGACCAGATCGCAGTGAAACCTTTGTTTTGTCGTGAGTGGGGTGACGGAGTAGGAGAAAAACCTAGGGTAAGCCTGATGGAAAATGAAGAAGAGCAATTGAAACAGTGCAGAGGGCGTTTTTTGCAACTTAACGGGCATGGATATTTCGACTGGTGCATGCTTGATGCTAATCCCAGAATGGGAGGACATTTTTTGTGGAGTTATAATGATTATGCACGTGGAGCAGAGCAGGAAACCATGTTTTGTGGGATAGTCGATATAAACAGATATCCTAAGTTCAGTTACTATATGATGCAGAGCATGCGTGATAAAGAAATATCCCAACCGGGATTATATGATGGGCCGATGGTATTTATTGCATCACAAAACACTGCTTCACGTTATGTTTCGTCAGTAAATGAGATCACCGTATTTTCCAATTGTGACGAAGTACGCCTTTTCCGTAATCATCATTTGATTGGAAAACAGATGCGTAAGGAGCGTACTCCTCTCTATCGTTCCATTGTAGAAAAAGGTGGGAGTCCCTGTTATGTTTTTAATGCCGGTACTTATGAGGCCGGTGAATTAGTGGCAGAAGGGATAGTAGATGGAAAAGTCGTTGCTACCCACAGTGTACGCACTCCGGAACAACCTCGACAGGTCAAAATCTGGTTGAAGGAAGAGAATATACAACCTGTGGCGGACGGATCGGATATGATTCCTGTCTACTTTAAGGTCTGTGATTCAAATGGTACTCTTGTCAATACATCGGATGTCCGGATACATATTTCCGTATCCGGTGAGGGAAGTCTGATCGGGGATGGAATAGAGCGTATCGGGATTAATCCCCAGTTGGTGGAAGGCGGAGTAGGATATGCGCTGATACGAACGACTTGTCGTCCCGGTAAAATTCATATTTCGGTTACGGCAGACGGACTCCGGGGGGACACCCGGGAAATTGTAACCCGGAGATACGACGGGGTATTTGTACCTGAAGGGTATCACGTTCCCTATTCCGGAGATGAAGAAGAGGGAGTTGTTGTAAAGGCTACTGCCTGGGAAAACGTCATCTGTACAAAAACTCCGTTAAAAGTGGTTCGGGTTGAGGCTACTTCGGAACAGAAACGCTATGAGGCTTCTCATATTACAGATGGAGATGATTTTTCATGGTGGATTGCTGATGATGAATCTCAGCCCCAGATCGTTCTACTTGAATTGGAACGATCTGTGAATGTGTTTGCCAGTCGGATTCGTTTTCAGAAGGATAGTTCTACTTATACCCATAAGGTCGAAATTTCTATCGACGGAAAGAGTTGGGAGACTCTATACGAACGAGAATGTACCGGATGGGATTTTAAGCCTGTGCAGATCGGTAAGGAACTGAAATATATGCGCCTTACCATTGAGAAAAGCTCGGAGGGAGCAGCCGGATTGGCTGAAGTTACATTGTATCAATAAATGAAAAAAGTAATGAATATGAATTATCGAAGTTTGACTCTATCCATTCTGTTAGGAATGATAGTACATTTCGCTGTGGAGGCACAGACCTTGCCGGAGAAGCAATTTTTCCATCCTGACCGGGTGAAATATGATAAAGATTGTTTTACTATCGAAGGAAAGGATATTTTTATACTCAGTGCTGCGTTCCATTACTTCCGTTGCCCGCAGGAATTGTGGCGTGACCGCTTCCGGAAGATAAAAGAAGCCGGATTCAATACTGTGGAAACCTATGTCCCCTGGAATTGGCATGAACGGAATATGCCGAAGAGTGTGGACGACTATTCGCAATGCAATTTTGATGATCTGAAAGCATGGCTGCATATGGCACATGAAGAGTTCGGATTGTATACCATTGTCCGTCCCGGTCCTTTTATTTGTGCCGAGTGGGCCGGTGGTGCTTATCCGCGCTGGCTTGCCAAATTTTGCCCGGACAGCTATGATACCAGTTTCTGGCTTCGGAGCAACCATCCTGAGCACATGAAATGGTCGGAGCATTGGTACAATGCTGTTTGCCGGGTATTTAGTGAGGAACAACTCACTCGTAAGCAACCGGGTGAGAAGGGTATCATAATGGTACAATTGGAGAATGAATACATTTACTTTGATATGGAGTCCGAGAAAAAGGAAGAATTTCTGCGGGTACTTTCGGATGCTTGCATCCGAAATGGCATTGATGTCCCTCTTTTTACTTGTGTGACTCCCGAAGTGCGCGGTTCTCATGATCCGGTGATCAGCCAGCTGTTTGACATGGATAATCAATATGTATGGTGGAATATGCACGAGGCTAAATCGCGTATAGAGAAGTTAAAGGCCGAACAACCCAATGCACCTGCATTTGTGTGCGAGTTGCAAGGTGGCTGGTTCTCTACCGTCGGTGGGCGTCTGAGTGAAGACAGTTATCTGGACGGACGTCATGCTCGGGGGATGGCTTTGATGGCTATGGCGGGTGGTTCTACCGGATTGAATTATTATATGTTCTTTGGCGGTACTCATTTTGCCGGATGGGGAGCCCGTCGTATGACTACTACTTATGATTATGGAGCTCCGCTAAAGGAAAACGGAGGGGTCGGTGAGAAATACGCTGCAGTGAAAGGTATTGGTGAGGTGGTCGATAAGTTCGGGGGACTGCTTGTCAGAAGTCGGCCTGTCCGGTTCGATGTGCAAGGAGCCGATAACCTGACTATTGGGATTCGCCGGGCTGCCGACGGAACTTTGTTTGTCTTTCTGTTGAATCGTGATAAAAAACAGGCATTCCGTCAATTAGTCAACCTGACTGTTGAAGGGAAACCCATGAGGATAGATTGTCAGTTGGCAGCTTTGGATAGTAAGTTACTGGTGGTGCACGCCGGAACTGATATGGTGGAGTGGTATCCGCGTGAACAAACTTTGCCGGAACGTCCGGTCGCTTTACCCTTACCTATCACTATTACAGATGTCTGGCGGAAAGACGAAGACTTTCGTGGAGACTGGATACCGTTGCGTAAAGGTAAATCTCTTCCCGAGTTGGGAGTCAATGATTGCCGTTATTCAATGTATCGTAGTCAGGTGAATCTTACCCAGAAAGAAGTTGACCGCTATGGTTCGCTGGTTTTTGAACTCTTCACCGGTGATCCTGTTTACGTCCGCGTGAATGGGGAATTTGCTGAGCGTGTATCGAAGGACGAGCTGGACAATACTTTTATCGTATCCGGGCTTTTACACAAAGGCGTTAACGAGATCATTGCCATTTACGAGAACCGGGGGCATGCTCACGGATACCGTCCGATGGAGGAATTAAGCGGAGTCAAGCAGGCCGGTTTCGGACGCAGGCAGACAGGTATTCAGCCTATTGAAGAATGGTTTGTAAAATCTGTCGGAACGGACGAGCCCCGTTTGATGCCCGCTGTATTTGCTGAAGATGCGGGGTGGGAAAAAATTCTGCTCGATCAGCAAACGATTGATAACCTGGCTACCTTGCAAATTGCCGGATTGGAGAAACCGAAATGGCCTGCTGCCTGGATTTTACAGGAGAAAGCCGGTTGTGCCGTCTATCGTACATGTATCCGCTGGACACCAGAAATGATTCGTGAAGGGATGACTGTCCTTGAATTTGGTTGTATAGATGATGCCGGAACCTTATGGGTGAATGGTGTGGAAGTAGGTACGCACGAAGAGTGGGATAAACCTTATGTAATCAATGTGGCCCCTTTCATTCACGAGGGCGATAATGAGATAGCTATGGTGGTGAGTAACCGGAGCGGGGCAGGTGGTCTGCTCAAGGGAGTCCGTTTAAAACAGGAGTTCGAGGTGATCAAGAAGCTGAACTGGGAAGTTTCCACCGATCTCGGAGGAATCTGTCAGGACTGGAATTTGGGAACGGGAAGCACAGAGGGCTGGTCTGTTGTGAAGTTATCAGCCGATTATCCTTTGGTGCGTAAAGGAGAGCTAACCGGAACAGTCGATGGCGGACGGGATGCATTGCTTACCTGGTATCGTCTCGAATTCAATATGCCCCGGAAAAATCCTTCGGTATGGATTCCCTGGAAGTTGATTGTAAATGCTACCGGAACGGGATATATGTGGTTGAACGGACACAATATCGGACGCTATTGGGAAGAGGGGCCGCAACGAGAGTTCTATCTTCCGGAGTGTTGGTTACGTGCCGGAGAAAAGAATGTGATAATACTTGGATTACGTCAGTCCGAAACGAAAGGTGCCTGCCTGTTTGGCGCTGAGGTGGCTCCTTATACAGAGGATGTCGAATGTATGAAATAATAAGAGCTGTCATGAAAAAATATTTGTATGTATTGATTGCATGGATGTTGCCTTTATGTAGTATCCATGCACAAGCTCCGGTTTGGAATCCGGATAATGGAAATGGGACGTTTACTAATCCTATTATGTGGGGTGATTGGCCTGATCCGGATGTGATCCGGGTGGGCGATGACTTCTATTTTGTCTCCACAAGTATGCATTATGTTCCCGGTTGTCCCATTGCCACATCGAAAGATTTGGTAAATTGGAAGATGGCAGGGTATGCTGTCGACCGATACGATGAAGATGCACGCTATGATTTGAAGGGGGGCGATCGTTATCTGCGTGGATCATGGGCTGCCACTATCCGTCATCATAACGGTAAATTCTATGTTGGCTTTTGCACTCCTTCTTGGGAAGGAGAGGGCCCCGGGCACTTTTCCATTTGCATTGCCGATGATGTGAAAGGCCCTTGGGAACGGACTATCTTTCCGGAATACCTGTATGATCCGGGATTACTGTTCGATGACGATGGCAAAGTATATGTTTTCCACGGACAAGGGACACTGTATGTTACAGAGCTGGCTTCCGATGCTAAATCTGTGAAGGGAGAGAAAGTGAAGATATGGGATAAGCGATTTAAGAATGCCCATGAATTCGGAGGAGGCTATGGCATGGAAGGTGCCCATGCTTATAAGATCAACGGGAAGTATTATCTCACTTGTCCGGCCGGTGGAACCGAAGGCTGGCAAATATGTCTGCGTTCCGATAACATCTATGGCCCCTACGAACATAAACTGATCATGAATGATTCCGGTTCTTATCCTCCCAACGGTTTGCATCAGGGGGGAATGGTGCAGTTGAAGAATGGTGACTGGTGGTTTATTATCATGCAAGACAGAGGCCCTATCGGGCGTGTACCTCATTTGGTACCGGTGAAATGGGTAGATGGATGGCCGATGCTTGGCAGTGGTGGTAAAGACATTATTACCTATCCGAAACCTGAGGTCGGAAAGACCTATCCGTTCGCTTCTCCTGCCACAACGGATGAATTCAATACATCTTCGCTCGGACTTCAATGGCAGTGGAACCATAATCCGGACAATAGCCGTTGGTCCCTGAAGGAACGGAAAGGACATATGCGACTGAAAGCCTCGTATGCCGAATCGTTGAAGACAGCCCGCAATACATTGACCCAGAGGGTACAGGGACCTTCTTCCGAAGCAACAGTCGAATTGGATGTCTCCGGACTGAAAGACGGAAATGTAGCCGGTTTCGGTGTATTTGAATTCCCCTATGCCTATGTGGCTGTAGAGCAGACTAATGGTGAAAAGAAAATTGTAATGTGTAATGATGGTCAAACGATTGAAACAATCGATCGTTTTGAAGGGAACAAAATATGGATACGTGCCCGTGTGATGGATGTAGGTTTCCGTGCCGTTTTCTATTACAGTACCGATGGCAAGTATTTCCTTCCCATCGGTAATGAACTTAGTATGGGGCTTGGGCTGGTCTGGACTGCCAATCGTTTTGCCTTATTCAATTTTAGTAAGGAGAAAGCGGGAGAAGACGGATATACCGATTTTAATTGGTTCCGTTTCACCAATAAATAATAAAAGGCGGGGATAACCTTTTCGCCATAGATTGGGAGTGTGCCGAAACTCATTGCAGAGTAACATAGAGTTCCACAGAACGAATTTAACCTATTGATAGCTAATGATATTTATTAGTATAAATCCGTGTAAGCTGTGATGAGTGCGAGTTTCGACATACTTTCAATCTGTGGCGATTTCAGGTATATGGCACATTTACCAGAACTTATTTTGTTCGGCATTGTATTCGAACCCGATCGATTCCAGTTTTCCGATCAGTATGTCCTTGCTGATATTCATATCTTCACAGAGTTCGTCGAGCGATGCATAGCAATCGCGAAGTTTCATGTTGATGACGCTAAACAGCATCATCGGATCTTCAGGAAGTTCCATAATTATTCTTTTTTTAAAACGGCTGCAAAGATACGGTAACTCTGTGTATCCTGCAAGAGCACTTCTTTCTTAAAATCATCCAAAGGTGACTATCCTTATTTTTCAAAATAGTAACATAATATCGGATTGCCTACCGTGGTCAGTATCGGTTCTTTAGACACTTCACCTGTCTGTATATCCAGTGAGTAGATACCTTTTGCTTTAGCCGATGAGTTACCTATCAACATACTCCCTTTATAAAGGGAAAGCATAACCCCGAAACCGTTGGACAAGTCAAGTCCTTGCACTTTTTTCATGGTTTTATTGTACAGATCTATTTCCACTGCAAGATCGGCGATGGCTGTGTGTCCTTGTTCGCCCGGTTTGTAGTAACCCGGCATATTGATGTAAGCATACGCTTTTCCATTACCTACATACCGGATGGCGGAGATAAATCCGGCAGTCTTTTCTTCTCCGCTGATGGCGGCTCCTGTGATTGTCCATTGATAAGTCGGGTCGAACTCCGTTTCTCCGGCTTTGATACGCAGAACTCCGGCATTATGCCCTTTGACCATACCAAAGCCTCCCATACACGAAATGTAGATGTCTTTCTTCTCGTCCATGAAGATGGAATAGCGGTCGATTGGGCGGGTTGGCATAGAGATGCCGCTGGTCTTGTCTGTTATCATTTTCAGCAACTTATCCGTTTGGGTGTCAATGATGGCAATGTCGCTGTACGGGCGATCCTGTGGGGGAATCCATCCACCCACCATCTGGCTGAGGCCTACGAATAGGAGTCCGTCGCGCAGTAACATGGCGGATGGATCCGGATTGCTGTCGGATACTCCTAATGAAGTCAGGTCTATCTCTCCTTGCTGTGTCATGGTAGTGGGATCGAAGATAGCGATCTTGCCTAATCCTGCCATGGATAGATAAGCTTTGCCGGTGGACGCAAAAACGATATTGGTGGCGGAAGAGTTGGGTGGCAATTTCATTGTTCCCGTTCTTGACAGCTGCCCGTTGGTCCGTGTATATTTCACTAACTCATTCTTGCTATCGCCCATGTATCCCGGAAAAACGAAAATATCGTTCCCTTCGATAATCGGGTATGATCCTCCGTACGGAATGGGAATTCCGTTGTTGTTATTTGTATTTTGTGGAAACTCGTCACGGATCAGTTGCAGGTAAGCTGCTCCTGTCATTCCGTCGGGATTGGGCAGGATGGTTGCCAGAGCGATGTTGGCATCGGTGGTCGGGACTTTAGGGTCCGGATCTTTTTCGCATGCAGAAAATACGAGTGTAGTGCCGGCAAGTGCCAGCATCAAATTTCTAATCTTCATAGTTTTTGGGTTTTTAAAATAAATAATCTTGTTTCATTTCAATACATATCTTAGCCTTACTCCCCAGTTACGTCCGGGTAGGGGACGATTGAACTCAGACATCATTCGGGCGTCAGTCAGATTATTCATTCGCGCCGAAATGATGAACCGTCCGTTCATAAAGCTGTGTTCTATTCCGATATTGGCCGAGAAGGTGCGTGGAATTCTCCGTTCCTGAAACCGGCTTTGTTCAAAATCGTAGAAATATTCTTCAACAAAAGAACCGTCTGTAAAGATACGGGTGTTCTGTCCCTTGCCTCCGAACAGATTCTCTTTATGATATTCTAATCCGGCATTTGCCAGAAGGTAGGGAATGTTAGGCATCCGACTACCTTTGGTCGGGTTGGTTATATGGGTATTCGGTTCAAATTTCCGCACATCCCGTAAGTCCTGGTAGGTCATGTTGCAGTAGCCGTAAAGCCAATGAGTCAAGTCCGCCTTGACCTCTACTTCAACTCCAAGGGTACGCATTTTTCCGAAGTTTTGATATTGAGACTGGAGATATCCTCCTGTAAACCGGATCATATTCTCAAGATATCCATAGAAGGTATTTACTTCTACCTGTAAGTTGCTGGCATCCTTTCCGGTGCGGTCTAAAAGAAAGCCCAGGTTTACGCTTGTATTGCGTTCAGGAAGCAGGTTTCCGGAAGGGGCGACTGTATATCCGTCACCCAAAAGTTCGCTTTCGGCCGGCAGGCGTACGTCATATCCTACCGAGAGTTTACCCATGAAATCCGGAGTAAATCTATAGCGTAGAGCGTTGCTGATGCCAAAATCCCGTTTCAACATATCCACTTTCTCGGCTTCCGAAGACATGATACTGCTCATGTGAGTATTCATACCATACATATAATATTTCACGTTGAGCGAATTCAGGAAGATATCATTGTCGGTGCGGAAATCGTATCCCAGTCCGGCAATCCAGCTTGCCATCGTACTTCTGAAATTGGTTTTATAACCAACAACTTTATTTTTCAGGTCATCTTTCGGGTGTCCGGATGCGAAACTGAACAGTGAGTTCAAGTTGATAGAATGATTATTATTGATCACATAGTTCAGATGCAACTTGTGGGTGATGGTGTGTTTCTCGTTTCTGGCATTCGAGGCCCATTTGCCTATCTCTCCTCCATATTCGGATACAGCAGGATAAGTCGTACCGTCCCAGTTGTATCGGTAAGCAGCGGTATCCACCATGTGGAATACCGTGTAGGCATAGGCCAGATTCGATTCCATATCGAGCCCTTCTGTCAGGAAGTTTTCTTTTTCCAGTTTGTTGGCGAAAATGAAGGCGTCTGAGTAAGTGTGGGCTTTCTCAATATTATATTCAATACCTTGTATCTCTTTGAAAGTGTGTATAAAGACAGGTTCGAACTCTACCAAATCGAACCACCATTTACGAGCCTTCAGGCTACCTGCAACAGCCAGTTTCTTGAATTTGTCATGGTTGCGCTTAATGATAAGCCCTTCTTCAAAAGGAGATTCCATCTTGTAGTTATTGTCAGAGTAAGTATAGAATCCTCCGCCTCCGAATTCTAATCCTTTGGTAGCGATGTTGCGTTTGGTTACTAACGAAAGTTTGTGTGTGTTAAAACTTTCGATACTGTAACTGGCATCGAGGTATTTAGGCGGATACTCTCTGATGACAATATTTACGGCTCCCCCCACAGAAGAGCCGCCAAACCTGGCCGGTACCACTCCTTTGTAGATTTCGATTCGGTCGATCATGTCTACCGGTATGTCATTGATATCGATGAAGTCTGAATTGTCATTCATCGGGCTACCGTCTATGAAAAAGCCGATGCGTTTTCCCTCTAACCCACGTACGGAAACACGGGATGAACTGCCTACCCCTCCTGTGTTGCGGATAGTTACACCTACCGTTTTCGACAGAACATCCTGAACATTACTGACTGTTCCCTGCAACTGTTGCATACTTATCACTGACATGGGCATAGCCTGTTCGCGCAGTTGGCGGGCTTCGCTTTTGGCTGTGACGACAACTTCACCCAACGACTGAGTTTCCGGTTCTAGACGAATCACTAACTTCTTGGTTTTCAATTCGGAGATTCTGACCTCTTCTTGTCGGGTACGATATCCCATATAGGAGATAACAATTCGATAGTGTCCCGCAGGGACTTCTATTGAAAATTCACCGTTCTTATCGGTGGAAGTCCCTTTTTTCAGTGACTCTACGTATATATTGGCCCCCACCAGTGTTTCTTCATTATTGGCATCTATGATGACTCCGCTTAATTTTCCTGTCTGCACTTGTGCATGAAGTAAGTTGCATGCGGTAAACAGGATGGCGGTTAAAACAAGTATCCTATATTTCATGGCTTTCTCTCCTTATTTCGATAAATGTCGGTCGAACTTCAATGGTATAAGGGGCCCTGGTGCTACTGTTAGGCTTGGCGGTTTCGGCAGCCTGTACCCGTAAGGTGATAAACAGAGTTTCGGGAACTCCGGATAAATTTACTTTCATATTTAGTTTTTATGTTTTGGGTTGATGTTTATGATTTACTGTAATTTACCTATTAATGGGGATTGTACCGATGTATGGGTTATCGTAATTTTGTATCAGTTCTCCAATTGGGGACAAAAGTAGAGCCTTACCGGCTTTTACTGCTTACGCGAAAAGGAACTTGACTTTAACTTAAAGGAATAATGATGGTTACTCGGTTAATGAAACATGATTTGTGTGAAATGGTGTTGGAATGGCCCATGCCGAACATCGTAAAAGGAAAACGGACGGAAAAAAATAACTACCGGATTGACAATACGTATTTGAAAGCGACATTTGAAGAGATATCTACTCCGTTGTTTTCGATTATGGATCAACATATATCCAGTGAAGAACCTATTAAAATATATACTCGGGCTGACGACTATCATGCCGTTTGGTTTTGTGCCACTTTTGCAGGGCATGCTACCTGTTGTTATAACTCTGTAATCCGAAGTGAGGAGTGGAATAAAGGAGATGCCAATTTGTTAAAATGTGACGGGGTAGACTCTTGTGTTCACTTTCCTAAAAACACGCCATTCCATATGATGGAAATCATGCTGTCACATGATTATCTCCGTGAACTTGCCATACACTATCCCGATTTGCTGGGTGGTAAAGATTTTGAAACCGTCCTTTGTGATGGTCAGTACAGGGCGTACCGGAAAAATCGTCCATTTGGTCCGGGTGTTTATAAAGCGTTGCACGATATCAGACTTTCACAACTCAATGGCAATATGGCATCTATGTATGCAGATGCTAAGATACGGGAGATCCTTTCACTTTTTTTGGCCGGGCAGGAAGAAGAAAATTATCTTCATTGCTCATGTACTATCGGGATAACATGTGATAAAATTCATCATGCTAGGGCCATTATTGAGCAGGAATATCTAAATCCTCCGTCACTTCACCAGCTGGCATTGCGGGTGGGTACCAATGAATGTACGCTTAAGCGAGGATTTAAGACAGTATTTGGTACAACCGTATTTGGTCACATCTTTGAGTATCGCATGAAGATGGCTTGTCGCTATCTATTGGACAGCAGTAAGACGATACAGGAGATTGGGGCGTGTGTCGGTTATGAATATCATGCTCATTTCTCTACTGCTTTCAAGCGAAAGTTCGGACTTACTCCTTTGGAATACAGATGTAGCCGATTGTCCGGTTCTTGAATAGGCTGTCTCAACTCCTCCTTCACATTTGTTATTCTTTGCGGTATTTTCTCCGTAGGCTGAGGTCTATCACATAAGTTGTGGTAAAGTTCGTCTATAAGAACTGCTATTTGTCCGGACTGAAAAGAGGATATTCCACTACTGTTTCCTTTTCGGAGATCAGTTTCTCTATTTCCTTTATGGATACTGAAATCTTTTTGTTGATTTTCGTGCAATTTGTTTAGAGTTCCGGTGAGATTGGAAAATACCTAAAAGGTACTGTTGTTGTTTTTTGTAATATTTTGAAAATCAGATTGCTGCAAGTCTTAATTTTGATTTTATCCACCGATAATATGCTTGAAACGGCTATTTTCTGCCACCTACCAGAAAAAAGAAATCCCTGATAATGCTTGATTATCAGGGGTTTGATTGAATTTTCTTTTGTTCTCAGTGATCCGCCTGGGATTCTCCTATCGGAGTTACTAGGTTGATATTTAAAACTTTATATTTTCTGCTTCAAGCATATCCCATGAATTATCCCACTAATTTACTACTTGCTTTTGCAATAGTTTGCTCATGGAGAATACTGAGGCAAAGATATATTTTTCTTTTTACTTTTCAAAATTGAATACTTTTCAACTTTATTGTTATGCAACTTTAACTTGCCTCCCGAATATTGTTAGTGTAGAGGAAATTGTGAGAGATTAAGTAAATCAAATACTAATATGATAAAAATGTACTAGCGTTCTTGACTAAAGAACTAGCATAAATAATATGCAGAATTAAGTATTGTTACATAAACTATAATGTTTAGAAGAGTTATTTCTTGGTGAGGACTAGTACTTTTCTCTATATTTACTAAGTATGTTTTCTAGGTTACTACATCTTTTTTTCTTATATTTGCATCATGTTTGAATTTAATACATTAGGTATATGTATATAGACTATTCCACATGGGAAACATTTGAATATAAAGTCAGTTCTTTACAACTTGATATAAATAATCCTCGAATAAGGTATATGGGAGATAATCTCAACCAAATACAGGTTTTAAAGATATTGTTGGAAAAGGAGAAAATATACGAACTTGCAAAAAAAATTTCAGAAGAAGGTTTTTTTGTAGGGGAAGAACCTATAATATGTATAGAAAACAATAAAAAAGTAGTATTAGAAGGTAATAGAAGGGTTGCGTCATTAAAATTACTTCAAAATCCTAAGAAGTATTTGTCTACTGCTAAAGCTAATATTCTATTACAAAATATCATTAAGAATAATATCCCGATTGATGATTATAAAATCAAATGTCATATTGCTCCAAATAGATTATTGGCCAATCCGATAATTTATGAAAGACATAAAGGAGAAGCTGTTCAAAAATGGAAAACTGGAAATCAATATTCTTTTGTTGCAGAAATGTATGAAAAGGATGGCTTGTCTATTGAAGATATTTGTGAAGTCTTGAATGAAACGCGCGGAAATATTCTAAAACCATTGAAAGCGTATAATTTGTTTTTTGAAGGTAAAGAAATTCTGGAAAAAGAAGAAGGGATCTTTATTGATATAACAAATTTTGATTTAACGAATTTAGAACGTTTTTTTGGATTTGAAGACGGGCGAAAGTTTTTGGGTATAGACTTTGATAATGATAATGGGGAATTAATTATAAAATTACCTAGAGCGGAGTTTGAAAAGAGAATGATTGTTGTTTTTAAATCATTAATTGATGCAGAACGATTTTCTCGTGAATTTAATAAAGATGACGAGAAAACTAAATATGTTAATAAACTAAAGGAAGATCCAAATATAGATTTATCAATAGAACCAGAAAATGAAACAACAAAAAGTCGGTCATCTGAAAAAAGGAAAGATTTAGAGAGTGAAAAGAATAAAACTACTGCAAGGCGTAAAAAGTCAAAAAAAGTTTTTATTCAAATACAATAATACCAAGAGATAAAGAAATTATTTTTGATAATGAAAAATTGGATAATCTTTTTTCAGAGTTAAAGACTTTGCCTTTTGATAAAAAATATTCTTTTGCAGTTCTTTTGCGAACATATTTAGAACAATCACTATATTTTTTCATACAAGAAAATGATTTATTAGGGGAATTATCAGATAAACTTAGTGACGATAATAAAAAAAATGGGCAAAAGAAAGTTGATACTCTAATTAAATACATTAGGGATGTACACAATATAGATAAAGATATTGACTCTGAAAAATGTATGAGTATTTTAAAATTCAACTCTAATAAAGAATATTCAGACACATCATTGAAAGCAATGTTGGATTATGTCATCAAAAATAAGCTAATTAACTATTTAGATACCAATAAATATAAAAACTTGAAAGATTATATTGAAAGGATAAAAATGGGATTAGATCTTGCTGTTCATAATATAGAAACAATTATTGATGCAGAACATAATAAAAGAGCGTGGCTGCATTTAGAGCCATTATTTGATTATTTAAGTGAAAATATTAAAATAGTAAACTGATGCATTATTCTCCACTAAGATATCCAGGAGGTAAAAATAAGCTATCTGCGTTTATTGCTCAGATATGTATCGAAAATGATATTAATGGTCATTATGTCGAGCCTTATTCTGGGGGAGCATCAGTTGCTCTTTTTCTCTTACTTGAAGGTTTTGTTGAAAAAATTACAATCAATGACAAAGATAGGTCTATATATGCTTTCTGGCATTCTGTTTTAAACAAAACAGAACAACTATGCGAACTAATAGAGAATACAGAAATAACAATTAGCGAATGGAGAAAGCAGAAAAATATTCAATCTAGAAAACAAAACGCAGACCTTTTAGAATTAGGGTTCTCTACATTCTTTTTAAACCGAACAAATCGCTCAGGAATAATTAAAGGTGGAATGATCGGGGGGGTGAATCAAAGCGGAGATTATTTAATTGACTGTAGATTTAATAAATCTGACTTAATAGATAGGATAAGGAAAATAGCATCTCGAAAAAAAGATATTCGTTTGTATAAAAAAGATGCTCTTAAACTAATTGAAAAGATTCAGAAAGAGTCTGAAAATTCAAATATTATTTTTTATTTTGATCCACCGTATTATTATAAAGCTAGTTCTTTGTATATGAATCACTACAAAGATGAGAATCATAGGCTTGTTAGTGAGAAGATTAAAAGTATTAAGAATATACGATGGATTGTTTCTTATGATAATGTCCCTGAAATAAAAGAATTATATTCAAATTGTGATAAAAAAGAATATTCTTTTAAACATACTGCCCATAGCACAAGAATAGGAAAAGAAATTCTTTTTTTTAGTTCAGGTTTGCTCAAAACAACAATTGAAAACAAAAATCCTGTGAATTTTAAATTAGTAAAACGAAAGTCTGGTGCTGTAATAGTTTATAAAGAATTGAAATCAGACAAAACAGATTGCTTGCAAATTATTTGAAATGGAAATTATGGTTTATATAAAAAGGAACGGTTCTTGAAAAGTTCTATTGGTTATAGACCTACAACAATATGAATAATATGAATCTCTTTCGCAGAATTCTATCAAATACTTGAAGAATGTAATGCAAGAACAATTCTTCATATTGGGAAATGGACTAAAGACAGCTATCTGACAATCATAGATAATCCACAACTGTCAGATTAAGCCTTTGCTGTTGACATATATTACACATTAAGATTACCTTGAATAGCTTGAGAATTTAATCTATAACCGATAGTACCTTCAATAATTTTCTGTATCATTTTTGCAATATTATCTTTTTTAGACAATGGAATATCCATTCTTTTTGCTATTGACTCCAAATCACTTTTACTTGTTTTTTTTGAAATCAAGAAAGATTCGCCTTCTCTTCGTGAATTTATACTATTAAGTATATTAATAATATCATCAATTTCAGTACAATCCATTTTTTCATTGCTATTGATAGATTTGCCTTCTGTTGGTATTAATGAATGTTTGATAGTATATTTATTCGACTCCAACTTATTCATATCAACTTCTGATAAATTTTCAATATAATTTATGAATTTTTTTAATTCATCTAAATACCTACACTGCTTTTTCATAATCCTACTTTTTTAATAAATTCGTCAACAATTTTTTCCATTCCTTCAATAACATCTGGTTTGTATGAACTGTCTAATATTGCAGGTACTCCATAACTAGCAGCTCCTGCAAATATTGTTTTATTTTCTCTAATAAAATCTGTAAAAACAGGGATTCCCAATTTTTTAGTTTGGTTGATATACGGCCTTAAAGCGGATATCGGCTGTCCGTTTCGGATTTGTACCATAGTAAACACTACGCCCGTGATTTCAGGATTTATTTTGTCAACTTCATCATCCTCTTCTTCAATCTCACAATATTCATTATATTCCTTTATCAATCGATCCAAGCTCATTTTTAAGTAATCAATACCTAAAGTAGATAAATAATCTGGTTTTGCAGGTATTAGAATATGATCACTTGCTACAATTGCATTTTTTGTTACAATATTAAAATTTGGAGGACAATCTATTAATATTAAATCATATTCTCCGTTGTCTATCTCGTTGATTCCGTCAACTAACCTTTTATGTACTTTAATAAAGTTATGTTTTGCTTGTTGCAGGTTAGCACCCCCCAACTGCGTGGCTAATTCTAAATCTACATTTATAAGATCCAAATGAGACGATATTAAATGTAATGATCCTTTCTTTTTGTCTAATTCACCTAATCGTTTACTTACAGCTTTTGGTTCTATAATTAATTCACAAAAAGGCTTTACGTCTTTTGATGGCTTAAACCAGTTTTTGACAGTTTTATCTATGGAGTACTCTTTTTTCCATGTATTTGGATCCATAAAAGAAAATGTCAAACTCGCTTGGGGATCAAGGTCTATCATTAAGACCTTATAATCTCTGTATGCTAATTCAGCAGCAAGATTTGCTGTTAAAGTTGTTTTACCAACTCCTCCTTTGTAATTTATTACAGATATAATTTTCATATTTGTACCATATATTTATTTAATCGATTCTTTAGCAATTGCGACTAATTCTTAAGTTGGTGTAGGGATTATCCAAAATGCGAAAAAACAATCATAATTTTAATGAGCGTTTTATCACCAACAAATTTAGTAAATATTTAATAGACAGTCGCAATTACACATAAAAAACTTTTCAACAACCCAATAAAGCTACTGATAAGTGACCAAGCTCAAGCATTTTTCGCTACATTTACTAATCAAGCTCACTTTCTACATCTATGTTGGAGAAACACTACGGTCTGAATCTTCTCTTAGGTTTCTTCTTTCTTTTTATAGGGACTTGTTCCTCATTATTGCTTGGTTCAAGATCAAGCAGATTAAACATAGAGTATAAATCCCAATTTGGCAGATTCAATGTTTGTTTATTTTCATTTTTGATTTCGCTCTTTTTTGTTTGCATAATTGTATTCATACCTGTTTGTATATTCTCTTTTTCATTGGCTATTTGTCGTTCTTGCATATTAAGCTGTTCGGCAACTGAACCGTTTTCTATCGTATTTTGGTACTCAAACGATTCGAATAATTGGCGATTGTAGCTGAATAGTTTATCAAAGCCTTGTTCTGCCTGTAGAAATAGCTTCACACGGTCAAAACCTCCTGTTACAGATCCTTTCTTGGTATTCTTATGGTTAGTAAGCGGTGATAGCTTCTTTTTATTAGTTTGGTCTTTCCGGCTCACAATCAAATGACAGTGCATATTCAGTTCATTTTCGGAACAGCTACGGTCAAAATGAATCTTTCCGTAAAACTTTATATCTGCTTCGGATAGCCCTTTGTTGAAATTCTTAGCGTATTCGGAGATAAATATCTCACGGATATAACGTTTCATTGCTCTGGCTTGCTCCTGTTCTGTATTACCCATCGCCCGGAGCTCCTTTTCTGATGGGCTGACATGGATAGCGTAAAACTTAGCATCAGTTCTCAGAAGTTGCCCGATATTACTATCTATATCTTTTATAACCTTTGATTTATAGATATTATTATCTGTTAGATTGAAAAAGCTTTCGGTATAGATACCTTTTTCTATCCTTTTTAAATCTTCGTGTTCCATGTAATTAGCTAGTTGTCGGCAGCTTCCAGAATTATTATATGTTCCGTTTGATGGCGGGGCAAAGTCTATGTGCATGGCTCTATGTATTTATCAGATTGATGATTTCTGCTTTTAGGCTCTCTTTTCGTTTGCTATCCATCACGCCACAAGCGGAAAGTTCCGAATAGAGTTCTATCAGTTGAAGTAACCTTTTATAATCCCGTTGGTGTATCTGATAGAGTGCATTAATCTGTTTTGACTGGTTGTTTATCACATCTGCATGATTACAGAACTGTTCACTTAACTTTTTAAGTACGGCTGTGTGTTTCTCCTGACTGGCTTGCAATTGAGATAAAATAAGAGTTTCCAAAGTTTTGCCGATGACATCAAAACGCAAAGCGATTGAATTTGTAGTCCGTATCATGGGATTCAGTTGTTCTTCCTCATAGTGACGGATAAAGCGTATAATATCATCCTGTCTCTTATTTATTTTCGCCAGTTCCGATTTTACAGATTCGGGTGCTTCGGATGGGTTGATATGTGCCTTATCTATATACCTGAACGCCAACTTTACAACTTCACTCTTTTTCAGTGAATAGCGTTTGCATATCTTCTCTACTAGAGCTGTCGCTTCCTTGTCTATGGAAATGGTAGTGAATATCGTTTTTCGACTGCTGTTTGGCATGGTAATTACTTTTTTATAGAAATATGAATAGATAAATACCTGATAATAAGCATTAAGAAGAAAATGCTTATTACAGGTGTCATTACAGCGTGTTCTTGTAACACGCTAAAGCCGAAGGCTTTGCCCCGCAGGGCAAGAGGGAAGA